>Ga0079224_100016075_pt1 | contig 10493 bp, 11 predicted proteins | sample Stecom2015_FD_80414 | JGI IMG/M metagenome (GOLD analysis project Ga0079224, IMG submission 80414) | Agricultural soil microbial communities from Utah to study Nitrogen management - Steer compost 2015 | ecosystem: Environmental > Terrestrial > Soil > Agricultural land | place: USA: Utah...
TTACTATCCGGTTTTGTGACGGATCTCCGCGTGTCCATCCCAATTCGTAGCCATACCCATGGCTAACAAATGACCATGACTCTATCAAGTCCAAACGGTGGCACCTCCAATACGGCTATCATTGCCATCGTAGTCCTTGTACTCATAGCCGTCGTCGCTTTCATGTCCTTTTTCTGGAGAGGGGAGGAGCCCGTCACGTCGCCTGAACCGGGGCCCGCTGTGGAGTTGCAGGATGAACCTCCGGCCGTCGATGATGGTGGCGGGGAGGATGAACCACAATCGGACAACGCGCCGTAACATCGAGACGGCCCACGAATCGAGCGGCCTTTCTGCATGACCTGGCTTTTCGCCACTCTCACATACGATGGAAACAAGAAGTATTGACGACGCGATCGTACTCGCCGCCGGTCCGAATCAAGTTTTCGATCTGCTGATTACCCCTTCGCGCGTGCGTAGCTGGTGGGGCGCCTCGTGTGCAATCATCATTCCTCGCCTCGAGGGCCTGTGGGTTGCTGTCTGGGGTCAGGAAGATCATCCGGATTACGTCTCCGCGCATCGCATCACGCGTTTCGACCCCCCCAGGCTTCTGGAGCTGACGGAGCTGCTTTACTACGCACGATCGACCGCGCCTCCGTTCGAGGCACGGTTCATCGTAACCTTTCGCGTCGATACCGTCGAGGACGGGAGCCGCTTGAGTGTCCGACAGGAAGGATTCCCAGTCGATCCGGCGGCCGATGAATTCTATCAGGCCTGTGTGACGGGATGGTCGCAGACCCTCGCAAGTATTCGGAGCCACGTGGAGGGCGATTAGCAGCGGCCCGTTCCGCTCGCTTCGGTCTTATTCCAGACGCAACGTCAAGGGCTCGATACTCGCTCGCCGTCCTACCCAATTCTCAGCGCCGGCCGTAATAATGAGGACGCGGCGTTCACCCGTACCAGCAGCTTCATGCTGAGCGGTCAGCTGAGCACGGGGACAGCTTGCCGTGACGATACGTAGGGGAACGTGACGCCGCTCTGTGCCAAGACCGACGGTGTGCTGGACCGTGAGACCCGGTGTCAGGCTGCGCAGGCCGGACGACTCGGTTGCCGTATATCGGATGAGAACGCGATGGCTGGCATCGACGCGTATTGTTCTAGACGTGTCTTCGACGCCGAAATGCAATTCTCGCTCTTCTCCTCCCGGCGTGCGGAACGAGACGGAAACACGCACATCCGGTGGGCTTTGGTCGTTCTCAGGTACCGGCAAACAGTCGCTTCGACACCCTGAAACGATCAAAAACGGCAACAGGGCGGCGATGGACATCCTGGTGAGACCCTTTGCGAGATGCGGTGCCCGGCTGCGAGGATATCGCCCACGTCGTACCTTGATCTCCCGCTCCATGATGTAAACGTTCCGAATTTTCAGGTCTCGTCACTTCTACAACGATTCTCTGTACTCGGTGAGGATTCTGTAAGGAGATGGTAACAGCGTATCGAGTTCAATCGATCCGCTTCCAGCTAGTTCGACTTCGACGAAATGCGTGCTCCCGTTCGATGGTGTCTGTGCTCTCTGATCGCGATTTGTGCTAACTCGGCGCTACCTGTGTGGGCGCAGAATGAGGACGACACAGGCAGCAACGTGATGGCCGATCCCTGCGCCGAGGATGCTGCGCCGGATCAGCCGTCCCATCCAGACCTCTATTGCATCGCTCTGCTGCCCGCTCCGGGAATCACCGCGAACGGCGTGGCGCTAATGGAGCCAGCCGCCAGCCCCTTCGGCGTTGCCGTTACGAGTGACGGCATCCACCGATATTCCATTCGCGTCCGCATCGACGGCCTGCCAGATCCAGCCTCATTGGGGCCGTACACGACCTACGTGGCCTGGACGGCCGATCCTCTGTTTGCGCATGTGGAAAATCTTGGTGCCGTAAAAAATGGCGAGCAGCTTTTGGGCGAAGTAGCGCTCAACAAATTCCTCCTCATCATTACCGCCGAGCCGTCGGCGGACGTAGAGGAGCGCGGCGGCCGTCTCGTGCTTCGCGGGCAGTCTCCCAGCAATCTTCTCCAACCCCACGACCTGTTCAGCCTGACGCCCCTGGCTGCCCTTCGCGGCTCGGAGGAGGACTCATCCAGCGGATCGGCCCATCGAACATCTCACCAGCATGGGGACCCTGTCGTGCCCGAAGCAGCTTCAACCGGTTGGTCCATGCCCCCCATGCATCCGCAGATCCCAATGGCTCCGGGGATGGATGGTATCGCGCCGCGAGTGACCCCTTATCTCCCGCGTGTTGTGGATCCGGAAGCTGTTCCCATGGCCCGTCCCAGAGAACTTCTCTCACTGGCCGATGGCGACACGTTACGTCTCATCTCCGGCCTGGTGCGGCGTCACATCGGCAATCGTACCCTGCTGATGTTCGGCTTCAACGGCCAGTATCCAGGACCCCTCATCGAAGTGAAAGAAGACAGTGAGATCATCGTTCGCTTCGAGAACCGGCTCCCGATGCCGACATCCGTTCACTGGCACGGTGTACGCCTCGAGAATCGGTTCGATGGGGTGCCGGGCTTGACGCAAGAGCCTGTGATGCCGGGTGATACCTTCCTGTATCGCGTGCATTTCCCCGACGCCGGCATCTTCTGGTACCATCCGCATGTGCGCGAGGACATCCAACAAGACCTCGGCCTCTACGGCAACATGCTCGTCCGCCCATCCGATCCCGATGCCCTGAGCCCCGTCAACAGGGAAGAGGTTCTAATGTTGGATGATCTACTATTGGATGAAACCGGCATCCTACCATATGGGCAAGAATCTGCCAATTTCATGCTGATGGGTCGATTCGGTAACCTCTTCCTCGTCAACGGCGAACCGAATCCGGCTCTGTCGGCGCGTAAAGGGGAAGTCGTTCGGTACTACGTGACCAATGTCTCCAACACGCGCACGTTCAACGTCGAATTCACCGGCGCGCGTTTAAAGGTGGTGGGTTCGGACATCGGTCGATTCGAGCGCGAGGAGTGGGTGGAGTCCATAGTCATGGCGCCGGCTGAGCGGTACATCGTCGAAGCACGATTCGAGGAGCCGGGCACGCATCCGATCGTCAACCGCGTACACGCCTTCAATCACCGTGCGGGCACCTTCCTCGCGGAGGTCGATACGCTGGCCGTTGTCGAGGTCGAGGACCGGAGTGCCGACGTCGATTATGCCGAGACATTCACTCGCCTGAGGCACTACGAGGATGTATCCCGAGAGATCGAGAGCTACCGGCAGTACTTCGACCAGCCCGTGGACCGCGAGCTCATTATGACGCTCGAGATGCGAGATGTCCCCGTCGTCATCGATCGGATGATGCGCTACGATCGCCTCTATTTCAACCCCGTGGAATGGAGCGACACGATGCCGATGATGAACTGGGTATCGACGGGCCGTGAAGTTCGATGGATTCTGCGCGATCCGGGGACAGGGAAGGAGAATATGGATATCGAATGGACGTTTCGACGGGGCGAGGTCATCAAGGTGCGAATCACGAATGATCGGAACGCCTTTCATGCCATGCAGCATCCCATCCACGTTCACGGGCAGCGCTTTCTCGTGCTCTCACAGAATGGCGTGCCCAACGGCAACTTTGTCTGGAAGGACACCGTGCTCTTGCCGGTAGGCTCCGAAACGGATATACTCATCGACCTTGCGAATCCGGGAAAGTGGATGGTACACTGCCACATCGCCGAGCATCTCGATTCCGGTATGATGATGGTCATAAACGTAATGGAGTGACAGTATGAGGAAATGCGCCGCGGCGTTGGTCGCCGCTATTTTGGTCGGGAGTGGTTTGAATACCAGCGCACGAGCCCAGGAGAGCATTTCGAGCTCGGTGGCCGAGTTCGTCGACATCGACGCGCCCGTGGTCGTCCTGCGAGGGACGCTGGTGGTCGACGGCACCGGCGCCGAGCCGCTGCCCGATCATTCGATCGTGATCCGGGATGGACGCATCGCCGAGGTGGGACCCACCGGCGACATTTCCGTCCCTGCCGATGCCGAGGTAGTCGACCTCGCCGGACATACGGTGATTCCGGGCATCGTGGGCACGCACAATCATACGTTCTACACGACGTCGCTGCGAAGCGTGCAGCTGAACTACAGTGCACCGCGGCTTTACCTGGGCTCGGGCGTCACCACGATTCGGACGACGGGCAGCATGTCACCCTACGCGGAGATCAATCTGAAGGAGTCCATCGACAACGGTTGGACGCCGGGTCCGCGGATGTTCGTGACCGGCCCCTACATAACAGGTGGGCAAGGTGTCAGCAGCATGAATCGGGTATCCACTGCCGAGGAAGCCGCCCGGGTGGTGAACTACTGGGCTGATGAAGGGGTGACGTGGCTCAAAGCGTACACGGAGATCAGCCGGGATGCCCTGGGCGCCATGATCGAGGCGGCCCATGCCCGAGGCATCAAGGTGACGGCGCACCTCTGCTCGGTAACCTATAAGGAGGCCGTTGCACTGGGCATCGATCATCTGGAGCATGGCCTCTATGCGAGCTCGGATTTTCATCCGGAGAAACAGCCCGACGAATGTCCGCCGGATCACTTCGAGCGCCTCGCGCAGATGGATATTGACGACCCCGAGGTCGATCGAACCCTCCAGACCATGATCGATGCAGGAGTGGGAATGACCTCCACGCAGGCCATCTACGAGCTCCTAGTGCCGGATCGGCCGCCGCTCGAGCAGCGCGTCCTCGATGCTATGTCACCGGAGGCCCGCGAGGAGTATCTTGCAACCCGCGAACAAATCTCCGATCTCCGGAATGAGCGGCAGTTTCGAATCAGTGGGGACCTGTTTAAGAAGGCTCAACAATTCGAATACAAGTTCGCGAGGGCGGGTGGCCTCCTGACCGCCGGAGTGGATCCAACGGGCATCGGGGGTGCGCTCGCCGGATACGGCGATCAGCGCAACTATGAGCTTCTCATAGAAACGGGATTTTCGCCCGTCGAAGCCATCCAGATCATGACGCTGAATGGGGCGAGGTCGCTCGGCCTAGGTGACGAGCTGGGCAGCATCGAAGAAGGCAAGATTGCCGACCTGGTCGTAATCAGGGGTAATCCAACTGAGCGGTCCGAAGAGATCCGCAACGTGACCCTCGTCTTCAAAGACGGTCGTGGATACGACTCGGTCTCGCTGGTCAATGCCGTAGAGGGAACTGTCGGAATTCGCTGATCTCGAGCGATCGGCTGCTCGACAGGCGAGGGACGCTCACGTCCACGGTCTAGCCGGCAGATGTGTCTGCCTGGAGCCGCTCTTCAAGAAGGCGGCGAACCAGCTCCGGATTGGCCTTGCCGGACGTCTGGCGCATGACCTGCCCGATGAAGAATCCTATCAGGCCCGTCTTTCCACCCCGGTACTCCTTTACCTTTGCCGGGTTCGAGTCGATGACCGCGTCGACGACCGGGAGCAGTGCTTCCTCGTCCGAGATCTGCTCCAGGCCTCGCAGCTTCACGATTTCCTTCGGATCGGTGCCCGTCGCTATGGTCTCGTCAAACACCTCCTTCGCCACTCGCCCCGAAATTCTGTCCTCATCCACCATACGAACAAGCTCGGCAAGCTGTGCGGGAGTGATTCCAAGCTCGGCAATGCTGCGTCCCTTCACTGCGCGCAGCAGCTCGTTGACTGACCAGTTGGCGATCGATGCCGGCGACGCGTACTCGGCAACCGACGCCTCGAAGAACTCCGCCACATCCGGATGCTCGGCGAGGACCAGTACGTCGCCCTCGGAGAGATCGTACCGTTCCCGGAGCCGGTGATAGCGTTCCGCCGCATCCGCATCCAACGAGGCGATGCGGTCCTCGACAGTCGGTGCCCGAGAGATATCCGAGGCATCCCCTGATCGATCACTCGACCGATCCACCGATGGGTCGCTGGGGGGTTCTGGCTGACGCGATTTCTGTGCACCGGCCAGAGGCGCTTTAGACTGCGCTCGTTCAACCTTGGCCCATGAGTCTCGCAGCGCAACAATGCGATTGAAGACGAGCCGTTCATTCGTGGCGTCGACGGGATCGCGCCAGAAGTAGCCCTCGCGTTCGAATTGATACCGTGTGTCCGGCGTGTCATTCAGAACGCTGGGCTCGATCAGCGAATCCTTCAAAATCACCAGCGACTCCGGATTCAGGAACTCAATGAAATCGCCGCCATCTGCCTCAGGATCTGGGACCCGAAAAAGCCTGTCGTACAGGCGCACCTCAACGGGTACCGCGTCCTCGGCGGCCACCCAGTGGATCGTCCCGCGGACGCGTCGACCATCCGGGGCATTACCGCCCTTTGTCGCCGGATCGTACGTGCACCTGAGCTCGATCACTTCGCCGGCCTCATCCTTGACGATCTCCTCGCACCGAATGAAATAGGCGTAGCGCAGCCGAACCTCACGACCAGGTGCAAGTCGGTAATACCCGGACGGCGGATCCTCCCTGAAATCGTCCCGGTCGATATAGATTTCTCGCCCAAACGGCACTTTACGGGAGCCTTCTCGCGGCACGTCGTGGGGCCAGTAGGGCGCATCCAGCACCTCGCTCGCCCCCTCCGGGTAATTCGTGATGACCACCTTGAGAGGCCGAAGGACGCACATCACCCGGGGTGCCTTGAAATTGAGGTCATCACGAATGGTGTGCTCGAGCGCCGCCGTCTCAACACGGCCCTCCGTTCGCGTCACTCCTTGATTCTCCCAGAATCTGCGTATGGCCTCCGGCGTCACGCCACGCCGCCGAAAGCCGGCGAGCGTCGGAAGGCGCGGGTCATCCCATCCAGAGACGTGGCCCTCGTCCACCAGGCGGAGCAGCTTCCGCTTGCTCATCACCGTGTAGTCGAGATTGGCGCGGGCAAACTCATACTGGTGCGGGCGCGGATTGCCCACGGTGTTGTCCAGCACCCAATCGTAGAGTTCGCGGTTGTTGTCGAATTCCAGCGTGCAGAGCGAATGCGTAATATCTTCGATGGCATCTGAGAGGGGATGCGCAAAATCATACATCGGATAGATGCACCACTCGTTTCCGCGCCGGTAGTGCTCTGCGTGCCGGATCCGGTAGAGGAGGGGATCACGCATCTTCATGTTGGGTGAGGCGAGATCCCCCTTTGCTCGCAAGACGTGTTCGCCGGAGGCAAACTCGCCGGCTTTCATCCTGCGCAGAAGATCCAGATTTTCCTCAATCGATCGATCGCGGTAGGGGCTTGGTCTGCCCGGCGTAGTCACGGTGCCCCGGTACTCCCGTATTTCATCCTCCGAAAGGCTGTCTACATATGCGTTGGCATCGAGCACGAGCTGCTCGGCGAAATCGTACAGCTGCTCGAAGTAGTCGGAGGCGTAGTATTCGTGCTCACCCCAGTCGAACCCTAGCCATCGAACATCCCGCTTGATGGCTTCCACATACTCGATGCTCTCGGTCTCCGGATTGGTGTCATCGAACCGGAGGTGGCAACGGCCCCCAAAGTCGGAGGCGAGGCCGAAGTCCAGGCATATCGCCTTTGCATGACCGATGTGGAGATAGCCGCTCGGCTCCGGAGGAAAGCGCGTGACGACATTTGTGACCCGCCCGCTCCGGAGATCGTCTTCAATGATGGCGCGTATGAAGTTTGACGGGGCCGCACCGTCACCGCTGGTAGAAGGGCTGCGTTCGACCTTTGCTGCCTCTGCCATAGGGCGAGAGTCTAGAACTGACGACTGGTGGATGCCTATTTTCGGGGGTCGATTTCAACGCGGTTCGACCCGAAAGGTCCCATTTCAGGAGGGCTTCAAACGCTGCAACGGCGGCGTCTAGGGTCGATTCCTGAGTCGGCACATCATACCTTTGTGAAACCTCCCCGGAGCCCAGCTTCCTCATCGACAACGGATCCCGAACGAACGACACTCGAAGATGATCGACAAGCTAAAGCGCTTTTTTGAACGGGTCGGACGTAGCGCGGATGGCCAACAGCAGCGTGAAGCCATGCTCGACCTGCTCGTCTGGACGATGTATGCCGACAACGTTCTCACACTGCCGGAGAATGATCGGATCGATCAGATTGCGGCAGACCTCGAGTGGAATTCGCCGGATCGTCCATCGGTGTACATCAGCAAGGCCACATCGAAGATCAGAGATGTGTTGTCAGACCCCGAACGGGCGGATCAACTCCTCGAGGACATCCACAGGCGGCTCGGGACCGCGAGCATGCGAAAGGAGGCCTACGATGCGTGCTATGATTTGGCGCAGGCAGACGGGCAGCTCGCTGCCGCGGAGATGAAGCTATTGCAGACCGTTCGGGAGCGGTTCGGCATAAAATCCTGATTCTCTACTGGGGCTCATGGCGCGGAAGCGCGTGCTCATCCTCGCTTATTACTTCCCGCCGATGGGCCTGAGTGGTGTTCAGCGCACGCTCAAGTTTGCCAAATATTTGCCGGAGTTTGGATGGGATCCAACCGTGTTGACGGTAGAGCCGGCCGGATATTTTGCCTATGATGAGTCTCTCGCAGCAGAGGTCGCGGAGATAGGCCTGACCGTTCATCGCACCCCAAGCCTGGACCCAACGCGCCTATTCGGACGGCGGAAGACCGTGCAGTTGCCGGCTGAGCGGACCCGTCGGCTGCTCGATTTCCTCAGCCAGGCACTCTTCATTCCGGACAACAAGGTAGGATGGAGGATATCCGCCCGACGCACGGCCGTCGAGCTTCATGCACGCGAGCCGTTCGACCTCATTTTTTCGACCGCACCTCCTTATACCGCGCACCTCATCGGGTCGGATTTGTCGAAGAATCTCCAGCTGCCACTCGTTCTGGATTTTCGCGACGACTGGATCGGCAACCCGAGGCATCGGTATCCGACTCCCTTGCATCGCAGATTCAATGCCCGACTTGAGGTGCGAGCTCTCGAACAGGCATCTCACATCATCGTAATCAATGACGTCATTCGGCGGAACATCCTTTCCCGAAACGTTGACGTGGTCGAACCTGGTAAGGTCTCCGTGATTCCTCACGGATTCGATCCCGCCGATTTCGAAAGAACCCCGTCGCCGACAGCAGGGTCATCGCCGTTCACCTTGCTTTACAGCGGCGTTTTTTATGATGCCCAGACCCCCGAGCCGCTTCTTCGTGCGCTGGCTCAATTGGTTGATCGGCATCCGGATCTGCGCGCATACATACGGGCCGACTTCATCGGACTCCTGCCGGAGTCGGCACGCCAACTGGCACGACACCTTGGCATTGAAAAGATGATCCGACATCCGGGCTACCTTCCTCATCGGCGCGTGATCGACGAGCTTCTGGCAGCCGACGTGTTGTGGATGACCATTGGAAAACGCGAGGGTGCCGAGAGTATTTCGACGAGCAAGCTCTACGAGTATTTTGGTGCGGGCAAACCGATCTTGGGCCTTGTTCCGGAGGGTGCGGCCCGGTCAGAACTGATGCGTTATGGAGCTGCGGAGACGGTCGAGCCCGACGACATCGCCGGTATTACTGCAGCGGTCGAACGGCTCTACACCGCATGGAAACGGAACGACCTGCCACGTCCGAATACGGAGTTCGTTCGTGAGTTTGATCGGCGAAGATTAACCGGCCGACTCGCCGACATCTTCCATTCAGCCACAGGGGGGACGCGTTGACCGCAGGTGTTTTGAACCTGAAGCTTGAAAGTGACTTCTCGAGCCTGGAAAGATTGGTAGAGGAGCTGGAAGCATTCCTTGCACCGCGTGTCGAGGACGAAGATCTGACCTATCGTGTCGTGCTCCTGGCGACCGAAGCCGTCACGAACGCCATCGAGCACGGCAACAAATTCGACCCGGAGAAGCACGTCGAATTCCGGGTGGAGGTTCGCGAAAGGCAGGTCGAGATGGTCGTGGCCGACAAAGGCGCAGGATTTGATCCGCGACAACGTGATGATCCGCTCCGGAACGAGAACCTCCTCAAAGAAGGGGGACGCGGCCTTCTATTCATGGAATCGATGGCCGACGAGATCGAGTTTGCGGATGGTGGACGGACGGTCTACCTGCGATTCCGCAGCGCGGAGGATGGCGATTAGGTCTCCACAGGATGTGCCGCCGCGTCGATCGGCTTGGCTCGTAGGGTTCTTGGTCATCTTGCTTACCGGCTGCGTTGCGGCCATGGCGCTTACGGCGGCGCAGCCCGGATCGCGGATGGTTTTCGTTCTGGCTGCTCTGAGCGCGGGCGGCCTCATCGTGACGATATGGAGGCAAGGCGGCGTACCAATGTCTGTCGTACTGCTGCTTGCCGCGATTTTTCGCATCTCCTTTCTATGGCTTCCGCCCACGCTGTCCGACGACGCGTACCGGTACGTCTGGGACGGACTCATACAGCAGGAAGGATACAATCCGTACCTATATGTGCCTGCAGATTCGGCTCTCGCCGCCTACCACGATGAACCCGTTTTCGATCGTCTCAACTCGAAAGAATACTATTCGGTATATCCGCCGATATCCCAGCTCATCTACCGACTAGGGGCCTTCTTCTACGAGGGTGGATGGTTGGTGAGCTACTACGTCATCAAA
>Ga0079224_100016076_pt1 | contig 10493 bp, 9 predicted proteins | sample Stecom2015_FD_80414 | JGI IMG/M metagenome (GOLD analysis project Ga0079224, IMG submission 80414) | Agricultural soil microbial communities from Utah to study Nitrogen management - Steer compost 2015 | ecosystem: Environmental > Terrestrial > Soil > Agricultural land | place: USA: Utah...
GCACGGAATCGAATCGCCCGAGGAGCGTGTAAAAAAGGGTAAGCCCGCACAAGGACAGGTCACCCTTCGCTCCTACTACTCGGGAGCAAACGTCATCATTGAAATCAGTGACGATGGTGCGGGAATCAACATCGAAAAAGTCCGGAAGAAAGCCATTGCCAAAGGCCTTCTCGATCCCAATACAGAAACCTCCGAGCAGGAAATCCTCAACATGATCTTCCTTCCCGGCTTTTCCACGGCGGAAAAAGTTACCGACGTCTCAGGCCGCGGAGTGGGAATGGATGTACTTCGCAAGAACATCGCCGACCTTCAGGGAGAAGTCAGTCTTCACACGGTTGCTGGTGAGGGTACAACTTTTACGATCCGACTTCCGCTTACACTCTCGATCATCGACGGACTGTTGGTCAGAATCGGTGAGACCGACTTTATTCTGCCACTCGCCGCCGTCGACAAGTGCTATGAAGTTGACACGAAATACCTCGAACAAGCTTACAATACCCGAATTGCTCTCGATGGCGAGTTGATTCCCTTCCTCTTGTTGCGGAGAGAATTCAACGTAAAAACCGAATCGCCCGACCGCAGTCAGGCAATCAAAATCACCTACGATGGAACAAAGATCAGCCTTGTCGTTGACAAGATCCTGGGTGAGTATCAGGCGGTACTAAAACCGCTCGGACATCTTTACCGTCATCAGGACGAATTCTCAGGCGCTACCATTCTCGGAGACGGTTCCGTAGCCCTGGTGATCGATCCTCACAAACTCTCCCGAAAACTCATTACATCCCAATCAAGAAAACAACAGGTTTATGAACAACAATATTGAGCGTGTGCAATCGTATCTGACCTTCCGATTAGGCGATGAAACGTTCGCCGCAAACGTAAAGCAGGTACTTGAAATCCTGGAGATACCCCGCATTACTAAAGTCCCCCACTCGCCCGATGCCATGCGCGGTGTGATCAACCTCCGGGGAAATGTCATGCCGGTCATTAACGCCAGACTGAAATTCGGACTACCCGATGCACCCGACACGGTAACCTCGTGTATCATCGTCATGGAACTCCAGATCGAAGACCAGCAGGTGGCACTGGGTGCGGTGGTCGACGCCGTCCAGGAGGTAATCGAGATCAGTGACGAATCACTTCAGCCAGCTCCGAGCATCGGCAGCAAATACAAGTCGGAGTTCATCCGCGGTATGGCCAAGATCAACGATCAGTTTATCATGATCCTCGATCTTGATCTCATCTTCTCTACTGACGAAGCCACGATCCTTCAGGAGATCGTTGAAGATGTCGAAAGTGAACAGGAATAATCGCACGCTGAATATTTTCGGAATATGAAATGGACTATTAGCAATAAGCTCACCGTCGGATTTACCTCCGTCATTATACTTCTGGCGGTTGCGATATATACAAGTTACGACGGGCTGCGAAATACCGTTCAGCTTGTCGGACTTATCAGTCAGGTGCATACCCCTACAATGTTGGCCAGCACTCAGGTTCGTGAGGGGGTCAGTGAATCGGTGGCTGCGCTCCGCGGATGGATGCTGATGGGTACTCCTGACCACAAGAATCAGCGAAGAGACGCGTGGCTCAAAATCGACAAGGCGATGAACACGCTTAGTCAGCTCTCATCGTCATGGACGGAAACGGAGCCCAAAAAGCTTCTGGAAAAAATCAAGTCGGATATTCAAACCCTCCGACCGCTTCAGGACCAGGTCGAGCAACTCTATCACACCGAAAGGAATATTCCCGCCGATGAAGTACTGACGAAGCAAGCCGCCCCTCAGGCTGCGGCAATGGATTCCGCCCTTGCGCGCCTCATCGCGCTCGAACGTGCACATCCGGCTGCAGCGCGCAGGTCCCTCCTTCCGACGCTGATGGACCTCCGTCTTGCCACCACGCTTAGCCATACCACCCTGCGGTCTCATATTCAGACGGGACATGCCAAGTTCAGAACGGAGTTCACAAGCGCCTGGGCAGAGAACACCGAGTACTTCAACCGACTCGCCGGCGCGCAGAATATCCTTACAGCACAGCAGCAAAGAACTTTTGCCGCGTTGTCAAACGCCCGCGCCGAATACATCCGGCACTACCGCCGCGCGCTGGAACTTCGGAGCAGCGGTGACGGCAACATCGCCGAAAATATAGTCCGGACGAAAGTAATCCCGACAGTCGCATCGCTCTCGGTAACGCTGCAACAGCTCACCCAATACCAAGAGAATCTGCTCACGGGAACAGGTGGCGAACTGAGTGCCCGCACTACATCAACGATCAGGACGACGCTGGTCGTCGGATCGATTGTCATTCTTCTATCATTCATCATCTCCCGAATTATCATTCGAAGTGTGAAGATTCCGATTGCGCGGATGAATGAAAACCTCGCCGCGATTGCCAACGGCGACCTTACCCTTACGATCGATGACCGCGATGGCGATGAAATCCAGACCGCCATGCAGACTATGGCCCGTATGGTAGAAAAACTGCGCAACGTAATTACCGCCGTTATCGCCTCGTCCGAAAACATCGCATCGGCGAGCATACAGATGCGTACAACCTCGCAGGATATGTCACGCGGCTCTCAACAGCAAGCCGCGGCGGCAGAAGAAATCTCTTCTTCTATGGAGGAGATGACCGCAAACATCCATCAGAATACGGACAACGCACATCAGACCGAGAAAATCGCCATTCAGGCGGCAACCGATACCAAGGAAGGCAGTGATGCCGTAACCGAAACACTGGAGAATATGCGCGAGATTGCCGACCGCATCGGTATCATCGGCGAAATTGCAAGACAAACAAACCTACTTGCCCTTAACGCAGCGGTAGAAGCCGCCCGCGCGGGTGAACATGGCAAAGGATTCGCAGTCGTAGCTGCCGAAGTGCGAAAACTCGCCGAATCAAGCCAGGAAGCGGCTGAGAAAATTAATGAACTCTCAGCGTCCAGCGTATCCGTTGCTGATCGCTCCGGACGCCTGTTGCAGCAAATTGTACCCAACATCCAAAACACGGCGCGGCTCGTTCAGGACATCGCCGCAGCCAGCATGGAACAAAACCAGGGTGCTGAGCAAGTCAATACTGCTATCCAGCAGTTCAACCAGGTCATTCAGCGAAACGCTGCGGGTGCCGAGCAAATTGCATCGAATGCCGAGGAATTGTCGATCCAGGCAAGTAAGCTTGTTGATATGGTCTCCTACTTCAAGGTAGATCGCGAGCGCAGGAGGAAACACGAATTCGTACGCAAGGACGTTACCAGCCCCGCTCCCAAGCCCAAGCCAGTCGCGAAGACAACGCAGCCAAAGGCAAAACCCGTCGCCCCTAAACCGAAAGGCTTTCAGCTCGACCTCTCGGATGCCAGCGACGACGGATACGAGAAGTACTAAACAGGTAGCCCATGAGTACGCAGGACGATTTTCCGGTAGTGCACGCGGCGAAGCTCTCTTCGTCGCAGTTTGCCCAGTTGGCGTCGTTGGTCTACAAGACCACCGGCATCCATATGACGACAGCGAAAACAGTTCTGCTTGAAAGCCGGCTGAACAAGCGCCTGCGAGCCCTCAAGCTCCCCAACTTCAAAAGCTACATCAACTATCTGATGAGCGATGAGGGAATGGAAAAGGAACTCGTTCACATGATCGATGTAGTCACGACCAACAAAACCGACTTCTTCCGCGAACCGATGCATTTCGAGTTCCTTGAAAAACAATTGTTGCCCCAGCTGTCGCAGCAAATAACACGACCGCTGCGTGTATGGAGTGCGGCATGCTCGACGGGAGAAGAGCCCTATACGCTGGCCATGGTTCTCCAGGACTACGCCCGCGAAAAGCCGGGATTCGACTACACAATCATTGCCAGCGACATCAGCACGGAAGTGCTCCAGAAAGCACACCTTGCCATCTACGATCATGACCGGGTGGTGGGTATTCCCCTGCCCGTACGCAAGCGCTATCTGCTCAAGAAAACAGAAGGAAGTCGCACAACCGTGAAAATTGTTCCCGAACTGAGAAAGAAGATCCAGTTTCAGAGGGCAAACCTTATGGGAAACCTCCAGGAAGTAGAAGGTGGATTCGATATCGTCTTCTGCCGGAATGTGCTGATCTATTTCGATCGGCAAACACAACAACAGGTGCTGACACGCGTGCTTCAGAAAATGCGTCCGAAGGGATATCTCTTTATCGGACATTCGGAATCACTTTATCCGCTTGACCTACCGGTAATACAGCTCAAGCCAACGGTGTACCAAAAGCGATGACATGAAAACAACGGAACTTAGTGACGAAGCCCTGTTGCACGAGCTGCAACGTAGGCTGATGAAAAAATCACATCTGCTGGATGCCCAGACGCGGCTCGTTTCTGAATTGGAGAAACTCAACGAGAAACTTCGCGAAGTAGAGCGCGTGAAGTCGGGGTTTCTGTCCAACATCCGAAACGAGATCAACAACCCGCTTACCGCAATCCTGGGACTGTCCCGGCAGATCAGCGGACTTGATTCGGCCGACGACCGGATCAGGCGGTGTGCCACGCTCATCAACAAGGAAGCTTTCCAGCTTGACTTTCAGCTGCGCAATATCTTCTCTGCCGCGGAAATAGAAGCCGGTGAAGTAGCGGTGTGCGCGGCCGTTGTCGACATCAACGAATTGGTCAGAAATCAGATCCGATACTTCCACCTCAAAGCGGAGCAGAACGGAATTGTCATCGACTTCGAAGCGATCCCTCAGAAACACTTCAAAACCGACGGCGCTCTATTCAACGCAATAGTAATGAACCTGCTGTCGAATGCGATCGAGTACAGCCTTCCCGGTGGAAAGGTTATCGTCGATTGCAAAGTCGTTGAAGGAAAGCTCGTCCTTCAGGTGATCGATTACGGAAAAGGGATCAATCCCGCTGATATCAAACAGATGTTTCAGCGCTTCGTTCAACTGGAAAGCGGTACTACCAAAACCCATCAGGGACACGGTCTGGGCTTATCGATCGTGAAGGAGTTTACCGACCTGTTGGGTGGAGAAATTGACATCAAATCGGAGGTCGGCGTAGAGACCATCGTCACCGTAACGCTACCCGAATTCGCGCTTGACGAAGTCCCTTCCGGCTTCGCCCCCGGAGGAGATGAAATTTTGTTTGACGAGGGGGAAATCCTATGATGACCCGCAGCTCCGGATCGAATCGTCCGTCTCAATTCCTGTTCCCTTCCCAGGTAATTACTTCGGAGGTTCCCTGCGACCTGCACACCCTCCTCGGCTCCTGTATTGCGGTATGCCTGTACGACAGGGTGAAAAGGTGCGGCGGCATGAACCACTACATGGTGCCGTTGTGGAACGGCGAAGGGCTCGAGTCGCCGAAGTATGGTAACATCGCCATCAACAACCTCTATGAGCGCATGCTCGCGTTGGGAGCACAGCACAGAAATATGATCGCCAAAGTATTCGGCGGCGCCAGTCAATACCAAAACAGCGTCCTGAACATCGGCGAGCGAAATATACTTATTGCGGAAACGATGCTCGAAAAACTCAGGATTCCTATTGTAGCCCGAAGCACGGGGGGAACGCGAGGAAGAAAGATCATTTTCGACACCGGTACCGGAGACGTGTTGATGAAGTTTATGCTTCAACGCAACAACAGTGAGAGTACAATACAACAACCGTCACAAGTCTGACAGCGATGAAAACCATAAAGGTCTTGATCATAGATGACTCGGCGCTGATGCGGAGAAGCTTGTCACTATTGCTTTCGTCCGATCCTTCAATAGAAGTGATCGGCACAGCCGCCGACACGTTTATCTCGGCAAAAAAAATCGCCGACGTCATTCCCGATGTCATTACGCTTGATGTCGAGATGCCCCGTATGGATGGGCTGACTTTCCTGCGCAAGCTTATGTCGCAGTACCCTATTCCGGTCGTTGTTATTTCAAGTCTGACCGCCAAAGGCACCGAGTCCGCTATCCTGGCGATGGAATACGGAGCCGTGTCTGTGATTAAGAAGCCCGCCCTCTCCCCGACCGGAGAATGGGAGAACGGGGGCCAAATCGTTGAAGAAGTAAAGGCGGCGGCATCCTCACGGGTGAAAAGGAAACAGTTCACCGCCGATCGCCAGAACACGGTTATCGAAAAACCGTATCGCGAGAGTATGGCGAAGACCACCGATCTTATCATCGCAGTCGGCGCGTCGACCGGAGGAACGGAAGCCATCCTTCAGCTCTTGCAAGCCATTCCTTACGACAGCAATGGCATCGTGATCGTCCAGCATATGCCCGAAGTGTTTACCCGTTCGTTTGCTGAACGCCTTGACAGCATCTGCAAGATTACGGTGAAGGAAGCAGCAAACGGCGACACCGTTGTACGTGGCCGTGCGCTGATTGCCCCGGGAAACAGACATATGGAGCTCCGCCGCAGCGGATCGCGTTATTATGTAGCCCTGAACGACGACCCTCCGGTAAACCGCCACCGACCTTCGGTTGATGTGTTGTTCAACAGCGTGGCGCGATATGCGGGAAAAAACGCTATCGGGGTGATCCTGACGGGAATGGGCAACGACGGCGCTGCAGGTATGCTCGAGATGTACCGCGCCGGGGCTCATACAATCGCACAGGATGAAGCTACCTCGGTCGTGTTCGGAATGCCCAAAGAGGCGATTAAGGCAGGGGGCGTTCACAAGATACTTCCCCTCGACCGGATTTCGTCGCACGTGCAAGCCGCTGCAGAACGTTTATCGCCGTGATCATGCAAAAGAAAAAACACAGCGTCCTCATCGTTGATGATTCCCATTATATGCGGGCGTCGATCCGGAATGTCCTGCAGGATACGGGGTATCATATTATCGGCGAAGCCAGGAATGGTGAAGAGGCGCTTGACATGGCTTTCGAACTGCAGCCGGATATTATCACGCTTGACAATACCCTGCCCGATATGATCGGAACCGATATCCTGAAAGTCTTCCGCAAGCGCGCGCTGCGCTCCCGTATTATTATCATCAGCGCGTACGCACAAGACTTCTCCGTTGTCGAAGGACTTTCCTATGGCGCCGACGGCTATCTGACCAAACCTTTCCGCCCCGAAGAACTCCTCCGTCTGGTACTCGGCGACTAACCCCGTTTTCCGGCGTGTGCACTCACCCAATCAGCAAAGGCATTAATGAAAGTTTGTGAGAATTCGCGCGTCGACGCGTTTTTTACCTTCCCCTGCTCATCAAAAAGGTCACCGGCATCCGAGATGTAACCCTCGGGCTGCTGCATACACGGAACATTTACAAAGACGAGCGACTGCCGCAGGTGATGATTCGCCCCGAACGCACCGAGCGGACTTATCGACACACTCATCACGCCACCCGGTTTCCCATCCCACGAATTCTGCCCGTAAGGTCGCGAGGCAATATCGATCGCGTTCTTCAATACCCCGGGTACCGACCGATTGTATTCCGGCGTCAAAAACAAGACTCCGTCTGCATCGCGCACCTGCTGCCTTAAGCGCTTCCACGAATCGGGAGGCGAACTATCCAGGTCTTCACTGTACAAGGGCAAATCTCCTATCTCGAGGATTTCCATCGAAAGCGTATCCGGGGCCATAGCGATCAGTTCGCGGGCCATTTTACGATTGAACGACTCCTTCCTTAAACTGCCCACTATCACGGCTATCTTGTATTTGCTCATAAGAATTTTGGTTTCGCTCCTTCCTGAAAATATTTGTGCCCCTCGCCCCTGACGCTCCCCAACGGACGTTATAGATGGAACCTATAACGTGATAAAGACAATCGATTTGATTCACGCCGCTGCGGCAGGTATTCTTGTCTAAGCAATAGCAACGATCTCATTTCAACCTTAACCCTGATGCTATGGAAAACGACGCATCCAAGACCCATGTGTACAACGTCAACGACTCAGCCGCTAAATGCCCCTTTCACGGAGGCGCCCTCAAGCAATCGGCTGGCGGGGGAACCCGCAATCGCGACTGGTGGCCCAACCAGCTTCGCCTTAGTCTGTTGCGGCAGCACTCCGAACTCTCCGACCCGATGGGTAAGGACTTCAACTACGCCGAGGAATTCAAGTCTCTTGACCTGAAAGCCGTCAAAGCCGACCTCTTCAAGCTGATGACCACGTCTCAGGCCTGGTGGCCAGCCGACTACGGGCATTACGGTCCATTCTTCATTCGAATGGCATGGCACAGCGCCGGAACCTACCGTGTAGCTGACGGTCGCGGCGGAGCCAACGGAGGAACACAGCGCTTTGCGCCATTGAACAGCTGGCCTGATAACGCAAACCTTGACAAAGCCCGCCTGTTGCTTTGGCCCGTCAAGAAGAAATACGGACGTAAAATCTCGTGGGCCGACCTGATGGTTCTCGCCGGAAACTGCGCACTGGAATCCATGGGCTTCAAGACTTTCGGCTTCGCCGGAGGACGGGAAGATTTCTGGGAACCCGAAGAGGATGTGTACTGGGGCGCGGAGACCAAATGGCTTGACGACAAGCGCTACTCGGGCGACCGTGAGCTGGAGAACCCCCTGGCCGCAGTTCAGATGGGACTTATTTATGTTAACCCGGAAGGCCCTAACGGAAAGCCCGATCCTTTGGCAGCTGCGCGTGACATCCGCGAAACGTTCGGGCGTATGGCGATGAACGACGAAGAAACCGTAGCCCTTATCGCCGGCGGACACAGCTTTGGAAAAACCCACGGCGCCGCCAGTGCCACACACGTTGGCCCGGAACCCGCCGCGGCAGGGATCGAAGAACAAGGCCTCGGCTGGAAAAACTCCTATGGCAAAGGCCATGGCGCTGATACGATTACCAGTGGACTTGAAGGTGCATGGACAACTACTCCTACGAAGTGGAGCAACAACTTCTTCGAAAATCTCTTCGGCTTCGAGTGGGAATTGACCAAAAGTCCTGCCGGTGCGTTTCAGTGGAAACCTAAAGACGGAGCTGGCGCAGGTACCGTCCCCGACGCGCACGATCCCGCACGCCGTCACGCCCCTACGATGCTGACAACCGATCTGGCGCTACGGGTCGATCCTGTTTATGAAAAAATATCACGGCGCTTCCTCGAGAACCCGGACGAGTTCGCCGATGCCTTCGCCCGCGCATGGTTCAAACTCACACACCGCGACATGGGACCGCGTGCGCGCTATCTCGGACCGGAAGTGCCTGCGGAAGAACTGATCTGGCAGGATCCGATCCCAGCCGTTACCCACGAACTCGTGCAGGAAGCCGACATTGCTCAATTGAAGGAAAAGTTATTGACGTCAGGTCTTACCGTTGCGCAACTGGTAAGAACTGCCTGGGCTTCCGCATCGACCTTCCGCGGATCAGACAAACGCGGTGGAGCCAATGGCGCACGTATTCGCCTCGCCCCACAGAAAGACTGGGCGGTTAACAACCCGACAGAACTGACTCAGGTATTGGCAAAGCTGACCGCAATCCAGGAAGAATTCAACCAGGCAGGAAATAAGCGAATTTCACTCGCCGACCTCATTGTACTCGGTGGCTGCGCGGCCGTTGAACAAGCCGCCCGTAACGCAGGCTATCCCGTTGCTGTACCCTTCGCACCGGGGCGTGCTGATGCGTCGCAGGAACAAACCGACATCGAGTCGTTCGAAGTTCTTGAACCGAGAGCCGATGGCTTCCGTAACTATGCGGATACTCGCCACAAGCCGGCGGCCGAAGAAATGCTGATTGACAGAGCTCAGCTGCTCACGCTTTCAGCTCCCGAGATGACGGCACTGATCGGCGGCATGCGCGTACTGAATGCCAACTACGATGGATCTTCCCACGGTGTCTTCACGCAACGGCAGGACACGCTCACGAACGACTTCTTCGTCAACCTGCTGGATTTCAACACAACGTGGAACGCAACGTCCGACGCACAAACGCTGTTCGAAGGTCGCGACAGAACTACCGGAAAAGTAAAATGGACCGCCACAAGGGTAGACCTTATCTTCGGGTCCAACGCGGAGTTGCGTGCACTGGCGGAAGTATATGCCTGTGACGATGGCCATGCGAAGTTTGTGCAGGACTTTGTCGCGGCATGGACAAAGGTGATGAACCTCGACCGTTTTGACCTCGTCTCAAAACAAATCCCCGTTCAACGCCAGGCCGAAACTTCCAGGAAATAAAAACAAATGCCTCTCCGTTGCCAACGCACGGAGAGGCGTTTTCTCTCCCTTAGTACACTCCTACCTCGGAAATCAAGGGACAAGCTTTCGAATCAGTGATATTAATTCGCAGCGCGGATGTCTCGACAGGATCTATCTTGAGAATGCGTTTGTAACCAATGGTCGTGCCTTCGGCTACAACGACCCAGTCATCCCCCTGCCGGGCTTCAATGGAGAAAGCCTTCACCCGTTGACCTAATTGAATAGGCTCCTGCAGCAAGACATAGCTAACCTGTGTCTTATTCTTGAATTCAAGCGTCAGTGTTCCCGTCGTAATGCCGTCATCCGTTGCCCAATACGTCTTGCCGTTACCATCGACGATGTTTTGTCCGGCAAACCGCTTGTCATTCCCCCTCACAGAA
>Ga0079224_100016077_pt1 | contig 10492 bp, 10 predicted proteins | sample Stecom2015_FD_80414 | JGI IMG/M metagenome (GOLD analysis project Ga0079224, IMG submission 80414) | Agricultural soil microbial communities from Utah to study Nitrogen management - Steer compost 2015 | ecosystem: Environmental > Terrestrial > Soil > Agricultural land | place: USA: Utah...
ACGGCTTACCCCCGTTGTACTCGCGCTCTAGCTGGGCCACGAGAGCCTCTGTTGCGGGGTTGACGATGTCGCTCAGGGAGCGGATTCCCGACTCGGGAACATAGGCCGACAGGTGGGTAGCTGCGGCCCGTGCACGATCAATGATGTCCTGATCGAAATAGATCGATTGCATCTTCTTCTTCGGCTTCTTCGGCTTGGTCGGCCGGTCCGTCAGCGCCTCGCTCTCCTCTGTCTTGCGAGCCGGACGGCGAACGCCACCAGGGGGCTGGTTACTGGTCATCGGCGGATGCTCCTTGGATGAGTGGAGTGAACAGGTACTGACCGTGGGCCGCGTAGGCGTCGGCGATGGCAGCGGCCGCTTTGCGATCGCTGCCACCAGCCTGGCGGAGTGGCTGGTGCCAGGCCTGGTGAATGGTTGCCACCGCGTCCCGGCGTGGGATGTAGGGCTGGCGTACGAGCTCTGGGTAGCTGGTGCTGAGCTCGCTGGCGACTCGTTTCTGTTCGGCGGTGCCAGACCACTTGGTGATGACGATGCCTGCGACTTCCAGGTGGGGGTTGTGGCGCCTGGCAGCGGGCAGGAACTCATCGATGAGGTGTACCGCGGAATTGGCGGAAAAGACGGTGGCCTCAGTTGGCACCAGAAGTTTGTCCGCGGCAACCAGCGCTGTCAGCGCCAGCCAGCCTCGACTGCCTGGCAGATCCAGTAGTACGAGATCTACACCTCCGGCATCGAGTTCAATGGCCTCCGCGAGTCGAGTCTCCGCGCCAGGCTCGTGGTCGGTGTACTCCCGGTTGGTCAATGAGAACTCTGCTTGACAGAGCCAGACGCCCTGCCACCCGGTCGATGTAAGGCAGCTTGCGAGCGTGAGGTGCGATGACGCTCGCAGGAGGTCGCGAGTGCCAGCTGCATTGGTGTCCGCTGGCTCTAGGACCTCGGTGATGTTGCACTGTGGATCGAGGTCGACGATCGCCACTCGTAGTCCGTTAGCAACGGCGGCCTCGGCCAGCGCCAACACCGAGGTGGTCTTACCGGAACCGCCCTTCGGGTTACCGATAGCCACCACCAGCGGTCGTGCCCGCGAATTCTTGAATTCATGTGTTCCCGCCACACGCATGACGGTAGCGCGCCCTATGCGCACGCGCATAGGACGGGGGTGTCCGCGTGTTGGCGGTGGCATCTCTAACACCTCCTAGGGGTTCGGCGCGCGAGCTAGGCCGCCCGCCGTATGAGTTACAGTGTTGCCATGCACATTAATTAATGTGTTAGTGTGTTTGTCAACCAGGGCCGATCAGACCAGGCCCTACGGCACCGAGATCAGGGAGGGATTTCAGATGACCTCGATCAAGACGCAGCTAGTGCTAGCTCAGACCAAGATCGCAACGGGCGGCCTGCAGTCCTGGCTGCAGGAAAACATCGTTCCGCTACTGCTGCTCGCGGTTGCCGTCCTGATGCTCTGGATCGGCGGCGGCAAGGGTGACAACGCTGGCGTGATGCGTCGTATCGGAGGGGTTGTCATTGCCCTGGCCATCGTCGGCTTCGCTGTTACCGGCGCTGGCATTGACGTCGGCAAGTGGCTCGCTGGCCTGTTCACCAGCTGACCGGGGCGCTGGCCAGATGTATGCCACCGACGACGAGATCTACCGAGTTGACTCCGTTTGGCTCGGTCCACCCAACGCCACCTTTCCGTGGCGCGCTCGCTACATCGCTTGGGGCATCGGCATCGCCCTATTCCTCGGCTTGTTCACCTTGGTCCGTGAGGTGTTCTCGCTGAGCTTCTGGTCGGTGGCGTGGACAGTCGTCCTGACTGTCGCCCTGACGCGATTGGTGAGCAAACGGATCAATCCAGAACGCCCGTTCTTACAGGTGGCTCTGATGGCCGCCAAAGAAATCCGTTCCCCCCGCGGCCCCGGCGCGCGCGTTGGCGGATCCGCGTCCGCGCGCGGCGTGCGTATTCATCCCGCGCGACCGCGCGCGACGCAGCCGCCACTGCATAACGCCCATCGTGCCAAGGAGGCATACCGTGCCTAAATATCGCAAAGCCCGAACTCGCCGCCGTCTGAGCGGTGAGACGCTCCCGGCCTACACTCCGAAGATCGCCTTGCGGTCTATCGCTGGCCATGTCGCGCGCACCTCGGAGACAACCACAGCGTGGTACAGGCTTCCTCCTCAACGCTGGTCCTTCCGCAGCGACTCGACGCGTATTGAACTCATCCAGGCGATTGCCGGGCAGTATGCGGAGCTGCAGGGCCGGTGGTTGCACATTCGCGTGACCAGTCGCCCCTATCCCATTGCTGAATGGGCAGTGGCGCACCATCGCCAGGCTGGCGCAGATCGGCTGCCGGATGTTCCAGGTGCACAGTCCTGGAATGACTTCGTCGTCGGAGAACAGCAGCAGCTGCACGGCCACAGCATGCTGGAGAAGGAGGTGTACGTCGGGGTCGAAGTGCGGCGTCGCGGTGCGACGGACGTTTTGGTGGAGCGGGCCGAACCGCTGCTGCGAAAGGTGGCTCCCAAGCTACTTGACGCCGAGCTGATGGCCCTGGACACCGAAATCAGCTACCTCGACAACCTCATGGCTGGCCGCGGTATGCAAGCGCGCCCGGCGACGCCCCTCGAAATGCGCTGGTTGCTGCAGCGCTCGTGCATGCTGGGGCTGCCTGCCCCTGATGGTCTGGCCGGTGTCGGTGACGGTGTCTGGGACGGTACGGATATCGCGGCCTTCACGGATGGCGCAACGGCGTGGTGCGAAGACCCCTACGCGCCCACCGTGACCGTACGCGGCCGCACTGGCAAAGCAGCAGACGTCGAGCGCCATGTTGCGGTGCTGTCAGTTGGGCTGATGCAACCCCAGGACATACCGCGCAGCGAACTGCCGTGGATGGTGCGCACCGACGCGCTCCCGTTTCAAATCGAGTGGTCTGCGCGCATCTATGTCAGGACACCTGAAGAGGTGCAATCAGAGCTGACCCGCAACATGGCAAAGGTCACCTCACAGGTAAGGCATTACTCAGACGAACACGGTCTTGAGCCACCACAGTCGCTAGCCCGGCAGTTCGCGCGGGCGCACGACATCGATGACGAGCTGTCGGGTACTTGGGGGCCACTCAACACCCGCGTGCGCGGGTGGTGGCGCATCGCCGTGTCCGGGGCGTCAAGGACTGAGGCCCTCCAGCGCGCTCAGCAGGTCGTTGATCTGTACAAACCGAAGGTTGCCATTGAACATCCCGAGGCACAGTACGCGTTGTACCGAGAATTCATCCCCGGCGAACCGCTGGCGTCTCAGGCATATCAGCGCCGAGGCTCAGTGCAATGGGCTGCTGCAGCTGTTCCCGCAGCTGCAGCAGAGGTAGGCGACCGTCGAGGGATCCTGCTGGGAGAAACCGCATCAACCTCGCGTCGACCGGTCGCCTGGGATCCGTGGGCCTCGCAGGAATTGCGTGATGGGTCAGGACTCACGGCCCTAGTCGCTGGCCTGGGTGGAGGCAAGTCGTTCCTCGGCGCTGGCATCGTGTACAAGACCCTTCGTGCCGGCGCGTACTGGACAGTCCTGGACCCTTCGGGACCTCTAGCGGCACTCTGCGAGCTGCCGGAACTGCGCCCTTATGCCAAGGCCATCAACCTGCTGCAAGCCGAGCCAGGCACTCTTAATCCGTATCGAGTTGTGCCCGAACCCCGCAAAGAGTTCTTTGCGGGGAGCGCTGATCCGGAGGGCGAATATCGCCGCGAGCGCTCACGTGCTGCTGCTGAGCGTCGACGCCTGTGCCTGGATGTGCTCAAGGGGATCCTGCCGTACGAACTGGCCCACAAACCTGAGACGGACATCGTGCTTATGCACGCTGTCCGAGCGACCGGTGGTTCCCCGTTGAACCATCCAGGGCTGGTGATTGACAGGTTGAAGTCCCATCCGAACGAGGATCTTGTGCAGCATTCTCATGCCGTCTATGAGTTCCTCGACGAAGCGCGCGATCGTCTTGAGTTGCTCATCCCGCGGTCTCCGGAGAGCGACCCCTACCGCAACATGCGAGAGGACCATCGCCTGACTGTGTTGACGATGCCCGGCCTCATCCTGCCCCATCAGGGCCAACCGCGGCAGGACTGGACTGACACCGAGGCGCTGGGTGTGGAGCTGCTGTCGTTGGCCGCCTGGCTTACCCAGCGACGCGTGTACTCCGGCGACTCCAGCTACACCGCCCGCACCGGCCGGGCATGGAAGCATGCCCGCAAAGGCGTCTGGATCGATGAAGCGTTCTTCCTGTCGGATGTGCCTACCGGGCGCGCTCTCATGAATCGCTTCACGCGTGACTCCCGTAAGTGGAATGTACGGGTCCTGCTCTCGTCGCAGATTCCGGGTGACCTGCTCAAGATCGATGGCTTCAGCTCCCTGCTGGACTCTGTGTTCGTTGGCAGTCTTGACGACGCGCAAGTTCAAGCCGATGCGCTGCGACTGCTGCGGGTGCCTCAGGGCGCCGGATACGAACGGGTGCTGTCACAGCTCGCTGGCAGGCGGGCGACTGCGAACAAGCGGGGTGACGAAGGCGAACCTCGCCAGTTCATCTTCAACGACGGCGCCGGTGGTATTGAACGGATCAGGATCGATTTCTCGGGCCCGCATCTGGCTCAGCTGCGTCAGGCGCTTAATACCACACCGAACTCCAAGTCAGTTACCAAACTGCAGCTGCTGCCGACGCTGTCCACGCAGAAGGAGGGGGCAGCGTGATGATCCACGTGCGCACCCTTCGCTGGCCGCAGCGTCTCGGCGCAATCCTCGGCGTCGTAGTGATGCTGCTGTCAGTCACGATCCAGCCAGCCTCTGCGCAGCAAACTGCCTGCGGTGACGAAGCCCCGAACATCGAACGCCCAGGTCAAGGCTTGGTAGGCAGCATCGACCCGCCCGAGGCCCGCGGTCTGGCTGACTCGGTGTACCGGGAATACAACTATGCCGGCACAGCGTGGATTACCTACGACCTCGGAAGCCCTCCGTTGTGTTCCGACCCTGGAGCGCAACTGGACACCTGGGTCGGCAACCAGCTATTCAACATCGGCAAGACCCTGGTCGCTGGCTCCAATGCCCTCCACTACACCTTGTGGGAAGGCGGCCTCACACATCAAATCGACAAGGTTGTGGCCGATGGTGCCGGGGTCTCATACCGGGGCTTTGGTGTGCCCTTCATCAGTATCGCTCTGCTGCTTGTTGGCCTGCTGGTACTGAGGTATGTGCTGTCCGGAGACAACGCGGGCGTGCTCCGCGCTTCCGGGCGCGCTCTGACAGGTCTCCTGATCGTCAGTACCGCGCTCGCGCCGATGGCTTACTCGGCGTTCGCGGACAAAATGCTCTTCTCAGGCCTTCGCGAGGCCCAGCGCGGCATTGCGCAAGAGATGTACCCCGACAGTGTTGTTGTACGTGACGTTGTGCCAACCAAGCTGCACACCACGGTCGTGTATGAGAACTGGCTCCGTGGTGTCTTTGGCTCGGCCGAGTCGCCGCAGGCAAAGGAATACGGTCGACGACTTCTGGACTCCCTGGCATTCACCTGGGCTGAGACAACCCGCGGCGATGATGCCAAGCCATCCGTCATCAAAGCTAAGAACGCCGAGTTCAAGAAGATCGCCGAGGCGATGAAAACGGGGGGCGACTATCAGTCGTTCACTGGTGAGAAGAGTCGCATCGGGGCTGGCTTCCGCGCTTTCTGGCAAGGCATCACGATTGGCCTGTTTTCTCTATTGGCCAACCTGACCGTGCTGATGGCTCAGCTCCTGCTGCGCGGGCTGCTTCTGTTCGCACCAATCATCGGGCTGCTTTGCATGCTGCCCGGCCGCGGCGCCACTTTCGCCCGTGCTGGTCTTGGCGTACTGCTCGTCGGTGTGCTGATGAACGGCGTATCCATTTTCTACACATACCTGAGCGTCAAGATCCTGTCGCTGAACATCGGCGGCTGGGGCGTGCAGATGGCGATCATCACGCTGCTGACAGCGCTCGCTTGGTATTTGGCCGCGCCGACTAAGCGCATCCGTCAGCTCATGGCCTCCATGAGTTCGGTAACCGGTCTCGAACGCGCTAACGGTCCATCCCGCTTTACGCAATGGCGTCGACACAACAAGACCATTCGCCTTATGCGGCGCCAGTTCCACAGGAAGCGTGCAACGGATGACGGCTGGCGCGAGTGGCTGTCCTCCTCGAGCGCCGATGCCGGCGAAACCCCTGCTGCAGAGCGAAACCCCGAGTACGCCTACGCATATCGCGTCGATCGGCCAGAATCGCGCGTCTTTTACGCCAATGCGGTACCCCGCGCGGGCGCTCTGAACCAGAGCCGGGGTGGCCCACACGGCTCCGGCACCGAGCGGGGCGAAGCTACGGGTGGGGATAGGCCCTCACCCAAGCCGGGTGGCGCGGGGCCGGGTAGTGCCGGCGGATCAGTGAGGCCTCCAAGTATTGATCGACCGGAGGTATCTCAAGAGGCATCGTCACAGACAAGGCCGCTACCGGGGCGTGACACCCCGTTGGGTCTTCCCGCGGGGGAGGCCACCGCACACTCGACCGAACCTTCGCAGCCAAGCAGCGAAACCGGCGCGGCAACGGACAAGCCAGAACTCGTCCAGCGCCCCGAAGGGGGTTACGACGACCCACCGGTGCTGCGTGAGGCACCGCTCACTCCGGACGGTAGTGCCTACCAGATCTATCGCCCGGCCAGCGACTCCATCACCAACGAGCCTCCTGCAGAAGGTGGCAACCAGCACGGGCGAGACAGCGCACCACGGGCTGAGGAACAACAACTGGGATCGGACGACCCGCATTCAGCAAACGACTGAACGAGAGCACCGGCGCAAATCAGAAGGGGGAAACCATGCCAATTCGAAGTGATCGCGGCCGCAACGCCGTCAGTCGAGCCTTCTGGACCTGGCCATTGCGCTCGTGGAGACACTTTGCAGTGGTCGCCGCAGGTGCGGTGGTGGCAACCGCGAGTGTGGCAACCGCTGTCGGATCTACTGACCGCGCAGAACCCGACTCCCGTGCATCATCCGTCAGCGTGCCCCCGCAGACTTCATCCACCACTACGTGGGCCATCAATCCAACAACTCGGCCCCAGCCGCCAACATCGGCCGCACCTTCCAGTACCTCGACCGCCCCTACGTCCTCGAGGACCGAGCGTTGGTCAACGCGTGCCGCCGGCCCCGTTGAAAGCGCCACCGAGTTTGTGAAGCGATGGGTACGGCCTCACGTTGGGATCGACGCTGCGACATGGCGAGAGAGACTGATGCCGTACGTGGTACCCGAAGCGCGGGTCGATCTTGCATCGATCGACCCGCGCAATATTCCGGCCACCAAGCTGACCGGTAAACCGAAGCTGGCTAGCCGGGGTGAGACCGTGGCCGCGGTACGTGTTCCCACGGATGCAGGTCCGGTCAAAGTCAGCCTGCTTCGTCAAACTGCTGGCCGGTGGCTGGTCAGCGAATGGGGCGCGGAGGAACGATGATGCGCCGCATCCTCGTGTTCGTTGGCGTTCTCGCTGCGGCGTCAGCTGGCGCGGTCGTGGTCCTCTACAGCCAGTTCATGTTGGCGCCCCAGGCGAACGCCTATCCACAAACATGTCAGGCGTCTGTGCTAGACGTACCCGCTACCGACGCCAGCGACGGGAGTATCCCGACTCTGGACGAGGAACAACGAGCGATTGTCTCGCGGATCATTGCGATCGGCCGTGAAGAGAACCTTCCTCCTCGTGCATGGCAGATCGCCATACAGGCCGGGATGACCGAGTCCGGCCTGCGAAACCTTGACTACGGTGACCGTGATTCGCTTGGCATTTTTCAGATGCGCCCCTCGATGGGCTGGGGTACTCCGGAGCAGCTGCAGGATGTGGACTACCAAATCAGGAAGTTCTACTCCGTTCTTCGGGGCGTCGATGGGTGGCAAACAATGCGCCCTGGTGACGCTGCGCAGGCTGTTGAGCGCAGCGGTTTTCCCCAGCGGTATCACAGGTGGGAGGCGATGGCTGTAGCGCTGGTCGGGTCCGCAGGCAAGGTTGTTGATCCTACGGGATGTCAGCACCTGAGCTCGAACGATGACTCAACGAGTGCAACAGCGCAGAGGGCCATTGCTGCTGCTCGCCGTTGGCTCGGAACTCCCTACGCATGGGGAGGAGGTGGGGTCAACGGACCAGGACCAGGGATGCCTCCAGACGAAGGTGTCATTGGCTTCGATTGCTCAAGTCTTATGCAGTACGCCTATGCCCAAGCAGGCGTCACATTGCCACGAGTATCACGCCAGCAGTACCACGCTGGCGCTCATTATCCGATCGAACAAGCCCAACCAGGCGATCTTGTGTTCTGGGCCGACGCCACCGGCAACCCCGCTGCAATACACCACGTGGGGCTCTACATCGGGGACAATAAGGTACTGCACGCCCCACAGTCAGGTGACGTTGTCAAAATCAGTCGGATCTGGAAGCACGAGCTGGTTCGGACCGTTGCTCGACCGGGGGTCGACCGATGAAGGAGGGGTGTGGCGCACGTCGAGCGTACCGGCGCGCAAGACTGCGACTGGTGGCAAAAGAAGCCACCAGTCCGGCTCCCCGTGCCGCTCGCACAAGCCGCCGACCTCGTTACGGGCGAGCTCACCATCCCCGGCTCGCGCGTGATCATCGGAGACTCGACGAACGATATCTGGCTCTACGATCAGCGCGCCGCAACAGGTATACATCCCTACCAAGACGGCCAGGCAGTCGGCGTGCTTCCGGAGAGCGATTGGTTTCGCGTCCGCCGGGCCCCTTCTTACGTTGCGGTGCCGCATACCGTCCCGGTCGATCAGGTCTGGATAGAGTTTCTTGCCAGTTCCGACGACGGCGAGCCAATTCTGCCGTATCAGGAGGACATTGCACCCGAGTCGCGCTCGCAGCGTCTGGTGCCCGACATAAAATCCCCCCCAGTGCGTTGGCCGAGATTAGCGACCAAAGTCACGTCGGTCTTGGGGGCACGGTGCTGGATCGTCTCTCCAGATGGCGTCTTACCTGGGTTCCGCGCCTTGACCGAGCCCTACAGAACCAAACCAGGAACGGTGCCTCGAGTAAACCTCCGTGAGGGTCTTGACGGACTCGACAAGCCAGTTGTGACAACGTCGGTCACAGTGACTCACGAACGTGACTGGTATCGGTGGAAGGACACCGGGGATACGCGAGACATGATGCTCATCGAGATCGAAACATCACTGGTCTGGCTGGAGTAGATACAGCGCCACCTCGGCCAAACAATCAGACACTAGCTCGACCGTCAATCTTGGGGGAGGACACCATGACGCACCCACAGTCTGTGATGCCGCAGCGTCGACCAGCTGTGGCCGAATACCTGCGCCACCCACAGCCCGGCCTCAGCACCGATGGACAATATGTCGTCCTGCCTCGAGTTGCCCTCGAGCGTTTAGCGCCAGCCATTCAGCAGCAGGTGGTGTCCGCACTGGCTTTAGTACATGCGCAAATGGCGCGCACACCCTGGCCGCTGTACCGAGTTGTGCCCTGCACTCGACAACGACTGCGCGACCTCGATGAACAGCAGCTGCGTACCGTCGGTGTAATGCCCGAAGTGGATTACTTGGGCGCATTGGTGTACCGCGACATGAGCACAGGGAAGTTGCTGACGGACGAGAGCTTGGACCGCTACGTCCTGGTGCCGACAACAGATCCGTTGACAATGCAGCAGCCATGAATGCATGTCCCAACCTAGCCATCCACCAGTGCCGGGCACCGACACCTCAGCCTCGTCCAGGCGGGATGTGACCGTTTGTGCGTCAGCAGCCATCTCGGCGGTTGTGCCAGCCGAGGCTGACGTGTCCATCAAGACAGCAGGAGTCCCCGGCCGACACGGATCGGCCGGGGCTCTGCTCTCTCTAGCATTTCAGCGATTAGGTCTAGCACATTCCGTGCTAGCGCCGAAAGTGGCGGCGTGTTACCTGCGGTCTAGGTGTCGTGACCTGAGACGTTGTGGAGGGTCAGGGCAGTCGGCTGATGGGTGGGTGGAGTGGTGACTGGGTTGATGGCGGGCGCCCGAGCCAACTTTTCTTGGTCTTGACCAGGTGGTCACTCGCATGCTCTGTAGGCCGTGATGCGGTAGCCGTGTTGGTGTTGCCGTTCGGCGGTCAGGTAGCCGAGCTGCGGGCCGGGCTGGGTGGGCACGTCACGGATGAGGCTGGACCAGGTCATGTGGCAGGCGTCGATCTCGACCCGCGGCCCGTGGTCGCGTGGGTGGAACCATTCACTGCGCGCGTAGAACTCGTTGACGTAGGTGTTCCAGTCGCTGATCTGCTCGTGTAGCGCGCGCACCACGGTGGGGCAGTCGGGGCCGCCGTGTGCGGCGACGAATTGAGCCTCGGCTTGCGGAGTGAAGGTCCAGCGATGCCCGCACAGATGGTTGATGTCGGGTTCGGCGACGGCTTCGACCATGTTGGTCAGCAACGCCTGCGGGGTGGCCGGCAACGCCCGGGCCAGGTGATCCTCGCGCTCCGCG
>Ga0079224_100016078_pt1 | contig 10492 bp, 6 predicted proteins | sample Stecom2015_FD_80414 | JGI IMG/M metagenome (GOLD analysis project Ga0079224, IMG submission 80414) | Agricultural soil microbial communities from Utah to study Nitrogen management - Steer compost 2015 | ecosystem: Environmental > Terrestrial > Soil > Agricultural land | place: USA: Utah...
CCTTCACGTCGATCTCGGTCAGGACTCCGAACCCTTCAGCTTTGAGCGCCTCGGTCACGCGGGTCAGGGCCGTATCGTAATCCGTGTCCAGATAGGTGGTCATCCCCATTTGTTCTGTGTAATTCATCGCGGTTTATTCCTGTAGACAAACTGACAACTCACTTCAGACCTTAGAAGCAGTCAGCGCCGGGAATATTACAACCGCAAACAAAAAAAGACCGGGGCGTCTGCACCCCGGTTAAGCGTTTATTCGACCTGCACCTTGACCTTGGCCTTGCCGGTGGTCGAAGGCTTGTCCTCGTCGTCGGCTTTCTTCGTTTCGACCTTCTTGGCGACCTTCTCCATCTCGTCTATGAAGGTATCAGCCAGCACCTTAAAGCCGGCGATAAATTCCTTCTGTGCCTCTTTGGCGTGGCTGACAAAATCAGGCGGCAGCAGCGATTCAATCGCCTTGCCGGTTTCTTCCAGAGCGCGCCGCTGATGCTCGATAAACTGGTCAATCGGCGTTGACGACTTCGGTTCAGCCTGTTCGGCTTCGGGCTGTGGGTTCTTCTGTTCTTCAGACACGATATACTCCTCACCACTTATTGTCTGTCATTGTGCCTTCAAATGGATTATACGCAGATTCGCTGCCAGAGTTGCAAGCGAACCGGCTCCTGCACCAGCACTCAGCACTATTCTAATAGCCCCGCACCCGGTCAACCCGGTTGAGCAGCGGCTGATTTTCGAGATAGCGCGTCAGATTGTCGGCAAACAGGGCCGCCGCCTTTTCGTGAATACGGGCATTGTTCCCGGAAATATGCGGCGTGATAATGACGTTATCCATCTGCCACAGCGGGCTGGTCGCGGGCAGCGGTTCCTCCTCGAACACATCCAGCCCGGCCCCGGCGATCCTTTCCGCCGCCAGAGCAGAAATCAGCGCCGCTTCGTCGATCACCCCGCCGCGCGAGACATTGACGATAACCGCTGTTCTTTTCATCGAGTTGAGGATGTCTTCGTTGACAATATGGCGCGTTGCGGGGGTCAGCGGCAGAGTCAGCACCACAAAATCACAGACCTTCACCATCGACGCCAGCGCCTCCGGCGGGTACAGGCGGGTGGGAATATCGCCGCTTGGGTCACCCAAGCCGGCCTGGCTGTATTCGCCCTCAGCAGCGATCTGCTTGAGGTCGCGCTTGGTTGCCACGACCACCATGCCCATCTGATCGGCAATGCGGGCCAGTTCGCGGCCCACACTGCCATAGCCCACAATGCCGAGCGTCTGCCCGCGCAGCGTGTTCGTCGCCAGGCTGGCGGCGTTCTCCGGCCATTCGGCCTTGTCCTGATACCGCCGAAACTGCGGCAGGCGATAGGCAAAGGCCAGCATCATCGCCAGACAGTATTCGGCCATTGGCACGGCATGAATGCCGCTGGTGGTGGTCACCTCGACATCTTCAGCCTGCATAATGGGACGATCCCACAGGTGATTGATGCCCGATGTGTGCGCCTGAATCCAGCGCAGACGCGGGGCCTGCTCCGGTTCCGGCAGTTCGCGCACGGTATAGAGTACTTCGGCATCAGCCCAGACGCTGTCCGGCACTTTCGGGAAATGGCGCTCGATATGCAGGCGCGGTGATACCGCCCGCAGTTGTTCTATGATCTCGTCAGAAAAATCCATCGCCACAACGACTCGAACCAGATCATCGCCCATTACTGCGTCCTCGTCAGCTTCATCGTCATACACGGTTCCCGATATTAGGCCGTCCGGCGCAGCAGCGCAAGTCTGATTGTGTGTTATAATAGAACGGATAATCTAATCAAACGCACCCCACGCGATAGTTCAATGGCACAAACCCCGCGCCTGTGTGTTCCGGTCGCTCACGAACTGGCAGGGTTCCTATCTCGTACTGGTGGAGGAGAATCTGATGGACGAATTAATTCTGGGCACGCGCAAAGGGCTGCTGGTGACGGACCTCAGCGGTGCGGTCAGGCGCGAGTTTCATCTGGGTGTGCCGGTATCGTATGCGGCGGTGGATCCGCGCACCGGAGTCTGGTGGGCAGGCGTCGATCACGGCCGCTGGGGGCAGAAGCTGCACCGTTCAAAAGACGGCGGCATCACGTGGGAAGAAGTCCCCGCGCCGCAGTACCCGGAAGGCGAGGAAATCAGCGAGGGCAAGCCGGCCACACTCAGCTATATCTGGCTGATTGCGCCGGGCGGGGCCGACGAACCCAACCGCCTCTACATCGGCACGGAGCCGGGCGGCCTGTTCGTCAGCGATGATGGCGGTGACAACTTCTACCTGTGCGATTCACTGTGGAATCATCCCTCGCGCAAGACAGGCTGGTTTGGCGGCGGGCGCGATTACCCCGGAGCCTGCTCGATCATCGTCGATCCGCGTGACAGCCGGCACATCTATGTGGGCATCAGCGTGGGCGGCGTCTTCGAGACCCGCGATGGCGGCGCGACCTGGGAGCCGCGCAACCGGGGCCTGCGCGCCGATTTCCTGCCCAACCCCTACGCTGAAGTCGGCCATGACCCTCATTTTGTGGTCAGCAGCGCGGCTAACCCGGATGTCCTCTGGCAGCAGAATCACTGCGGCGTCTTTCGCAGCGTTGATGGCGGGCAGACATGGACGGATATTTCAGAAAACGGTGGGCCGGTCAAATTCGGTTTCGCCATCGTCGCTGATGAACACGACCCGGATGTCGCCTGGGTGGTGCCGGCCATCAGTGACGAGATTCGGCTGGCGGTGAATAAGGCGCTGTGTGGCAGCCGCGCCGCCGACGCCGGCACAGCCTGGACGGCCGTCCGCGAAGGTCTGCCGCAGCAGAACTGCTACGATGTCACCTTCCGCCACGCACTCGACAAATCGGGTGACCGGCTGGCCTTTGGCACGACTACCGGCAGCGTCTACCTGTCGGAAGATCGCGGCGAGACGTGGCGCTGCCTCGGCCACGATTATCCGCCGGTATATTCGGTGCGCTTTGCATCATGAAGCAACGCTCGCCATCTGGTGCGGGATAACTATCAGGCCCAACTGAGCAGATAGGCGATCAGGGCGTCGAGGTCAGCCCGTTCGACGGTCATGTTCAACTGGTGAGCGCCCGGCAGCGTGAACACATCCATCAGCGTCGCCGCCGAACCATCGTGAAAATATGGGGCGCTCAGCCACAGATAACGCAGCGAGGGGGTATCGAATTCCTGACCTTCCTGGCCTGTGCCTACTGCGTGGGTCTGCAAATCTGTCCCTGCCGGGCCGGAATGGCAGTCGCCGCAGCCCTGCGCCTCGAACACGGCCCTGCCCCGCGCAACCAGCGCGTCGTCAAACTGATTGGGGTTTGCCGGCCCGCGCAGCGACAGCAGATAGGCCGCCAGCAGGTCGAGGTCGAACGACAGGCCGCCATGCGGCGTGCCATCCGCCGGCGCAATCGGGAAATCCTCGATCAGGCCGGTTCCGGCCAGCAAAGAGCGAATTTTCAGTTCAACATCCTGCAATTCATCCCAGCGTCCTGTCCAGGTGTACGGCGCGGTTTCGATCAGGTCAAACAGCGGCGGGGTATTGCGCGGGCCGCCGCGAACACCCTGCCATGTGCGCCCATCCGGCAGACCGTCGAAATGGCAGGTCGCGCAGCTTAACCAGCGGTCTTCGCTCAGGCGCGGGTCAGCGGCGCTGTGGAACAATTCGGCGCCGATCAGAATGTCGTTGGAAATCACCGGCGTGCTGATCGGCAGCACATCCATCACCTGCAACCGGCTGGTTTCGATGATGGTCAGCGTCCCGTCGATGACGTTATGGACAAACAGATAGGTGTTGTCGCGGTTGAGCAGCACGCCGCGCGGGTTAGACCCGACCCGGATGCTGGCGCGCGCGAGGCCGGTGTTCAGGTCGATCACCGAGACATCGTTGCTGCCAGCGTTGGCGACGTACAGCCAGTTCCGGAAACGATCAACCACAGCGGCAAACGGCATATTCACCGGACGGTCAGCGGTGCTCAGGTCAATGCGCTGGCGGGGCAGCGATCTCAACCCGCGCAGGTCAACTACATTCACCACCGGGAACACCGTCGTATCGAAGGTAGGATAGCGGTTTTCCGCATTCTGGCGTGTCTGCGGCAGATAAGCCAGCCCACGCTGCACGTCGATGTCAATCGACTGCGAAATCCCCGTGTCCGGTCCGGCGCGGATCACATCAATCACCTCGCCCCTGGGCAGGTAAACGAGGCTGAGGCTGCCGCTCCAGAAATGCGTAACATACAGAAAGTCGCCCCACACGGCCAGTCCGGCAGGGCTGGCCGGCACCGGGATACGCCGTACCACGGCCCCGGCTTCCAGATCAACCTCAACGACTTCGTTGCTGGCCTGCAAGCTCACCAGAGCGTACCCAACCCGGTGACTGACCACCGCATAGGGCAGCGACCCGCCAAGCGGAATCGTCGTCAGGGGTGCGCGCCGCTCGAAATCGATCACCGCCAGACTGTTATCGCCGCGCAGCACCACCAGCGCGCGCTGGTTATCCGGGGTCAGGGCCACGCCGCGCGGGTCAGGGCCTACCGGCACTTCCTGAATCAACTGCGCATTGTTGGGCATGAACGCATCGACAAACGAGAGCGAGTTGTTGAGCATATTGGTCGCCACCAGCACCCGGCCATCATTGCTCAGGGCCAGTGTGCCGCTGGTGAACACCCGCGCCAGCCGCACATCCGGCAGCGCATACAGCGGCAGCGGAGTTGGTTCGGGAACCTGCGCCTGCACAGCCAGCCCCACCAGCGAGAGGACCGCCACCACCATCCAGATGATCCGTCGCATCGCAGCCCCCTATTGCAGTGTCAGCAGACGATCATACATGATCGTGAACGTCCGCGTCCGAATCTGGAACCGGCCGGCTGCGTCCATCCCGGTCACGGCAAAGGTCAGCGTCACCGGGTCCGAAGCCGCCGGGCCGCGCAGCCGGGCATCGACTTCGAGGTTGGGAAAAGCCGCGTTCAGATTAGTCGGGTTGTGCTGATAGCTGAACGACGCGCCGCTGACCGGCAGCGGGCCGGAACGCAGCACATATCCCGGTGTGGTGACTGTATGGTCAACCGCCGCATTCGTCCAGCCTTCGGGAATGGTGAAATTGAAGTTATAGGGAATTGCGCCCGGAATGTTAAAATCCTGCCGCGAATCGTTCCATGCCACCGGCTCCGAACCTGCCGGAACGACATAAATACTGAAACGTCCGTCCTCGACTCCGGGCACACCGCCTTCAGGATAAGGCGCCTCCACCGCGCCCGACGACGACAGTCCGGTATGACGCAGCCGGATTTCCACCGTCCAGATGCCGGCCTGATCGACGGTCAGGTCAAACGCGGGGTCATAAAAATAACCAACAGCGTTGGCTGTGCCGCTGAATTCGCGGCGTTCGCCCGCCGGTGAAATTACGGCAATCTGCACCTCGGATGCCAGCGTCGGGGCGACCTGCCCGGCAATCGCCAGCGTATCGCCCACTGTCAGCACCTGACCGGGACGCACGCCAGTGGGATGAAAAAACATCGTCACCGGCTCGCCGCGCACGGTCAGCAGCGGCCCGCCGTCGGCCCCACCAGCCGCGCCGCGATAGGGCGGATAAACCCGCGCCCCCAGCGGGTCGCCACGATCTTCGATCACAAAGCCGCTGGCTCCGTAAATTGCCGTTTCGCTGATCCCGGCCTGCGGGTTGCGCGCCACCACACCGCCAAACATAAACACATAATCGCCGGGCCGGTCACCGGTCAGGCCAGAGCCAATCTGCTCGTTGTACGGATCATCCATATCCCAGTACAGCGGAATGGTCGGATCATCGCCGCCCAGCACGAACTGGCGCACTGTCAGGCCGGGGCGCACGACGCTGACATAGGCATAGGCTTCATTCGTTGGTGATTGCAGGACCAGGTTGTAGCCGGGCTGACCTTCCCCCACCACGAACACCGGCAGTTCATCCCGCGCCGCCCGGCGGGCAATCGTCTGGCCGTCCGGGGCCACGTAATCGGGCAGTGTCTCGGTCAGCCAGCGCGCATAATCCCCGGTGGTATCCTGCACGCTCAGGCCGGGGCGAACGATATTGGCGGTATCCGCCGCGTACCACAGCACGTCACCGGACTGGTAAGGGAAATTAAGCTGCGGCGCGTTCAGTTCTGAGCCGTAGCGCCGGGTAGTGAACCACGCCGGCCGGATGCCGGGATAATATTCGCTCAGGCCGCGCCGCCCATGCGCGATCAACGTGCCATCCGGGCTGGCGATCACCCCGGCGCTGCGCAGGCTGCCCGCCCACAAGCGCCCGGCAGAATCGGTGTAGCGTGCTTCATAGTCGATCACATATTCACCCGGCGTGCTGAATACAAAGCCTTCGCCGGCAAAATAGCCGTACCGGTTGGCCTGCCCCTCAATCACCTGCTCAAGCGGGTCGCCTCCATCCAGAGGATAAACACGGGCCGTAATGGTCACGTCTGCCGCCACGCCGGGCGATACTGTCAGACCGGCGTAGAGCGTATCGCCCACCTCGAAGGGTGTGCCGGGCAGCACACCGGGCATCAGATCGAGCAGTTCGGCTGCCAGCACCGTGTAGCTGCCGCCGCCGGCATAACGATTGCCCCATATATCCACGACCTCGCCGGTCATCTCGATGGTGTAGGGGCCATATTCAGCAAACTGATACTGGGTGAAAATCGGGTTGAGCGTCGTCAGCCGGTAGACATCCAGCGGCGACTGCCCGCCAAAGCGCGTTCGCTCATCCTGCGCCGCCGTCGACAGCCGGTTCTGGAAGATAGCCGAACGCCCCAGATCATCGCGTGTGCCGTCAGGCCGGGTGATGCGCACGCTCAGGTGGCCGCTGGGGAAGGCCAGCGGCAGCAGCGGCGCGCTCGTGCTGTCATAGGCGTTGGGCATGATGCTGACGAGATACGGTTCCAGCGGGTAGCTGACTGGCTGCTCGCCGGCGGGGTCGGCAAACGGCGGCAGAATATAGGTCGGACTGTTATAGCGCACCCGATTCGACAGCGCCGCATAGGTCTGATCTTCCTGCGCCAGCACGCCCCGGCTGCCATCGCTGGGGTGATCGTGGAACAGGCTCCATACCAGCCGCTTTTCAGGCACATCACCGACCGTCAGCACAACCGGCAGGCGAGTGGCCGGCACCCGCGATATACCCGGCCCGGCCCCGAATAATCCCCGGTCTTCCCAGCGGAACCGTTCGCCATCAGCGATCTGGCCGAATCCCTGAAACAGCAGGCCATACACGCCCGGCGGCAGCGTATCCGGCAGTGTCAGCTCAAAATCCATGCCAAACAGCAGCACCTCGCCGCGCCGCAGCACCTGTGGAGCCGGAACGATTGTCTCACCCAGCACAAAATTGCTGCGCAGGCCATCAATCGCCAGCCCGCTGGGGGTCAGCACCGCTGACCAGCCGTTATTGCTGTTCAGGCCGCCGGTAGCCTGCCGGCCGTCCGGGCCGATAATGGGCTGCAAACTGATCTGCCCGACCATGCTCACGCCGACCAGCGTTTCCGGCAGATCAGGCGCGTTCAGGGTGACATCCAGTTGCAGCCGCAGCGTATCGCCGGGTCCAAAATTCAGCCTGTTGATGCGCCCGTCAGCGTGCCACACAGCCGCGCCCTGCGCCACCGGCCCGGCAATCGTGAAAGGCAGCGCCTCGGTAAGCTGCGCGCCGGGCGGGTAGACGATACCGTCCTGCTCGTCCACCGGAGGAATCGACTGCATGACGCCGACCGACAGCAGCGGGCTGCCATCAAGCGCCAGAAATTCAAAGCGATCCAGCCGGGCTTCGTCCAGGACCGCGCCCAATATCGAACGCAGTGGAGCCAGCGGCACGCGCAGCTCAATCGCATCGGCCTGCGTCTTGGCGACGGCCAGCGTACCCAGATCGGCCTCGATGGGGTTCACCCGCCGCCAGGTGGCCGCCTCTTCCGGCAGGCGCGGGTCGATCAGGGCGCGATAGGTAGCGCCCTCCAGCGTATAAACCACCGCCAGCCGGTTGTAGCTTTCGGGCAGCGCGTCCGCGTCCAGTTGCAGCGCCAGGTAGATCGATTCCTGATTGCGCAGGCCGTAAACTGTGCCGTCATCGGTACGCAGCAGCAGCGCCGCCGGGTACGCCGACCAGTCATCGACCAGCCCATCCACCACAATCTGAGTCATCGGCCCGGATTCAAACCCGCCCTCTGGCAGCGTGCCGTAAACAATGGTCCCCGGCCCGCCGGGCAGAGAACCGGGCTGGCCGCGGCCTACCGTCGGAATCGTGGCCGCCGGGCTGATCCAGAAAGGTGTGTTGCCCGGCCCAAAGATACGCGCCTCGAACGTCCCGGTCAGGCCGGCCTGAGCATACACTATCTGCTCGGTGTACAGGTTGCGGATAGCGATCTGCGCGCCGGGGAATACCGCCCCCGCCGCGCCTCGAATCGTCACAATGCCCGCCTCGTCGGCTGGCCCAATGGTAATCAGCGAAGCGTCGGGGGGGTCGCCCGGCTGCGGGCTGCCGTTCTGAGCCAAAACAGCCACCCCGCCGATAAGCACTACAAGTGCGAGAACCACGAAGCGCGGCACAACTTTTCTCCCATTTATGCCGGGGTTTTTTTAATGATGAAAGCGACAGGTGAATGTCGTTAGTTTCAACCTCACCTCCTGCCAGCTTCCGGTTGTCTTTTTCCCTTTCCATTTTGTATGGAGAGGGGGAGTCGAGCAAAGCGAGACGGGGTGAGGTTCGCCAAAATCACACGTATTTACCGAACCACTACTTAGGGAGTATAGAAAATGCGCTGTCCCCTGTCAATTTTAGCGCGGCACTGTGTAGACTTTGTTACACTGGCAGAAATTACCCGGTATCCTGAAAAGACGACCATGTTATAATGCCTTTAGCACGTGCATGAAACCACCGGAACATGATCGACGAATTCAGCGCCCTCATCGAGCAGCGCACAGGGCTGTCCGCTGCCACCCGCTTCCGTGCCGATTTGCAGGATATCCTGAGCGAACTGGCAGGCGATGATATGCCGGGTTTTTACCGCACCCTGCGACAAAGCCAGCCCACCGCCCCGGCGTGGCAGGCGGTCGTGCGCGCGCTCACCATTGGCGAAACCTACTTCTTCCGCGACATGGACACCTTCCGGCTGCTGCGCGAAAAAGTGCTGCCGCCAATCATCCAGCAGCGGCGGGCGGCCAAACAGCTCGAACTGACAATCTGGTGCGCAGGCTGCGCCACCGGCGAAGAGCCGTATTCCGTAGCCATCACCCTGCTGGAAACCCTGCCCGATCTCTACCGCTGGAAAATCAACCTGATCGGCACGGACATCAACGCCGCCGCACTCGAACAGGCCCGCGCCGGCGTCTACCGCGACTGGGCCTTCCGCCACTGCCCGGCTGATTTCAGACCCCGCTATTTCGACGCCGCAGCCGATGGCTGGCGCATCAAGCCCTACCTACGCGAAATGGTCCGGTTCCAGCAGGACAGCCTGCTCGACCAGCCATCCGTGCAGCCATGCGATCTGATCTTCTGCCGCAACGTGCTGATCTACCTGACCCGCCCGCACGCCGCCGCAGTCGAAACCAAGCTGCACGACGCGCTCCGTTCAGATGGCTGGCTGCTGCTGGGGCCAGCCGAAGCGGTGCGCACCCACCGCGAACGCTGGATCACGCACATTTTCCCCGGCGCGATTTTTTACCAGAAAGCCACCCAACCCCAGACTGCACCCGTCACCCGCCGCTATCGCACCGGTCACCCGCCGGAGATCGCGCCCGCCACCAACGGCAAAGCGGCCACCGATCTGTACAGTGCCGCTGTCCACGCGGTTCACGACGGGCAGCCCTACGAAGCTGAACGCCTGCTGGCCGAACTGCTGACCGTGCAGCCGAACCACGCGCCGGCTCATACCCTGCTGGCTTATATCTTCGCCAATCGCAACGCCGGGCCGGAAGCGCACGTCCATCTGGATACCGCGCTGCGCATCGACAGCATGTTCAGCGACGCTCATTACCTGCGGGCCGCGCTGCACCTCGAAGCCGGGCAGCGAGCCAGCGCCGAGAAAGCCCTGCGCGCCGCACTCTACTGCCGCCGCGATCACCCGCTGGCGACCTTTTTGATGGGCAATCTGCTGGCGCAGGCCGGCGATCTGTCCCGCGCTAACCGGGCGTGGTCGACGGCGCACGCGCTGGTCAGCGCCCTCCCGCCCGATGCCCGTATCTCCGACCTCAGCGACATGACCGCCGCCGGTTTCAGCACGCTGATTCAGGCTCAGTTGGACAACGGAACGGAGAACGAATAACCGCTAGAACACGATCACGTTACGCAGCGCCTCGCCGCGCTCCATCGATTCGATGGCTTCGTTGATCTGCTCCAGCGGGTAGCGCCGGCTAATCAGTTCGTCCAGCAGCAGTCTGCCGCGCAGGTAATGGTCGATGAGCCGGGGAATATCGATTTGCAGGCGGGTCGAACCCATAAAGCTCCCCAGCAGCCGCACCCCGTTGAACACAAAGGGCCGCACCGCC
>Ga0079224_100016080_pt1 | contig 10492 bp, 10 predicted proteins | sample Stecom2015_FD_80414 | JGI IMG/M metagenome (GOLD analysis project Ga0079224, IMG submission 80414) | Agricultural soil microbial communities from Utah to study Nitrogen management - Steer compost 2015 | ecosystem: Environmental > Terrestrial > Soil > Agricultural land | place: USA: Utah...
CCCACCTGCTCCCCTCTTCGCCGGCCTTGACAGATTCTCCAGAATCCAATTTGCTGGACGCTAAGCGAAATTTTAAACCAATTATTTAACTTTACAATGGGAGCACTTTGGGGAAGGCTACAGGGGTTCTAACCTTCCGACCAGAAATGGGGGAGGATTAATTGCTTATTTCGGAAAGCATTTTTTCCGTTTCATTCAGTATTTTATTGTAGTATTTTAATACCCACCTGGCAAAGCCCACAAAGAAAATAACGGTAATTGGAAAAATCAATGTCCAAAAATGAGGCAGCTCGCCAAGGTCTTTCCCCTGTATCGCTGAGAGTACCGGGATTGATATGAGCATGAGGAATAAGGCCATAGAAACATTGAGTTTTTGGAGTTTTTGAAATCTTGTTCTCCTCTTTGCAAAATCCTCAATTGCCTGGATATAAGTTTTAGATGCGATGTGGCTGTTTCTAACAGCATGTAAAGATTTTAGTGAAATAATAGGCAGAACAAAAAGTAATGCTATTGCAATGATTGCGAAAATTTGCATCAGGATAGAATCTATTTTTGCAAAATTCATAAATAAATAGGCTGCACCTATAAAGCATATGATCGAGCCGATGTATTCTGAATAACCGATTTTATTGAGTTTTGAGCGATACTTTTCCCAGTTCATTTTTTCAATGGTTTGATCCGTAAGCAATTCCTGCTTTTCCACACTTTTGCTTAGGGCCTGCCAGGTGCTTTTCAATTCTTCAAGTTCCATAATTACGGTTGTTTAATAATTTGTAATTTCAATTTCTGTTTGATTCGCGATATCTTCGTTCCTACATTACTGGGGGTAATACCAATGATTTCGGCAATTTCCTGATGGATTTTTCCCTCAAGATAAAGCAGGATGATGCCTTTTTCCAGCAGATTGAGGGATTGGATACTTTCGTAGAGCACCCTTATTTTATCTTTTTCCGATTTATCCTCAACTTCAGCATACCGTTCGGTCTCCGTGCCTATAGAAATCGTGTTTATTCGCTTTTTTACACTTTTTAGATTGTAGATGGCTGTATTCATGGCCACACGGTACATCCAGGTGCTCAACTTTGACCGTTCATTGAAGCTGTCGAACGATTTCCATAGCTGATAGACAATTTCCTGATACAAGTCTTTCTGGTCCTCAAGACCGTTGGTATAAAGGGCTGATACTTTTAAAATCAACCCTTCATGCTCTTTTATGACTTTAATAAATTGGCTCTTTTTATCCATCGAAAATCAAACTTCAGCTTATTAGTGTAAGAAATTCCCCAAAAATCACAGGTAGATGGAAGTTTATTTTTCTCGATGCAGGGATGGTTGTCTGCGATGGGTCTTTCTATCATATCGTTTAATGATTGCACCGTCATACGTGGCATTAGCTATAACGTTTTACGGCGCCTAATTTCACTTACATTGTAACGCCTTGAAGAAACCTGGCTGCTTACAAAATGGTCAAAATAGGGTCTGAGTGGTATGGAGGTGTTTTTCATTTTCTATCCACTTTCTTCAAAATTACCAGTAGGTAAAGATTTCGAATAAAATTATAATTTTTGTCTTGACAGCCAACTACCGTACCTTTGCACTCAAATCATACGAAACCACGAAAATGGGGAGTCCACGAACCGTAGCATTTCACACGCTGGGTTGCAAATTGAATTTTTCAGAAACGTCCTCGCTGCAGCGCATGTTCGAAGACCATGGCTATGAAGTGGCCGAGGCTTTCGACCACGCCGATGTATTTGTCCTCAATACGTGTTCGGTCACGGATTTCGCGGATCGGAAATGCCGTAAGTTTGTCCGGAGAGTACTTCGGCAAAATCCGGATGCGCGGGTGGTGGTGACAGGCTGCTATGCCCAGCTCAAACCTGAGGAAATCGCGGACATGGAGGGCGTGGATCTGGTCCTGGGAGCCGCGGAAAAATTTAGAATGTTGGATTATATCGATCAGCTCGATGGTGCCAAATCCAAAGGAATGGTCCATACTTCAGAGATTACCGAACTGTCCACTTTCAACCACGCATTTTCCTTTGGAGACCGCACACGGTCTTTCCTCAAGGTCCAGGATGGATGTGACTACAACTGCTCCTTCTGCACCATCCCCCAGGCCAGGGGACGAAGCCGAAGCAATACCATCGAACAGGTGGTGGCCGATGCCCGGTCGATAGGCGCATCCGGAATCCGGGAGATCGTCCTCACCGGAGTCAATCTGGGCGATTTTGGAAATGGAGAGGAAATCACCACAACCCGCGATCTTCGGGGGAAAGTCGTACGGACCCAAAAACAGGAGCGATTTATCGATCTGATCCAGGCGCTCGATGCAGTGGAAGAAATCGACCGGTTTCGCATATCCTCCATCGAACCCAACCTGTGCACAGAAGAGATTATCGATTTTGTGGCGCATTCCCGGAGGTTTATGCCACACTTCCATATGCCGCTGCAGTCCGGGAACAACAAGCAACTGGCTTATATGCGCCGGAGGTACCGACGGGAGTTGTACGCCGATCGGGTAGCTCGCATCAAGTCGGTGATGCCGCATGCGTGCATCGGTGTAGATGTGATCGTAGGATTTCCGGGAGAAACCGACGAGGATTTCCTTGAAACCGTAGCATTTATCGAAGGACTCGATGTGAGTTATCTTCATGTGTTCACCTATTCCGAACGCGATAATACACTGGCTGCCACCATGGAAGGGAAGGTGTCGATGAACAAAAGACGCAAGCGCAATGAAATTCTTCGCAATCTCAGCGAAGAGAAGAAACGGAAATTCTACCTGGAACATTGTGGCGAAATCCGGCCTGTGCTGCTGGAACCTGGCAAGGATCCGGGAAGACTGACCGGGTGGACCGACAACTATATCCGGCTTGATGTGGACAGCGATGCCGGTGCCGTAAATTGGATTCGCGATCTCAAAATCGAAGAACACGCGCTCATTTATGATTAAGAGCAGGCCCTGAGAGAAAACCAGTGTGAACCCCCAATGGATAACTACAGGAAAGGAAAGAAGGATGTGGTATCTTTGCACCATAATTTAGGAAAAATGGTACATCGTAAATGCGTTATTGTAGTCTGTCTGTGGGGCTTATTCACCTGGACGCATTGTCAAAGTTCGGACCGGACTCATGCACATCCTCCGCAGGGAGAGCAAACCGGTCATAAAATCGGAATGGAACAGGATTCCCTTCCCCTCCAAAAGATAAAAATGCTACCGATTGACACCTCCACGGCCTACGTCATGGGTCACTTCGAACCCGCTAAAGATTCCATTTTTACCGAAGTTCATATCGCCCATGCAGACCGACCTGGATTGTATTTGCGGAAAGATACCTATGCAGCCTTTCAGGCCATGGACTCGGCAGCCCGGGAAGAAGGAATCCAACTGCAGATCAGATCCGCCACACGCAATTTTGAATACCAAAAATCCATATGGGAAAGAAAATGGACGGGTGAGACGCCGGTGGAGAACGGGGAAAAACTGAATGAAACCACGCCGGATCCTGTACAAAGGGCCCTGAAAATTCTAAGATACAGTTCTATGCCCGGTTCCAGCAGGCACCATTGGGGCACTGACATCGATTTGAACAATTTCACGAATAGGTTCTTTGAACATGGGGAAGGCCTGAAGATCTATACCTGGCTGGTGGAGAATGCACCCAAATACGGATTCCGGCAGCCCTATACTGCGAAGGATAGCCTGAGACCAGAGGGTTACAACGAAGAGAAATGGCACTGGAGCTTTTATCCCGTATCGGATGTGTTGACGGAGTTTGCTTCCAGGCAGTTGGAAGATCATATGATTACCGGATTTATGGGGGCAGAAACTGCTACTCAAATCGGAATTGTAAAGAATTACGTATTGGGAATTAATCCGGATTTGCTGCCATTCAGGTAATGTACGTACCGCCAGATATTTACTTTATGTTCTTTAGATTGGCCTTCGGATATGACGTTGATACGAAAAAGGTATCATTTTTCTTTAATCCAAAAAATTGAAAGATTATGGCATATACTTTGTCCAATATGCTCCCGTTGGGAACCATAGCGCCCGATTTTGCGCTCACCGATCCACTGGATGGAAAGGTAAAATCCCTCCAGGAATTGAAATCCGATAAAGCGACCGTCATCTTTTTTATGTGTAACCATTGTCCTTACGTGATCCATTTGCTTCGTGACATCGTGGATACAGCCCGAGAATACATCGACAAAGGGGTGAGTTTTGTGGCCATAAATCCCAATGATGTGGAAAAGTATATCGATGACAGCCCCGATCGGATGGCGCTCATAGCCAAGGTGATGCAGTTTCCATTTCCCTATTTATTTGATGAAACCCAGGAAGTAGCGCGTGCTTATGATGCAGCCTGTACCCCCGATTTTTATATTTTCGACGGAGAAATGAAACTGGTTTATCGAGGTCAATACGACGATTCAAGGCCCAAAAAAGAGGTGCCGGTTACCGGGAAGGATTTCAAAAAAGCCCTCGATGCTGTTCTGGCAGGCGAAGAAGTGGATGAAAGGCAGGTGCCCAGTGGGGGATGTAACATCAAGTGGAAGGAATAGGTTGGTGGCATTCTCCTAGCGTCAAAATCGGTACTCACCGTGAGATGGGGCTTTTGAAAGTCATATCGCAGCTCCTGTTGGCATAAATGATAAATAAGAATCTGATTGGTATTGGTTTTGGTGCACAAGAGTGAAAATCCATATTGACGGTCACATCTTGTCCGGGATTCATCCTATTACACCGGCGGATAAAGATGGATGTTTGCTATCAGCTTTGATGGAATCGGATCAGATTGTTGGCGCAGCAAAGGAAATTTTTGCAAAGTGCGCATCAGAAGCCATAAATTGATAATATTCTCAAAAGCCTGTTCGTTAAAATTCCATGAAACAAATCGCTACCCTACTCTTATTAGCCGTGCTTATATCGGCCTGCCAGTCAGGATCCGATGCAGATGGGACTGAACGTAATCAGACACCCAAAAAGGCCAACGAATTTATTAAGGTGGAAGAAGGTCCGGTATATACATTTACCGTGGTGCCGGATCAGTACAATTCGTGCAGAGCGGTCTTTGCGCAGTCTGAAGAGGAACTGACTTCCGGGAATTTTATCCTGGCCACTGATCTCAACAAATCCTGTGTGTTGGCGATCGATGGAAGGATGATACAGGTAGACATCCGAAGCAAGCAAACGTCCAATCCCAGTGCCCAGTTTTACAAATTCGAGGGCAACGGTTATATGATTGACCTTGAAATCAGACAGACCGAGATTGTGGCGCACAATTTGAAGAAGGTGAGAGCACAGTTGCGAATTTTCAGCCAGTCGGGATTCCGGGATATTTTCTATATCGTGGGAGAAATTGATTGTTAAGATATAGAGGCAGGAATTCTGTGCAAGCTTTTCCCTTTCAAAGGAAATTGTGTATTTTGTGGCCATGAAATGCGTTGTAGTTCAAGCTATAACATGATCCTTTGACCTGAAATTCTTTTCTTAGATACCTGGAAGATTCATTGGATTGCGCAGGAATGGGCTACAAGGCCATTAAATGATCTGAAGACAAACTATATCATTAACTATTATTAGAAAGAGATATGAAATCAGAAATGAATGAGGGACGCCGGAGATTTATCAAAAGTACTGGAGCGACCCTGGCAGCATCAGCAGTAGGTATGAATCTGGCTTTCGGTGCAGATGCGTTTACTCCCAAGGATAAAATTTTGAAGGTGGGCCTCGTAGGCTGCGGTGGCCGGGGAACCGGGGCGGCGGTCCAGGCGCTTACAGCAGATAAGAATACCAGACTGACTGCTATGGGAGATATTTTTGCGGATCACCTTCAGCAATCTTATACGGCGATTAAGGAGGAAATGGGTGATCAGGTGACCGTGGACGATAGCCATAAGTTTATCGGTTTTGATGCCTATCAAAAAGTTATCGACTCAGGTGTGGATGTCATCTTATTAACCACACCGCCGGTATTCAGACCTCAGCATCTCGAAGCTGCGGTCAATGCAGGCGTACATGCTTTTTGTGAAAAACCCGTCGCAGTGGATCCGGCCGGGGTACAGCGATTTTTAGCTGCATCCCGGAAAGCAGAGGAGAAGAAAATCTCGATACAATCCGGATTTTGCTATCGATTTGATGCTGTCAATATGGCGGCTTATGAATTGATCCACCAGGGTGCTGTAGGAGATATTCATTTTGTGAGTACCAAACGATTTGGAGGAGAATTGTGGTCCCATCCGCGCCAACCGGGTTGGACAGATATGGAATATCAACTCCGAAACTGGTTGTATTATGACTGGTTGTCCGGTGATTTCATCACAGAGCAGGCCGTTCATAGTCTTGATTTAATGGCCTGGGCCCTGGGGGACAGAGTTCCGGTCAAAGCCATCGGTACCGGAGGTCGACAAAAAAGGGTAGATCCGATTTACGGGAATATTTACGACCATTTTGCCATAGAATACGAATATGAGGATGGTGTCAAAGCTGTCCATATGTGTCGTCAACAGTCCGGAACCAAAGGCAGTAATACGGTGGATGTGTATGGGTCCAAAGGCCACGCATTCGTCAAACCCGCATCAGAAGCGCGTATCAGTGGAAGCACCAACTGGGAGTTTGATGGAAAGCGGAACAATATGTACCAGCACGAGCATGACATTTTCTTCAAGGCGATCCGAAGCAATAATCCTGTGAATGACGGTGTCTGGATGGCGCACAGTTCCATGCTGGCCATTCTTGGCAGGATGGTGGGTTATAGCGGCCAGGAAATTACCTGGGATCAGGCCATGGAATCCAATCTCCACATTGGACCGAAGCTGGAAGATTATGCCTTTGATTATAAATGGGAGATGACCCCTGTTCCGGTGCCCGGAAAAACTCAGGTCCTCAAGAGCTGATCAGCATGAAAAATATTGCAGTTGCACTTTGGATGGTCATGGCCGTCCTGACCTGTCAGACTATCCTGGCTCAGGATTTTCTTTTCGAATTCGGAGAGGTGGTGCCATTGAACCAGGTACTTGAAGAGGGTACATCCCCTTCCCCTGAACCCATCAGATGGTACAATGTCAATACAGAAATCGATACATGGGAACACCAGGATAGCATTTTGGTTTGTCATGGATTGCCTATTGGCGTTATTCGTAGTGGGCGACAGTTTGAAAATTACATCCTCCATGTGGAATGGAGACATATGGAACCAGGCGGTAATTCAGGTATGTTTATGTGGAGTAGTGCTGTCCCCGGTGAAAATCGACTGCCCGATGGTGTGGAAGTGCAGATGCTCGAACTGGATTGGGTCAATCTGAATATGCGCAATGGAGAAAAACCACCCATAGCCTACGTTCATGGAGAGTTGTTTGGAGTGGGAGGTGTTACCACCCTACCTGATAATCCCAGGGGTAGTCGCAGTAAATCCATTGAAAACCGGTGTAAAGGTCGTGGGGAATGGAATACTTACGACGTGGTGTGCGTGGACGGAACCATCAAGCTATCGGTGAATGGGAAATTTGTCAACGGTATCAGTCAGTCCAGTCAGCGGAAAGGTTTTATGTGTCTGGAATCGGAGGGAGCAGAGATTCATTTTCGCAATCTGAAGGTGATTGAATTACCGGGCGGTATGGCCAAAGATCTGGAGTAAGTAGATCAAAGAACAGCAACGGTAAATCAGACTACACCGCTGGAAAATAATCGGACTGCGATAAGAAGCTTGAGCAAGGGATCAGGCTGAGGACCCGACAGCTTCAGGCGTGGGAATGGACTGGGAGCGCCACAGCTCCTGCTGTGGGAAAAAGATACCGATTTCAGGTAAGAGAAAATGATGCTTGACATGGAAGAGACGAGTACTACCAGGTCTTGCCAGGCATCCAACTTATCGGCCCCGGAATTTCAACGAACAATTCTCCTATACTTCCCATTCCGAACCAGGATATTCACTTCTCTCGCTGTGCGACTGCTTTAGCTGCCGAATCTGGGGTCCCCACAGCTCCTGCTGTAGGAAAAAGTTACAAGCTCGCCAGGAAGAAATAGTGCGGAACATGATCCCCTGGGCACCCCACAGCTCCTGTTCTGAGAAAAGATATATCCTATAACAGGATATTGAGGGGAAAAATGATCTCCCCATTCCCACTGCTCCCCTACCTCTCAAATTCGTTATTAATTCCTCCCAACAAAGTGGGGAGACACAAACTTTCCCTATACGAAACACAGCTAAGAATCTTTGCTTACTTTTGACGCGAAAATTCAATATTGTGCGCCTATTCAAATCCTGGTCACGAACCAATATCCTGTTGTTTGTCGGTGTTATCCTGATCTCTTTCAACCTGCGACCCGGTATGACCAGTGTGGGTGCCATCGTAGGTCTGATTCAGACAGATTTGGGTATGACACATACCCAAATGGGGATCCTGACCACGCTGCCTCTCATAGCATTTTCCACGGCTTCCTTATTTACTTCCAGGTTGACCCATCGTGTTGGGATGGAATGGAGTCTGATGATCGGCGTGGTGATGATCGGACTGGGAACCGTATTGCGAGGGATGGGGGGAATACCCCTGCTCTACGGAGCCACGATAGTGATGGGTGCGGGCATTGCCATTTGTAATGTAGCGTTGATTCCCCTGATCAAATCCCGCCTTGCTCATCGGGCAGCGACTGTGACAGCTGCATATACCCTGTTTATGAGTCTTACTGCAGCTTTTGGCTCGGGAGTGACAGCCCCTATGGCAATCGATTGGAACCTGGGGTGGCGGGGGGCTCTCATGATCTGGGGCGCCCTGGCCCTCATCACCATGCCGGTCTGGATGCTTCAGCTCAATGGCCGTTATGCTCCCAAGAACCAGGGGCGCGCCAACAATGATCACCGGCTCAACATCTGGAAGTACCGCCGTGCCTGGAATATCACAGTATTTATGGGGTTACAGTCTTTTATATTCTATGTTTTGGCCTCCTGGGGTCCCGAAATTCTGATCGATAAAGGATTTACCATAGAGGAGAGTGGTTGGGCATTGTTTTATATGCAAATCGTATCCCTCCCTGCGGTGTATTTCACTCCCATCCTGGCGGATAAACCCGGAAACCTTTCCAAAATGGTTGTCGCCATGTGTGTGTTTTTCTTTCTAGGATTTTTCATGCTTCTCGGGCAGGAAAAATGGATGATGTATGCAGCTCTGACTATCATTGCCCAATCATCGGGGGCTAGTATCAGTCTGGCATATTATCTCATCAATGAGGCTACCGAGGAAAGCAGTATTACTGTCAGACTTTCGGGTATGGCCCAATCGTTTGGATATTATATCGCCGCCGCAGGTCCAGTACTGGTGGGTTGGATGTTTGACCTAGTCCGGAATTGGAACACCATTCTTATCATGTTTTTTGCCGTACTCCTTTTGTATACGTATTTCATTGTACAATCCATCCGTCAGGGTACGATTGAATCGGACCGGTAATCTTCACACTTCCGATTTCCACAGCCATTCCGTGATGCAGTTGACCCTCGGCCTTTCTACTATATTAAGCTATTCTTTTCTTTTATTATCCTTCTCCTGCCCAGCACGCGGAGATATGAAAGCGATTGATTAATATTATACAGAAATCCTAAAGCTAATCCGCGATGAAAAACAATCGAAATTTTTCCCTTTGGACATTTATATTATTTCCAGCTGTAGCCATGATGCTGGGATGGGGACTTCGTGGCCACATTGGAGGTGGTCCTTTTGGAGCCATGATCCCGGGGGCTATGGTTGCCCTCAGTCTGGGTATACTCCTTCGACTTCCTGCCCATATGACCGCTGTCCTGGCCGTTTTCGGGGTATTTGGAATAGGCCTTGGAGGCGAAATGACGTATGGACAGACCCTGGGTTTTTTGCGCAATCCCGAAACGGTGTGGTGGGGGCTGACAGGTACTACACTCAAAGGCGGTGTATGGGGAATCCTGGGCGGAACCGTTTTTGCTCTGGGCTTTTTGTATAACCGAATACCCAAAAAAACCCTGATATGGGGTTTTTTACTCATGTTGCTGGGTTTCCTGCTGGGCTTTAAGTTGATTAATGACCCAAAATTATTGTATTTCTCCGGACCGGATCGTCCGCGGGATGAATCATGGGGGGCCTTATTGATGGGGGCAATAGCCATGCTCCTTTATTATAAAAATAAATTGTCATCACGGGATTTTGGGGTTATTCAAAGATTTGCCATATATGGTTTGATTGGCGGTGCTCTGGGCTTCGGTCTGGGTAGTTTGTGGATGGTAGTTGGAAGTCGCGTACATACCATCCTGTCCGATTATTGGAAATGTATGGAATTTACTTTCGGGTTTTTATTGGGCGGGGCAATGGGACTAGCGGCCTGGAAAAGTCAGGATGCGATTGATAAAATTAAATCGACCACTTTCACGAAGGTAGGCGATGAGACTATGACCATCGTTCGCGAAATGGTTTTATTGTCGATATTGGCGATTGTGATTCACGCTATAGTCCCCTATTCGCTCGA
>Ga0079224_100016082_pt1 | contig 10492 bp, 6 predicted proteins | sample Stecom2015_FD_80414 | JGI IMG/M metagenome (GOLD analysis project Ga0079224, IMG submission 80414) | Agricultural soil microbial communities from Utah to study Nitrogen management - Steer compost 2015 | ecosystem: Environmental > Terrestrial > Soil > Agricultural land | place: USA: Utah...
GACAGCCCGAGCTCGCTCATCGCGTAGATGATCCGGCGCTGCACCGGCTTGAGCCCGTCGCCGATGAAGGGCAGGGCGCGGTCGAGCACCACGTACATCGAATAGTCGAGGTAGGCGCGCTCGGCGTACTCGCGCAGCGGGATCTGCTCGAAGCCGTGGAAGGCGGGGCGGACGGACTCGGTCATCTGGGAACTGCTCGGTGGATCCGGAGAATTCTACCCGCGCAGTGAAGCCGGCCGGCGTCTTGCGGGCTGAGACCATTCCCGCCCCGCATCGGCTCGCGCTCCGATCGGCCGTCGATCGCGCCGCATGTCCAGGTTCCACGGTTGGTGCCGCGCACCGCGGCTGCGCATTGCATCCACCCACGGCACCCGGCCGCGGATCGCACTGCTGCCGCGCGCCGGCATCGCTTCTCGGCGGGGACGCGTCGGTACCTCGGTACATCGGCAAGCGCGTGGACATCCCTTCCGCGAAGCGGACGATGGACACCTGCCTGTGCCCCCTCCAGGAGACGCGGCGGCTGCGTCAGCCCCCACCGTGGCCGGACGCGAGGCGCCGGCCAGGCACGCGGCACGGCCCAGGCGGCAGCGGCGGCTTGGCCCTGGGGACAATGGAAACCGTCCGGGGGGGCGCGGGTACGTGCCGGATGCGCGGGGTGGGCCACCGCCACACAGGCAGTCCAGCCACCGCACCGACGCTGCGGCCGGCGCCGACAGAGGACTCCGACAGCGACGCCGGTCGGGAGACGCCTCGTGGATGTTGGCCGGGCCTGGTGGTGCAAGGCTCCCATCAGGATCACGATGCCGTGAGACTGGCATCGACCAAGGTATTGAAACGGCCCTGAAACCGAAAGAAAATGTTAACGCTAACTCCCCGGCGGCGCGTCAGCGGCCAATGTTGCGCACTGCAGCAAGGCTTTTTCCGCAGGGATGTGTAGAGTCCCGTGCACGCCCTCGGGCCGGATCCCGTCAGTTCCGACCCAGCGGCGGTTTGCGCCGTCGGGGATGACGCACACGATTTTTTGGTAGCGCTAACTTTTCGGGGACTGAAGCATGGGCCTGTTCGTCGGACTGGATGTGGGCACCCAGAGCGTGAAGCTGGTGGCCTACGATCCCGTGGCGCGCCAGATCGTGGCCACCGCGGGCCAGCCGCTCGACCTGGCCTCGGGCGACGACGGCAGCCGCGAGCAGCGCGCCGACTGGTGGGTGGAGGCGGTGCGCGCCTGCTTCGCCAGGATCGACGCGGCGGTGCGCGCCCGGGTGGTGGCGATCGGCGTGTCGGGCCAGCAGCACGGCTTCGTGCCGCTCGACCGCACCGGCAGCGTGCTGGCGCCGGCCAAGCTGTGGAACGACACCAGCACCACCGCCGAGTGCGACGAGATCATGGACGCGGTGGGCGGCGCCCGGCGCTGCATCGAACTGGCCGGCAACCCGATCCTGGCCGGCTACACCGCATCCAAGCTGCCGTGGACGCGCAAGCACCGCTCGCAGGCGTACGCGCGCCTGGCCACGATCCTGCTGCCGCACGACTACATCAATTACTGGTTGACCGGCGAGCTGTGGATGGAACACGGCGACGCTTCGGGCACCGGCTGGCTGAACGTGCGCACGCGCGACTGGTCGCCCGACCTGCTGGCCGCGACCGATCCCGACCGCGACCTGCGCGACTGCCTGCCGCCGCTGGTCCAGGCCGACACCCTGGTGAAGATCCGCCCGACGCTGGCCGACGAGCTGGGCCTGCCGCACGCGGTCCAGGTCTCGGCCGGCGGCGGCGACAACATGATGGCGGCGATCGGCACCGGCAACGTGGTCCCGGGCGTGTTGAGCATGAGCCTGGGCACCTCCGGCACGATCTTCACCTACGCCGACCGCGCCGTGGTCGACGACCAGGGGCGCTGGGCCGCGTTCTGCGATTCCACCGGCGGCTGGCTGCCGCTGATCTGCACCATGAACTGCACCGTGGCCACCGAGGCGGTCGGCCGGCTGTGCGGGTTCTCCACCCGCGAGGGCGACGCGCTCCTGGCCAATACCCGGCCGGGCGCGGAAGGCCTGCTGATGCTGCCCTTCCTCACCGGCGAGCGCACCCCGGACCTCCCGCACGGCCGCGGCAACCTGTTCGGCATGACCGCGACCAACCTCACCTGCGCCAACCTCTATCGCGCGGCGATGGAAGGGGCGATGTACAGCCTCAAGTACGGCTACGACGCGCTGGTCGACGCGGGCCTGCGCTTCGAGGCCATCCGCCTGACCGGCGGCGGCAGCCACAGCGCGGTCTGGCGGCAGATGTCGGCGGACATGTTCGGCCTGCCGGTCGACGTGCCCGAGCAGGCCGAGGGCGCCGCCTTCGGCGCGGCGCTGCAGGCGCTGTGGGCGGTCGAGCGTGCGACTGGGGGCGACGCCGACCTCAACGCGCTGGCCGCGGCCCACGTCCAGCTCGATCCGCGCCTGGGCGCGCAACCGCAAGCCGGGAACACGGCGGCCTACCACTCGCATTACCAGCGCTTCCTCACCCACCTCGACGCGATCCGGCCGCTGTACGCGGATTGACGCGCCATCCCACCACGACTCCACGGAACGACAGCAATGAGCAAGGCATTCATCGGCGCGAAGGAATACTTCCCCGGCATCGGCAGGATCCAGTACGAAGGTCCGGACTCGGACAACCCGCTCGCGTTCAAGGTCTACGACGCCGACAGGAAGATCGGCGGCAAGACCATGCGCGAGCACCTGCGCTTCGCGGTGTGCTACTGGCATACCTTCTGCAATGCCGGTGCCGATCCGTTCGGTCCCGGCACGCGCCGCTTCCCGTGGGAGAAGGACAGCGCGATGGCCACGGCCGAGGCCAAGGTCGACGCTGCGTTCGAGTTCTTCTCCAAGCTCGACGTGCCCTATTACTGCTTCCACGACGTCGACCTGGCGCCCGACGCCGAGGATGCCGGCGAATACGAAAAGAACCTCAGGCACCTGGTGGCGATGGCCAAGGAGCGCCAGCAGGCGACCGGCCTGAAGCTGCTGTGGGGCACGGCCAACCTGTTCTCGCACCCGCGCTACATGAACGGTGCCGGCACCAACCCGGACTTCAACGTCGTCGCCCGCGCCGCCGTGCAGGTCAAGGCGGTACTGGACGCGGTGGTCGAGCTGGGCGGCGAGCACTACGTGTTCTGGGGCGGCCGCGAAGGCTATGCCACCCTGCACAACACCGACATGAAGCGCGAGCTGGCGAACTTCGCCCGCTTCCTCACCGCTGCCCGCGACTATGGCCGCAGCATCGGCTTCAAGGGCCAGTTCTTCATCGAGCCCAAGCCGATGGAGCCGATGAAGCACCAGTACGACTTCGACAGCGCCACCGTGGTGGGCTTCCTCAAGGAGCACGGCCTGGAGAAGGACTTCTCGCTCAACATCGAGGCCAACCACGCCACGCTGTCGGGCCATACCTTCGAGCACGACCTGCAGGTGGCGGCCGACCATGGCCTGCTCGGCAGCATCGACGCCAACCGCGGCAACGCCCAGAACGGCTGGGACACCGACCAGTTCCCGACCGACCTGTACGACACCGTCGGCGCGATGCTGGTGGTGCTGCGCCAGGGCGGGCTGGTGGGCGGCCTGAACTTCGACGCCAAGCCGCGCCGCGAATCCACCGACATGGAAGACCTGTTCATCGCCCACATCGGTGGCATGGACGCGTTCGCCCGGGGCCTGGAAGTGGCGCACGCGCTGCTCAACGACTCGCCGTGGGAGCAGTGGCGCAAGCAGCGCTACGCCAGCTTCGACAGCGGTGCCGGCGCCGATTTCGCCGCGGGCAGGCTCGGCCTGGCCGACCTCGCCGCGCTGGGCGCGAAGAACGGCGAGCCCGAGCAGATCAGCGGCAAGCAGGAGCGCTACGAGAACCTGCTCAACCAGTACCTCCTGCGCCGCTGAGTGGCGAAGCGACCGGTCGACATGGGAGCGCACACGCCCCTGCCTGCCGGTTCGCCGCGCCGCCGCCGCCGCGGCCCGCGCGCATCGTGCCGGGCCGCGGTCCCGCCTGGCCCCGCCCACGGCGGCGGGGTGGGGCGCACCGCATCCGCCCACCCCGGGCAACAGCCATCGTGCGCCGTCCGGCTCGTGGCGGCCGCGGGCGCGCCGGCGGCGCGTCGCTCAGCGCGCCGGTGGCGCCACCGAGTCGCGCTCGATCAGTTCGTGCGGGACCAGGTGGTCGATCACCGTGCGGGTGCTCTTGTCCTTGCGGCGGATGTTGCGCAGCAGGATGTCCACCGCCGAATCGGCCATCTCGGCGATCGGCTGGTGGATCGTGGTCAGCTCGGGCCAGACGGTGGTCGCGGCCGAGGTGTCGTCGAAGCCGACGATCGACAGGTCGCGCGGCACGTCCAGGCCGCGCCGGTGGGCCACCGAGACGGCCGCGGCGGCCATGTCGTCGTTGGCCGCGCAGATCGCGGTGGGCGGCTGGCGGTTGGCCAGCAGCTTCTCGGCCGCGTCCAGGCCGGAGCGGTAGGTGAAGAAGCCGCCCTCGACCAGGCTCTCGTCCAGCTCGATGCCGGCCTGCGCCAGTGCCGACTGGAAACCCTCGAACCGGCGCACGCTGGCGGTCTGGTTCGGGTTGCCCTTGATGTAGCCGATGCGGCGATGGCCGGCGTCGACCAGGTGCAGGGTGATGTCCTTGCTGGCGCGGAAGTCGTCGATACGCACGCAGGAGATGTCCTGGTGGAAACGGCCCGAGGCGATCGCCACCACTGGCACCTCGGCCTCGACGAACTCCGATACCAGCGCCCTGGACTCGCACAGCGGCGGTGGCAGGATCACGCCGGCCACGCGCTTGGCCAGCGCGCGCGCGGCCTGGCGCTGGGCAGTCGCGCCGAGGTTGTCCCAGGAGTCGATCACCAGCTGGGCCGCGGTGCGGGTGGCCGCGCGCAGCGCGCCGGCCAGCAGCTCGCGCAGGTAGGCGTTGCTGGGGTTGGAGTAGATCATCGCCACGCGCGTTTCCTGCGCGGTGGCCAGGGCGCTGGCGGCGAGGTTGGGCGTGTAGCCCAGTTCCCGCACCGCGCGCATCACCCGGTCGCGGGTGGTGTCGCGTACCTTGCCCTGGCCGTTGACGACGCGCGAGACGGTCATCGGCGAGACCTTGGCCAATGCGGCAACCTCGTCCAGCGTCACCGCCATCCCCTTGCGACGCGCGGCTTTCCTTGGTTTTTGCAAAGTGGGTTCCCCTGCCGCGCCGCGGCCGTCTGTGGTGCCCGCCGACATGCGCGGCGCGGTGCGCTGCAACGGACGCGACGTCCTTCGCGACACGACCTTACATGAGGGCTTCCGGAATGTTACACACAACCGCCAACGGCAGGCAGCATCCGCGTCCGTCCCACCTTGGTCGTCCCGGCCGCTGGCTGCGCATGCTGGCCGCGGCGCTGCTGGCGCTGGCCGTGCTGCCGCTGGCCCAGGCCGAGGACGGTTACGAGCTGTGGCTGCGCTACCGCCCCCTCGAGCAGGCGGCGCTCGAACGCTACCGGCCGGCATTGGCGCAGCTGGTGCTGCCAGCGGGCAACGAGACCCAGCGTGCGACGCGCGATGAGCTTGTGCGCGGGCTGGGCGGGCTGCTCGGCCAGGCGCCGGCCGTGGCCGATGTGCCCTCGGCCGCCGGCGCGGTCCTGGTCGGCACGCCCGCGTCGCTGCCGCGACTGGCGCAGCTCGGGCTGGACCTGGACGGTCTGGGCGAGGAGGGCTACCTGATCCGCAGCCTGGACCTCGACGGGCGCGCGGCCACCGTGGTGGCGGCCAATACCGACCTGGGCGCGCTGTACGGCAGCTTCCACCTGCTGCGCCTGCTGCAGGCGCGCCAGCCGATCGACGCGCTGGACCTGCGCCAGGCGCCGAATGTCAAGCTGCGCGTGCTCAACCACTGGGACGACCTCAACCGTCACGTCGAGCGCGGCTATTCCGGCCAGTCGATCTGGGACTGGCACCGCCTGCCCGACTGGCTCGACCCGCGCTACACGGACTACGCGCGCGCCAATGCCTCGATCGGCATCAACGGCACCGTGGTCAACAACGTCAACGCCAACGCGCAGATCCTCACCCCGATGTACCTGGACAAGGTGCAGGCGCTGGCGGGGGTGATGCGGCCCTGGGGCATCAAGGTCTACGTGAGCGCGCGCTTCAGTGCGCCGATGGAGATCGGCGGCCTCGCGACGGCCGATCCCATGGACCCGGCGGTGCGGGCGTGGTGGCGCGCCAAGGCCGACGAGATCTACGCGAGGATCCCCGACTTCGGCGGCTTCCTGGTCAAGGCCAATTCGGAGGGGCAGCCGGGCCCGCAGGACTTCGGCCGGACCCACGCCGACGGCGCCAACATGCTGGCCGAGGCGGTCGCGCCGCATGGCGGCGTGGTGATGTGGCGCGCGTTCGTGTACTCGGACGAGGAGCCCGACGACCGCCACAAGCAGGCCTATACCGAGTTCGTGCCGCACGACGGCGAGTTCGCCGACAACGTGCTGGTGCAGGTGAAGAACGGCGCGATCGACTTCCAGCCACGCGAACCCTTCCATCCGCTGTTCGGCGCGATGCCGAAGACGCCGCTGATGATGGAGTTCCAGATCACCAAGGAATACCTGGGCTTCGCCACCCACCTGGTGTACCTGGGGCCGATGTACGAGGAGGTGCTGCGCGCCGATACCCACGTGGCCGGTCCGGGCTCGACCGTGGCCAAGGTGGTCGACGGTTCGCTGCACGGCCATGCGCTGAGCGGCATCGCCGGCGTGGCCAACATCGGCACCGACCGCAACTGGAGCGGCTCCCACTTCGACCAGGCCAACTGGTACGTGTACGGGCGCATGGCCTGGGATCCCTACCTGGACGCGCGCGCGATCGCCGACGAATGGCTGCGCATGACCTTCACCGCCGACGAGGCCTTCGTCGAGCCGGTGCTGGACATGATGATGGCCTCCCACCAGGCCGTCGTGGACTACATGACACCGCTAGGCCTGCACCACCTGATGGGGCGTGGCCACCACTACGGCCCGGGGCCCTGGGTGGAAGGCGGCCCGCGTGCGGACTGGACCTCGGTGTACTTCCATCGCGCCACCAGGCAGGGCATCGGCTTCGACCGCACCACCTCGGGCAGCGACGCGGTCTCGCAGTACGCGCCGCCGGTGGCGGAGGCGTTCAATGATCCGGCGCGCGTTCCGGAGGAGTTCCTGCTGTGGTTCCACCACCGGCCCTGGACCAGCACCGTGGCCTCCGGCCGCACGCTCTGGGACGAGCTGGTGCATCGCTACTCCCGCGGCGTGGGCCAGGTGGAGCGGATGCAGCAGGCCTGGGCCGGGCTGCGCGGCCATGTCGACGCCGAACGCCACCACCAGGTCGAGCGCTTCCTGGCGATCCAGCGCAAGGAGGCGCAGTGGTGGCGCGACGCGAGCGTCGCCTACTTCCAGACCTTCTCCGGGCTGCCGCTGCCCGAGGGCGAGGCACCCCCGCCGCACTCGCTGGAGTACTACAAGTCGCTGGAGTTTCCGCACGCACCGGGAGATACCCAATGAGCCGCCGCCACGCATCCGCCTGCCTCGCTGCTGCCGCGGCGCTGCTGCTGCCGCTGGCGGCCGCGGCCCAGGCCGCGCCGGCCGGGGCAGGGGCGGCCGACCTCCTGCACGCGATGTTCTCCGACCACGCGGTGCTGCAGCGCGACCGCCCGGTCCGGATCCACGGTTCGGCGCCGCCGGGCGAGACGGTGCGGGTGGAGCTTGCGGGCCGTCGCGCGCGGGCGCGCGCCGATGGCGACGGGCGCTGGGAGGCGATGCTGCCCGCGCTGCGCGCGGGCGGGCCGCATGAGCTGCTGGTCACCGCGGGCGATCGCAGCCAGCGCGTGCGCGACGTGCTGGTGGGCGACGTCTGGCTGTGTTCGGGCCAGTCGAACATCGAACTGCAGGTCTGGCGGGCACTGGACGCGCGGGCCGAGATCGCCGGCGCCGGCAACGACCGCATCCGGCTGTTCACCGTGCCCCAGGTGTCGGCGGTGACACCGCAGCGGGATTTTTCCGAAGCGGTGGAGTGGCAGCCGGTCAACCCCGAATCGGTGCGCGAGTTCTCCGCGGCCTGCTATTTCTTCGCACGCGAACTGCAGAAGCAGGTCGACGTGCCGATGGGCCTGGTGGAAGCGGCCTGGGGCGGTTCGCGCATCCAGGCCTGGACCAGCGGGCCCGCGCTGCGCGCGCTGGGCGGATATGAAGCGGAACTGGACGTGCTGGCGCGCTACGCCGCCGCACCCGTCGAAGCGGTCGGCGCCTGGGGCGAACTGTGGCAGCAGTGGTGGAACGGGCGCCCGGGCGTGGCCGCCGACGACCGGCCATGGGATGCCGGCACGGCCGCCGGCGACTGGCGCGACGCGCCCGCTCAGCTCGGTGCCTGGGAGCGCTGGGGCGTGCCGGAACTGGCCGCGTTCGACGGCATGGTCTGGTACCGCACGACGGTGGAACTGGACGCGGCGCAGGCCGCGCAGGGTGCGACCCTGCTGCTGGGGCCGGCCGACGAGATCGACATGACCTGGGTCAACGGCGTCGGCGTGGGCAGCACCTACGGGGCCGGGGCGGGGCGCGAGTACGCACTGCCGCCGGGCCTGCTGCGCGAAGGCCGCAACACGGTCGTGGTCAACGTGCTCGACACCTACCGCGATGGTGGCCTGGCCGGACCCGCCTCCGCGCACGCGCTGCGCCTGGCCGACGGCAGCCGGGTGGAGCTCGGCGGCGGATGGCGCTACCGCGTGGTGCCGCCCGAGCTGGGCACGCCGCCGCGCGCTCCGTGGCAGAGCGCGGCCGGGCTGTCGACCCTGCACAACGGCATGATCGCGCCGATCGGGCGCTACACGCTGCGCGGCGCGCTCTGGTACCAGGGCGAGTCCAACACCTTCGAGCACGACCGCTATGCGGACCTGCTGCGCACCCTGCGCGGCGACTGGCGCGACCGTTTCGGCGCCGACCTGCCGCTGCTGGTGGTCCAGCTGCCCAACTACGGCCAGCCGCCGACCCGGCCGGGCGAGAGCGACTGGGCCCGGATGCGCGAGGCGCAGCGCGCGGTGGCGGCCGAGGACGGGCGCACCGGCCTGACGGTGGCGATCGACATCGGCGACCGCTACGACATCCATCCGACCAACAAGCAGGAGCTGGCCAGGCGCCTTGCGCGCACCGCGCGCCACGTGGCGTACGGCGAGGCGATCCCGCCCTCCGGCCCGGTGGCGCGTGCCACCTCGCGCAATGGCGACGCGGTGGTGGTGGAGTTCGACGACGTGACCGACGCCCTGGTGGCCTATGGCGCGGACGGCCCGATCGGCTTCGAGCTGTGTGGCGACGCGCCGGACAGCTGCCGCTATGCGCAGGCTTCGATCCGTTTCCACCGGGTCACCCTGGACGCGCCGGGTGCCCACGCCGCCACCCGCGTGCGCTACTGCTGGGCCGACAGTCCGGTCTGCACCCTGTTCGACGGCGCCGGGTTGCCGGCCGGTCCGTTCGAGCTGCCCGTTTCCCCCATGGTCGACGATGACCACGCACGATGAGCCACGCACAATGAACGATGCCACCGAAACCCCCAGCCAAGGCTCCCGCAACGATCGCGAGATCGTCGATGCGAAGGTCATCGTCACCTGCCCGGGCCGCAACTTCGTCACCCTCAAGGTCACCACCCGCTCGGGCGTGTACGGCCTGGGCGATGCCACGCTCAACGGCCGCGAGCTCGCGGTGGCGTCCTACCTGCAGGACCACGTGGTGCCCAACCTGATCGGCCGCGACGCCGGGCGCATCGAGGACCTGTGGCAGTTCCTGTACCGGGGCGCCTACTGGCGCCGCGGGCCGGTGACCATGAGCGCGATCGCCGCTGTCGACGTGGCACTGTGGGACATCCTGGGCAAGATGGCCGGCCTGCCCGTGTACCAGCTGCTGGGCGGACGCTCGCGCGAGGGCGCCCTGGTGTACGGCCATGCCAACGGGCGCGACATCGCCGAGGCCAGCGACGCGGTCGGCAGGTTCATCGAGCAGGGCTTCCTGGCGGTGCGCGCGCAGTGCGGCGTACCGGGCATCAGGAAGGCCTACGGCATTTCCAACGCCAAGGGCTACGAGCCGGCCGAGAGCGAGCTGCCGCTGGAGACCACCTGGAACACGCCGCGCTACCTGGACGTGGTGCCGAAGCTGTTCGAGCAGCTGCGCGCCGACCACGGCCCGGACGTGGAGCTGCTGCACGACGTGCACCATCGCCTGACCCCGATCGAGGCCGCGCGCCTGGCCAGGTCGCTCGAACCCTACCGGCTGTTCTGGCTGGAAGACTCGACCCCGGCCGAGAACCAGAAGTCGTTCGAGCTGATCCGCCAGCATTCGGTGACCCCGTTGGCGGTGGGCGAGGTGTTCAACTCGATCTGGGACTGCAAGCACCTGATCGAGAACCAGCTGATCGACTACATCCGCACCACCATCGTGCACGGCGGCGGCATCAGCCACGTGCGCCGCATCGCCGACTTCGCCGCC
>Ga0079224_100016083_pt1 | contig 10491 bp, 8 predicted proteins | sample Stecom2015_FD_80414 | JGI IMG/M metagenome (GOLD analysis project Ga0079224, IMG submission 80414) | Agricultural soil microbial communities from Utah to study Nitrogen management - Steer compost 2015 | ecosystem: Environmental > Terrestrial > Soil > Agricultural land | place: USA: Utah...
GCAGATGCAGATGCAGATTCAGACGCAGGCGTCTTCGCTGAGCGCCTTGCGCATTTTCTTCATGGAAGCGGCTTCAATCTGGCGGATGCGCTCGGCACTGACGCCATAGACCGCCGCCAGTTCATGCAGGGTCATGCCGCCCGAACCGTTGTCGTTCACCTTCAGCCAGCGCTCTTCCACGATGTGGCGGCTGCGCGCATCGAGCTGCTCCAGCGCATGGCGGATGCCATCGCTGGCCAGCCAGTCGCGGTGCTGCGATTCGATCACCCGGCTGGGCTCAAGGGTGCTGTCGCTCAGGTAGGCGCCGGGCGCCGCCGGCAGGTGGTCGTGGTCGTCGTCAGAGGGGTGCTCCAGCGCTACATCACCGCCCGAGAGGCGGGTTTCCATCTCGATGACGTCTTCCGGGCGCACATTGAGCTCTTGCGCAGCGCGGTGGATCTCCTGCTGGCTGAAGCCCATGCGGCCCACGTTCTCGGCGTCGGCATCGCCCTTGTACTGGTGCTTGAGCGAGCGCAGGTTGAAGAACAGCTTGCGCTGCGCCTTGGTGGTCGCCACCTTGACCATGCGCCAATTCTTCAGCACGTACTCGTGGATTTCCGCCTTGATCCAGTGCATGGCGTAGCTCACCAGGCGGACGCCTTGCTCCGGGTCGTAGCGCTTGACGGCCTTCATCAGGCCCACATTGCCTTCCTGGATCAGGTCGCCGTGCGGCAGCCCATAGCCCACGTACTGACGCGCGATGGAAACCACCAGGCGCAGGTGAGAGAGCACCAGCTTGCTGGCAGCCGCCACATCGCCGTGTGTCTGCAGGCGCTGCGCCAAGTCTTTCTCTTCATCGGCGGTGAGCAGGGGAATGTCTTGCACCGCGCGGATGTAGGCGTCCAAGTTGCCCAAGGAGGGCACCAAGGTCCAGGGGTCACGGGTGGTCAAGGCATGGGTCATTCGTTTGATTCCTCGTCTGGGACAGCTTCCCTTTGCTTAAATGTTAGCACTCTATGGCTTGGAGTGCTAAGCGCGCAAAAGTTCCCCTGTGAACACCCGATTCGGCCCGCCCTGCACCCCACGAGGGCTAATTGCGCTTCGATCGCATGGAGACCGCAACGACCGCCACGCCTGCAGCGACGATCAGGGCGTCTTCGATCAGCCCGCTGCGCGTTTGACCCATGCGTGCCATGGCCCGCTTGCGGCCGGCCAGCGTCAGATAGGCCAGCGGGACGGCCGTCGCGACCGCGACTGTTGCCCCCGCCCGTTCGCGCCCCCGCGGCGCCAAGGCGGCGCCCGCGATACCGGCGCTCAGGACGCGGGCCAGCAAGCCCAGAAAGACGGTGCGGTCAGGCGCGGTTTTCATCTTGTCGCCCAGAAGTTCGCCGATGCCCATGGCCAAAGCGCCGAACTTGAACAGGGGGCGGTCCAGAAGAACCAGTTGCCCCGGCGGACGACCGCCCGCCAGGCGAGCCGCCGAGATGGCGGCCATGGGTGTCATGGAGCGCGCGCTGGCAACGGCGCCAATGAGAGCGGAACAGGGCAGGCTGTGGATCTTCATAGGTGTCCCTGAGCTTGGAGTTGGCATATTCGCCCGGGGCATGTTCAGCAGTCGCCGGCGAGTCTGGTCAATGCAAGCACTCCGAGCAAACAACGCGCCAGGTCGCGCTCTGCGAGGGAGCGAATGATCCGATCATCCATGGGGCACCGGCGGGTGCCCGGCCCGTTGCCGAATTCGACCTGGGCTACTTTCGGGCGGGCGCTACATACCGCCCGATTTCCCCCGCAGCCCGAAGCTGCGCTATCCACACCCCGTAGCCCTGCGCGTTGAGGTGCACGGCGTCCCGGAACAGTTCGGGCTTCGACCTCAGGGTGCGGTGGGTGTCCAGATAGGTGCAGGCGGTTCGGGCCGCGCACAGGGCCCGGATGAGGTCGTTCGCGGCCGCGATGGCCGCCGCATCGATGGTGTCGGAGTACGCCGGCATGATCCCGCTCCAAACGATCGGGACGCCGGGTGGAAGGGCCGAAGCAATGGCTTGCAAGCGCTGATCCAGGCCGGCCGCCTGGCCTTGGATGAGGTCGTTGATGCCAATCAGAAGGTAGATCCGCGAGGCCCGGGTCAAGGACTGGTAGACCGGGAGCTGGCCGATCAGATCGCGCGTCGTGGCGCCGCCAATGCCGTAATTGATGGCATGGGGCGCAACGGCGGCCGTGGCCAGGCTTTGCGTGATGCTGTCGCCCAGAAACACCACAGCCCCCGGCGGCACCGAGGCGTCCATGGCCCGGTGGTAGGCCAGCATGTTCTCGACGTGTGCCTTGCTCACGGTCTGGGCGGGAGCGAAGCGCGCCTTGAGCCTGGGCATGAAGTCGGTCTTGAGCAGCAGGATGGCAAGGAGCGCATGCAAGCCGATGAGGTAAGCCATGACCAGCCATCGTCTTGGGGGGCGGGCCGCCAGGCGGGTCCAGAGCGCAAGGGCGAATCGGGGCTGTGGCATCTCGGTGGGGTTCATGGCGCCTTGGTGGAGGGGGACGGTACGGATTCCCGATCAAGGCCCCTATCTTCTTCCAGGATGGCTGTGATCCGGTCTTGAAGCCGGGGGACCAGGTCCTGTTCGAACCAGGGATTGCGTTTAAGCCACAGGTTGTTTCGCGGGCTGGGGTGGGGCAGCGCCAGGGTATGGGGCCAGTTCTGTTCCCAGGCGCGCACGATGTCCGTCACCGACCTGCCCGCACGGGGCAGGTGGTAGGCCATCGCGAACTGGCCGATGACCAGGGTGAGTTCGAGATGCTTCAAATGTGAGAGCAATGGCGCCCTCCATGCGGCAGAGCACTCGGGGCGCGGGGGATGGTCGCCCCACTTGCAGGTGCCGGGGAAGCACAGCCCCATCGGCACGATCGCAATGCGCCGGGGGTCGTAGAACACCTCGCGCGACATGCCCAGCCAAGTGCGCAGCCGGTCGCCACTGGCATCGTTGAAGGGCAGCCCCGTTTCGTGGACTTTCCTTCCAGGGGCCTGCGAGGCAATCAGGATCCTCGCAGACGAGCGCAATTGCAGCACCGGTCGTGGCCCCAAGGGCAAGTGCGCAGCGCAGCGTGTGCAGGAACGGACTTCGCCGAGCAGTGAGTCGAGGTCGGGCATGACCATGTTGTACGCTGTTCCGGGCGGTTCGGCTTAAGCCCCATCTGGAGCGCGTTCTTGCACCGTGGCGGAGAATGGAGGGCATGAATGCTCCCGTCTTACCCACTTATTTCATCTCCCACGGTGGCGGCCCCTGGCCTTACATGCCCGATTTCCGCAAGGTTTTCACCAAGCTGGAGGCGTCGCTGGTGGACATTCCCCGCCAGATCGGCGTGACCCCGCGGGCCGTGCTGGTCATCTCGGGCCATTGGGAAGAGCCCGAGTTCACCGTCATGTCTGGCGCGCGGCCACCCATGGTCTATGACTACTCCGGCTTTCCGCCGGAGACCTACGAGGTTCGCTATGCGGCGCCCGGCTCGCCCGAAGTGGCGGCGCAGGTCCAGTCCTTGCTGAAAGATGCGGGGCTGGAAGTGCGTGAAAGCGCATCACAAGGCTACGACCACGGCACTTTCGTGCCCCTGTACATCATGTACCCCGATGCCCAGGTACCGGTATTGCAGTTGTCCTTGAGATCAGGCTACCGGCCGGACGAGCACTTGGCATTGGGCCGGGCCCTGGCCAGCCTGCGCCGCGAAGGGGTGCTGATCATCGGCAGTGGGCTCAGTTATCACAATATGCGCCAGATGGGGCCGGGTGCGAAGGAGGCTTCGAGCACCTTTGACGCCTGGTTGCAGGACACCTTGCTGGCGCAAGACCCCGTTGAGCGCAGCGCGCGTCTGTTGCGCTGGTCGGAGGCGCCGATGGCCAGACAGGCCCACCCACATGAAGACCACCTGTTGCCCTTGATGGTCGCGGTCGGGGCGGCTGAGCAGGACGCAGCGACGCTGGTCTATCACGAAGCCGATCTCTTCGGCGGCGTCACGGCCTCAAGCTTCCGCTTCGGTTGAGACCGGGTCGGCCCGGTCCGCACCGCCATCGGCACCGCATCGGGCATCGGCATCTGCCGGCTTCCAGGGCTGGGCATGAAAGCGAGCCCAGATCTCGCGCCCCAGGAGGTCGAAGTCCCGCACGGTCTGCATGAATGATTCGCGGGCCGCAGTGTCTACCAGGGGCGGCGGCAAAAGCGGGTCAAACACCACGTGTCGGATGGCATGGCCGCCCAGTTGGTAACTTTCGCGCGCTGCATCTTCAATGGGCAGGCGCTCCCACCGGCGCGTCCATTCCTTCATTTCGGCCTTCAGCTGGCGGTAGCGGGTGTTGAGTGCATTGCTGTCCCACAGACGGCGGATGCGCATCTCCTGATCCATGGAATGCTGGCTGGAGAGAAACACGCTGGCCTGTGCCTCCAGGCCCAAGGTGTGCAGGCGAGCGCGCAAGGCTTCGATGCCGCCTTCCAGGTTGTCCGGGCGCAGGTACAGACCCTTCTCCAGGGCCTGCAGGCCGGTCATGTGCAGGGCGCGGTCGCGCAGGCGCAAGGCGGCGCGGTCACTGCGGCCCAAGGCGCCACAATGCACGGTGATGTAAGGGCCGGCCCAAGGGCGCAGGCGCTCTGCGGCGTTCCGCCAAGTACCTACTTCGCGTGCCAGTTCGTTGGCGTGGGCGGTCAGGCGGTACATGCCCCGCCCCGCTGACTCGATCAAGCCCTCGGTGCCGAGGCGCGCCAGCGTGACCCGCAGGTTGTTGGCCGGGATGCCAAACAGCGAGGCCGATGCCAGCAGGTAGCGCACCGAGGTGGTGGGCGTGCGCCGCGCCATGAGCAGATCGAGGGTCAGGTTCTTGGCGGTGATCTTCATACATCCCATTTCATTTTGCATTGTGAAAAGAAATGTACTTATGCGCAGCAAGGCCGTCAATCAGGCTTTGGTTTGGCTCGCGCCGCCCACCACGCTCCCACGGACACCAAGACCAGGCCGGCCAGCAGCCACGCACTCAGCGCTTCGTCCAGCAGCGGCGTCGCCGCCAGCCCGGCCACCACCGGAACGAGCGCGATGATGGCGCCGGTGCGCTGTGCGCCCAGGCTGTTGACGGCCTTGAGGAAGAGCAGCATGGCCACGATGGACGGGCCGATGCCATGGTAGAGGCCTTGCAGCAGCAACATGGACATCGGCACTGAATCCAGCTGCTTGGGCAGGAAGAGCAGGTAGATGGGCAGGTAAATCAGGGCCGATCCCAGGACCATCATGCGGGTGAGCAGCCACGGGTCACGCCCAGCGTTCTTGGCCATCACGCTGTAAACGGCCCATGACAGGGACGCCGCCAGCAGCAGGCCATCGCCCAACCATTGCTGCGGGCTGAAGGCCGCAGGATGTGCCAGTTGGGGGGCGGCCACGCAGGCCACGCCCAGGGCGATCAGGCCCAGTCCCCCCCAGCTCGAGCGCAGGGGGCGCACACCCAACAGCACCCAGGCCACCAGTGCGATCAGGAAGGGTTGCAGGCCGGACAGCAAGATCGCGCCGTGAGCCGCTGGTGCAAATTTGAAGGCGCCATAGACCAGCACCGTGAACAACACCCCGCCGATCAGGGCCAGGCGCCACAGCTGCAGGTCTCGCCACACGTCGCGGGGCATGCGAGGTGCCAGGGGCAAGAGAACCAGTGCGGCGGTGCCCAGGCGCAAGGCGACCAGGTCCCAGGAGGTGAGGTCGGTCTTGCCGCCCAGGCGCGCAATGATGATGAAGCCGGCCCAGATGGCCACCGTGCCCAGGGCTGCGGCATAGCCGCTCAGCGCCGAAGAGCGCTTCAAGCGGCCTGTCCGGCGGCGCTGGGAGTCGCGCTCACGCCGTGGGCGACGGCCACGGCGGTCATGTTGACGATGCGACGCACCGTGGCGGAGGGGTTGAGGATGTGCACGGGCGCGGCGGCGCCGAGCAGGATCGGGCCCACCGTGATGCCGTTGGCGCCCAGCATCTTGACCACATTGAACAGGATGTTGGCGGCATCGAGGTTCGGGCAAATCAGGATGTTGGCGGCGCCATCCAGCGTGGTGCCGGGGAGTTGTTTGCGGCGCACGGTTTCGCTCAGGGCGGCATCGCCCTGCATTTCACCGTCGGCCGGGATGTGGGGCATGCGCTGCGCGAACAGGTCGCGGGCCTGGCGCATCTTGCGCGCCGAGGGGCGGCTGCTCGAGCCAAACATGGAATGCGACAGGAAGGCCACACGCGGCGGCAGGCCAAAGCGCTGCACTTCCTCGACGGCCTGCATGGCGATGTCGGCGAGTTGTTCGGCGGTCGGGTCTTCGTTGACGAAGGTGTCGGCAATGAACAGGTTGTGCTGGTCCAGGATGAGGGCATTGAGTGCCGCGAGGCCATGGGCGCCAGGGCGCACGCCAATCACTTCCCGGATGTGGTCCAGGTGCAGGTCGTAGCGACCGATGACGCCGCAGATCATGCCGTCGGCATGGCCGAGCTTGACCATCAGGGTGGCGATCAGCGAATTGGAGCGGCGCACCGCCACCTTGGCCAGTTCGGGTGTGATGCCGTCGCGGGCGCGCAGCTGGTGGTAGGTGTCGTAGTACTGCTTGAAGCGCTGGTCCAGCGCGGGGTTGACGATCTCGCAACTCACACCGTCTTGCAGACGCAGGCCCGCGCGCTCGATGCGCGTGCGGATGACGTCCGGGCGGCCCACCAGGAGTGGCTTGGCCAGCCCTTCGTCGACGACGACCTGGGCGGCGCGCAGCACGCGCTCGTCTTCGCCCTCAGCGTAGACGATGCGCTTGGGCTCGGCCTTGGCGGCCATGAAGACCGGTCGCATGAACAGGCCGGTGTTGGTGACGAATTGCGAGAGCGAGTCGCGGTAGGCCTTCAGATCGGCGATGGGACGGGCGGCGACGCCCGACGCGGCGGCGGCTTCGGCCACGGCGGGGGCGATGCGCAGGATCAGGCGCGAGTCAAACGGCGTGGGGATGAGGTAGTCGGGGCCGAAGCGCAGTTCCACGCCCGGATAGGCGCCCGCCACCTCGTCGGAAATCTCGGCTTTGGCCAGGTCGGCGATCTGGCGCACGCAGGCCAGCTTCATGGCTTCGGTGATCTTGGTGGCGCCGCAATCCAGGGCGCCGCGGAAGATGTAGGGGAAGCACAGGACGTTGTTGACCTGGTTGGGGTAATCGGAGCGGCCCGTGGCGATGATGCAGTCCGGACGCGCGGCCTTGGCCAGCTCGGGGCGGATCTCGGGCTCGGGGTTGGCCAACGCCAGGACGATGGGCTTGTCGGCCATGGTCATGAGCATCTCGGGCGTGACCACGCCGGGCGCCGAGCAACCCAGGAAGACGTCGGCCCCGATCATGGCATCTGCCAGGGTGCGGGCGCTGGTGTCCTGAATGAAGCGGCGCTTGGATTCGTCCAGCTTGTCGGTGCGCTCGGTGTGGATGACGCCCTTGGAGTCGCACACGAAGATGTTCTTGCGTTGCACGCCCAGGCCCACCATCACGTCCAGGCAGGCGATGGCTGCGGCACCCGCGCCGGACACTGCCAGCTTCACATCGCCAATGTTCTTGCCGACCAGCTCCAGGCCGTTGAGCAAGGCCGCGCTGGAGATGATGGCAGTGCCGTGCTGGTCGTCATGGAAGACCGGGATGTTCAGGCGTTCGCTGAGTTGACGCTCGATGTAGAAGCACTCGGGCGCCTTGATGTCTTCCAGGTTGATGCCGCCCAGGGTGGGCTCCAGCGCCGCGATGATGTCGACCAGTTTGTCGGGGTCGCGCTCGTTGAGCTCGATGTCGAACACGTCCACGCCCGCAAATTTCTTGAACAGGCAACCCTTTCCCTCCATCACCGGCTTGGACGCCAGCGGACCGATGTCACCCAGACCCAGCACCGCCGTGCCATTGGTCACCACGCCGACCAGGTTGCCGCGAGAGGTGTAGTCGTGGGCCAGGGAGGGATCTTTCTCGATGGCCAGACAAGGAAATGCCACGCCCGGCGAGTAGGCCAGCGAGAGGTCGCGTTGGTTGGACAGGGGCTTGGTCGGCGTGACAGAGATCTTCCCGTGGGTCGGGTGCCGGTGATAGTCGAACGCGGCTTCGCGCAGGGATTGCTCGGCATCGGTCATAGGCTTGGAAGAACTCATGGGGGCTTCGATCACACAGCAGGGGAGGGCAAACATGTTAAGCCATCCTTTGCCGCAGCCCCTGGCGCGGGCGCCAGCTCGCAGGCCCTGCGTTCGCGGGGGGTAATGGTCCCAGGGGTGTAGACCCGGTCGGATGCAGTGCGAGATCGCTGTCAGAATCGGCCATCCTGACGGTTTTTCTGGGCGCACATGGTGTTCGCCTGACCAGTTTGAGTTTAGCTATCCACCTTGCATGACCGGGCAGTCGCATGTTCCTTGTTCCCGACGGCCACGTGCCTGGCGCCAGTGGCTGGACGATGTGTCCACCAGCGAGCGTGTCGATGGGCCTCTCGCGCGCACCTTCCGCGCCAGGCAGCTCGGTGCCGTCCATGGCATCCTCCCCGTGGCATTTCTTGGCGAGTTCGTCTCGGTGGCCGTCGTGGCCAGTGCCTTCAGGGGAGTGTGGCCTGACTGGGCATGGCTTGCATGGGGCGGCGTCCTCGTCTTCCATGCCGGATTGATTCTGCTGCTGTGGCAGCGCTTCCTGCACCGTCCACACTCGGCTCCGGCCCAACTTAACGCGCACGCGCTGCACCTGGTCGGCTGGCAGGTGGCGCTCAACACGGCCATCTGGGTGGTGCCGCTGGCGGTCTTGATGCCGCAGGCCGATCAGCTCGGACAGTTGCTTCTCAGTGCCATGTTGGTGGGCATGATGTGCGCGGGGGGGCTCATCACCAGCGCCATGCCGGTGGCCGCGGGTGCCCATGTGCTGGTGGCCGCCATCGGGGCTGTGGTGGCGATACAGACCTCTGCATTTCGTGACAGCGGGCCCTTGTTGACGGCCCTGGCCACCTTCACGGTGTGCATGCTGGTGCTGGTCTGGACCAATGCCCGCGTCTTTTTCAGCCGCTTGCGCGCCGAGGCAGAGAACGATCGGCAGCGCCAGCTCATCGACCTCTTGCTGCGCGACTTCGAAGAGCATGCCAGCGACTGGCTGTGGGAAGTCTCGCCCGATGGGAGCCTGCGGCACGTGTCTGCCCGCCTGGCCCAGAACTTCGGTCTGTCATCACGGCAGTTGCTGCAGCGTTCGTTCACCGGTCTGATCGAAAGCATGCTGCCAAGCGACATGCCCGAGGCTCAGGATGCGTTCGAGCAACTGTGCAGCAACCTGCGTCTGGGACGACCCTTTCGCGACCTTGAGCTGCCGGTGCGCAACGTGACGCAAACGGGTCTGACCTGGTGGTCTCTCATGGCTAAGCCCTTGTTCTATGACCGCGGGCGGGCTGCCGGCTGGCGGGGAGTGGGTTCCGACGTCACCGTGGCACGCAATGCCCGCGACGAACTGGCCCGCCTGGCCAATGTCGATGCCCTGACTGGACTGGCCAATCGCCACTGTTTCGGCCGCGAGCTCAGCCGCGTCTGCGAGCTGGCCGCGCAAGGAGGTCATGGCGCCACCTTGCTCTATATCGACCTGGATCATTTCAAGACCATCAACGACTCGCAGGGCCACATGGTGGGAGACGAGCTGCTGCAGCATGTGGCTGCGCGCATCGAGGCCTGCCTCGCCCCGGGTGATCTGCTGGCCCGTCTGGGCGGCGACGAGTTCGCCATCCTCAGCAGCCGGGGCAGCGATGAGGCCATGGCATCCGAGCTGGCCGAACGCTTGTCGCAAGCCTTGAGCGAGCCCAGTCAATTGAAGGAAGTGCGCGTGCAGGCGCGGGCCAGCATCGGAGTGGCCTTGTGTCCGCGCGATGGGGATGACCCCCAGGTGCTGCTGCAAAGCGCCGATCTGGCCTTGTACGCGGCCAAGGCGGCGGGCCGCAATACCTACCGATTTTTCTCGCCCGACATGGCGGAGAACGCCCGTGCCCGAGCCCAGCTTCAGCAGGAGCTGGGCATGGCCCTGACAGACCAGCAGTTCGCGGTCCACTTTCAGCCCCAGGTCATTGCCGCCACGGGCCGCGTCAAGGGCTTTGAAGCCCTGGTGCGCTGGCAGCACCAGGAACGCGGCCTGATCGGCCCGAACGACTTCATTCCTGTGGCTGAGGAAACCGGCCAGATCGTTCCCCTGGGCACCTGGGTGCTGCGCCAGGCTTGCAAGGCGGCGGCCGGTTGGCCCGCGGACATCCGTGTGGCGGTCAACTTGTCGGCCGTGCAATTTCGCAGCCAGGCCATCATCGAGGTGGTGGACCATGCGCTGGCAGACAGCGGACTGGACCCGACACGCCTGGAGCTAGAGAGCACCGAGTCCGCCCTCATCCTCGACCACGATGGGGCTCAGGCCACCCTCGTGGCCTTGCGCAGCCGGGGCATCCGGGTGGCGCTGGACGCCGTCGGAACGGGCTACTCGTCGCTGGCTTACCTGCGCCGCTTGCCCATGGACCTGCTAC
>Ga0079224_100016084_pt1 | contig 10491 bp, 8 predicted proteins | sample Stecom2015_FD_80414 | JGI IMG/M metagenome (GOLD analysis project Ga0079224, IMG submission 80414) | Agricultural soil microbial communities from Utah to study Nitrogen management - Steer compost 2015 | ecosystem: Environmental > Terrestrial > Soil > Agricultural land | place: USA: Utah...
CAAAATGCTAAAACCCTCATTTGTATTTGATGGAAGAAGGATCTTAGATACCAAAAAAATGAATTCGATCGGTTTCAAATATTACCGAATCGGTGAATCATAGGACATGTTTTAACGAATAGTATTACAAAGGTTTTAACCCGTAACACAGGTTAAAACCTTTCTTTTTAAAACCTTTTAAAACAAGGTTAATTCCTCCATCATTGTTACGTTCCATCCACCTTTATTTTTGAAAAATACCGTTCACCCGATTAATGAGCATTTCAAATTATTCTCAATTTCAATTAGCGCTTTTTTTTGATATTTAACCCTGTATTACAGAATTTTTAATCCTTAAAACAACTGTAATTACGGTTCATACTTATCAATGACGCCAAAATCAACACACATTAAATAGATTAATAGCAGGATTTATTTAAAAATTGAATTTTAACAAGCGCCATGCTATCAAAAGAAATTAAAGGCGGAGCTCTGCTTTCATATGCTACTATATTTGCAACAAATGTAGTAGGCATTGTATTGACTCCTTATATTATCCGATCTCTGGGAGCTTCAGAGTATGGGCTGTATACGATGATTGGTGCATTTGTTGGGTACCTTACGGTACTTGATTTTGGAATCAACAACTCCATTATACGATTTGTTGCCAAATACCGAGCGGAGAAAGATAAAAAAGGGGAAGAAAACTTCCTCGCCGTTTCATTTATCATTTACGCTGTAATAGCCCTATGCATTCTTGCATTAGGCAGCATTGGTTACTTATACCTAGACGAGCTTTTTGGGGACACTTTAACATTGGAACAATTGAATAAGGCCAAAATCATGGTTATTATCCTTATTTTTAATATTGCCGTAACCATCCCCGGAGGAGCCTTTAATGCGATTTGCATGGCATATGAAAACTTCACCCTTCCAAAGGCCATCAATCTTGTGAAATACCTTATGCGATCCGTTTTAGTTGTAGTTATACTTTTCTACGGTGGGGACTCTATAAGCTTAGTGATTATCGATACGATTATGAATTTGATCTTTATTGTTGTTATGGCGTACATCGCTTTGTATAAATTAAATGTCAAAATCCGATTTTACACTTTTGAGAAAAGCCTTGCCATATCCATATTTCATTACTCGGTTTGGGTGTTTGTACTTGCACTGGTCAATAAGCTAAGATGGCAATTTGGGCAGTTAGTTCTTGGGCTCAATTATGAAACAACAATTGTAGCTATATATGCCGTGGGAATCACACTTGGAAGTTATTACGGGGCATTTTCTTCGGCTATATCTTCATTATTTCTTCCCAAAGCTATGCAGATGACTGTCAAAAGTGAGTCTCCACAGGTAATGACAGATACCTTTATCAAAATATCTCGAATTTCAACCTACATTCTGTTCTTTATTCTGGGAGGATTTATTCTGGTGGGTAGGCAATTTATTCATCTTTGGGTCGGTGATACCTTTAGTGAAGCCTACCTCATGACCATTCTAATTATGATAGGCCTCACCTTTACTCTTAGCCAATCCTTCGGAAATGATTTACTACAGGCTAAAAACAAACACCGATTTCGAGGAATCGTTATTCTAACTGCCACCTTATTCGGCGTAGCAGTGGGATGGTATTTATCACTTTCATATGGCGCAATTGGATTAATTGCTTCTATTGTGGCATTTATCTTCATTGAGCGTATTGTCATGTGGTGGTATATGAATAAAGAATTAAAAATAAATATGACTTACTACTTTAAAAATTTCTCGGGACAATTACTTTGTTTTTTAATTGCAGTGTTGATCTCTTACCCGCTTCTTGGGTTGGTTACAATGCAAGGGTGGTTTGGGCTATTTTGTAAAATTTCACTTTTCGCCCTGATGTACTGCTGCAGCATGTTCCAAGTAATGAACAGAATTGAAAAACGCCTACTCTGTGACTTGATACCGGAATCCTTAAAAAAAAGACGATAATAACAACATTTAAAACGTAAAAGTGTAACCACTAAACATACAATACATTAACCACCAACACAATGACTGTTAAAAAACCAAGTATATTATTTGTACATCCCGATCTACGAGGAGGAGGCGCTGAGAAGGTGCTGGTCAACCTTTTGAATTCGATGGACACCGAAAAATATGACATTCATCTTCTAACCTACTTTGAAGAAGGTGTCAACCGAAATAATCTTACCTCTTCAATTAAGCAGCGTTACATATTTAAAAAAGTATTCAAAGGTTGGTCAGTGCTTCAAAAGTTATTTAGTCCACGTCAACTCTACAAATTATTTATCAAAGAGAAGTACGATGTCATAATCGCCTACTTAGAAGGTGTCCCGACAAGAATGGTTAGCGGGTGCCCATATAAAGAGACCAAACTCATTTCATGGTTACATACTGATTTAAACTTAGGAAGTATTGAAAAAGTATATTGGAATAATAAAGAAATGAAATCAAGTTATGATCGCTTTGACCGTGTAATTGCAGTATCTAATGAAGTCTTAGAATCTTGCATTAAACAATGCGACTTGAATAAATCTAAAGGAGAAATTATTCACAATGTAATTGATACCAATGCCATACTGAGTAATGGAGAGCATCCTCTTAATGGTCAAGCCTTAAAGAAGGATAGCATAAATATCTGTAGTGTTGGTAGACTAACTAAAATAAAAGGGTATGATCGTCTGATCCAAGCAATAAGTAAGATTATACCTGACTTTCCAAAAATTCATCTTTATCTATTGGGAATTGGAGAGGATAAGTCAGTTCTTGAAAATTTGGTAAGCCAGCTTAAATTAGATTCTCATATAAGTTTTTTGGGGTTTCAGCATAATCCTCACCAGTTTGTTTCTAAGTGCGATTTATTTGTCTGTTCGTCTTTTCATGAAGGTTATAGCACCGCCGTAACAGAATCTGTTATACTAGGTACTCCTGTACTGACAACTGCTTGTGCTGGAATGGATGAAATTCTAGAAAATGGGCAAACAGGAATGATTGTAGAAAACTCCACTGAAGGTATATACCAAGGACTAGTAGATCTTTTATCACATCCTGAATTACTGTCTGATTACGCCGAGAAAACTAAACGTAGATCCAGCTACTATCAACAAAATAATAATGTAACCAAAGTGGAGGCTCTCATTGACAACCTCTTAAATTAAACACTACTATGGAAAATCCATATTTCTCGGTTATCATGCCTGCATATAAGGTAGAACAATATATCGCCAAAGCCATTGAAAGTGTCCTTAATCAAACTTTTGAAAATTTTGAGCTTTTAATTATAAATGATGGCTCCCCCGACAAAAGTGCAGAATTAGCCAAAGATTATTCCACCCTGGATCCTAGAGTACAGTTATTCAATAAAGAGAATGGAGGCTTGTCGGATGCTAGAAACTTTGGTATAGAACATGCAAGAGGAAGCTATCTGTATTTTATGGATAGTGATGATTGGATCGAAAAGGATCTGTTAGGGAAACTTTACGATAAAATTCAGGCTGTCCCGGCAGACATATATGTGTTTGGCTATTACTTAGATGTGGAAGATGAACAGGCAAAGCTATTGAAAAGGCAGGTAATGAACGCCGAAAACCATCTTTTCAATATAGGACTCAACAAGGCTCCTAAATTGAGCGTACATCTAATGGGTCTTCTCGGCTATGCCTGGAACAAGGTATACTCTAAAGCCTTTATCGATTACTGTGATCTTCGTTATGACAAAGGCATATCACTTGTAGAAGACATGTTGTTTAATGCACGTGCTTACCAAAAAGCGAACACTTTGATACTGATGGAAGATTGTTTCTACCATTATATCAGTAGAGAGATGCCTACACTCATCAAAAGCTATCACAAGGACTCTTTTGAACTGATATTAAAAAAACACCATGCTATCAAGCCATTTCTAATGAAATGGGGTTACAGTAAAAGTAAAATCAAAATTACCATGGCAAATAATCTTGTTATGGGAATTCAGTATTGTGTAAACAACCTTGTGCACTATAAAAGTGACTTGTCTGCTGTTGAGAAAAAGAAAAGGATCAACGAAATCCTACAACATAAAGAGACGAAAAAATACATTGATTTCTATCAACCCACAACCAAAAGTGACCAATTGTATAAAAAACTAATCAAATACCGGCTAACCTCGGTCTTAATGTATATCAAATCATGGAAAAAAGCAGCTTGATAACGCAATTAAAAAATAGGATTCCTTTTGAGACTAAAGTACAATTTCATTTACAAAAATTGAAATGTATTTCTGATGATCAAAGCTGTTTTAATTTTAATTCTAAAAACAAGAGAATTTATATTTTCCTGGCAGCGGATTATGGGAATTTAGGAGATGTAGCCATCACTTATGCCCAACATCGGTTTTTGAGTCATACTTATCCTACCCATCAGGTTATTGAAATACCCATTAGTCAAACACTAAATGGGATAGTTCAACTTAGAAAACTAATTCAACCTGACGATATAATAACTACTGTTGGCGGAGGAAATACTGGTGACATGTACTACCAAATTGAACATTTTAGGCAATTGGTAATTCAAAATTTCCCGAATAACCCATTGATTTCCTTTCCGCAGACCATTGATTTTTCTACGACTAACCTTGGGCGAAAGCGATTACAAAAAGCAATTACAATATATGGAAAGCACCCTAAACTGACTTTGATTGCCAGAGAGCTTAAATCATATGAGTTTTACAAAAAGCATTTTAAAAACAAAGTGCTGTTATTACCTGATATTGTTACAACTCTAGACCGATCTCAGCCTGAACTTCCACGTAAAGGCGCCATCATTTGTCTTAGAAAGGACAAAGAAAAAAAACTTAGTGAACAACAGGAATTAGATTTGACAAATTATGTAAGAGAACGCTTTAGTAAATTTGAATACTATGACACCCATGTTGGAGGCCAAGGATTAACAATGAAAAGAAAGATCACATCCCTATTCCATATCTGGGATGTATTCAAGAAAACCGAATTAGTGATTACCGATCGACTGCATGGGATGATCTTTTGTCATATCACAAACACCCCTGCGCTGGTATTTTTAAACAACAACCACAAAATCGAACAATCCTATAAGTGGATTGCACACAATCCAAGAATTAAACTCGTGAATAATTATCATGTCGGTGACATTGCTACTAAAATAAACCAGCTAAGCGAGCTAACCCAAAATGATAAAATTTCATTGATGCCGGCATATAAAAATTTTAAAACCATAGTTGATTAATGTTCGATTTGTTTCCCATAGAAAATTACAGTAGCATATATTACAACATTCAATTGGTTGTCATATTACTAACGCTGTTGCATACCCAACTTTTTGATTATAGGGACAGGGCAACGCATAAGTACTTGACAATTATCGGTTGGCCTTATGCCCTATTTATAGTTCTCTATATTGGACTACGTCCGGTCAATGGTGTATTTGTGGATATGACCACCTATGCTTATATGTTTTATAGAGAGACCATTGGCAACCCAGTAGAAATGGGTAGCGATATTGCCTTCGGTTACCTCTTAAAATGGAGTGCTAGAATTACTAATGAAATGGGATTCTTTTTTATTTGTGCCTTGCTTTATATTGCAAGTTTGATCATTGCTTGTAAAAACTTCTTTAAAGCTTATTGGATCTATTGTTTTATCGCCTTGGTAGCTTCATTCTCTTTTTATGCCTATGGAGTAAATGGTATTCGCAACGGCATGGCAACATCCATATTCATTTTGGGATTATCATACCATAAAAAACCTGTGGTATCCACACTGATTATTGCAGTATCTTGTTTGTTCCATCAGTCCATGTACCTACCGGCAGCTGCTTATCTTATCACCTATTTCATCAACAGTCCAAAGGTCTACCTTATTGCATGGTTCGCAGCGATTCCATTGTCATTGGTTTTTGGAAACTTTTTTGTAGGCGTGTTCTCTGGCTTAGGCTTTGCCGATGATCGATTGAGTGACTACCTCCTTTCCGAAGCAAGTGCAAATGAATTCTCCAGCACTGGATTTCGATGGGACTTCTTAATTTACGGAGCAATAGGCATCTTTGCAGGTTGGTACTTTATATTCATAAAACACTTTAAGGACCCCTGTTACCAACGCATATATGGTACCTTTCTCATCGCAAATGCTTTTTGGATTTTAGTCATAACAGCTAATTTTTCAAATCGATTTGCTTACCTCTCCTGGTTCCTATTAGCCATTGTAATATTCTATCCTTTTTTGAAGAAACGCTTCTTTGCCTACCAGCATCAAGTATTTGGAGGGGTATTACTGTTATACTTTTTGTTCACTTATATGATGAATCTCATAAAACCAAGTATTTAAAACCATGAATTTAAGTATTATTATACCAGTTTATAATGTCGAAAAGTACATCGAAAGATGCATTCGTTCTTGCTATGACCAGCAGTTATTGCTGAAGGAGTATGAAATTGTGGTCATAGATGATGGTTCACTTGATGGCAGCGTTAAAATCGTTCAAGGACTCATGGACTCCTATTCGAATTTAAAAATCATAAGTCAAAAAAACAAAGGATTAGGAGGTGCAAGAAATACGGGTATTATAAATGCAAAGGGACACTACATACTCTTTTTAGATGCCGACGATTATTTATTACCCAATGTTTTAGCTAAATTATTGCAAACTGCAATCTCAAAAGAATTAGATATCATTGATTTTGCTGCTAATGGGGTTGGCGAAGATGGAACTGTAGTCTATTCAATAAAACATCAAAACTGCCCAGAGCCAGTCACAGGTCCTGAATATTTCACAAAGGGACATCACAATTCCGCATGTGTTAGGCTTTACAGAACGGAGTTCCTAATCGAACATCAGCTTCTATTTAAAGAAAAAGTATATATCGAGGATGTTGAATTCAATTTTAAAGCAGTTTTTAAAGCTAAAAGGATCATGTCAACACCGTTAGTTGTATCTAATTTCGTACAAACTTCCGGATCCATCACCCGCAATAATAATGTTGCTAAAAACCATAAGCTTATTCAGGACATATTGCAAAGTGTTCTTCTTATAGATAACTACAGCAAACAAACCATAACCACGAATTCCATAGCTTATCAGGGAAGTAGAACCAAAGTGAATGAACTTGTTATTTCTTTACTTAAAAACTTATACTCCAAGAGTAAAAGTGAACTATTGTTCTCTGATACTTTTATGGCACTTAGAACTGCAGAACTATACCCTATCCAATTTAAATCAGAAAATCGACAACGCGATTTATTTAAAATTTTTGCCAACCAATATTGGATATTTAAACAATTCTATACATTAAAAACACACATTGGCTTATGAAAGATACCTTTCTCCTTATTACAACTGTTCCGCAATCCCTGAACTTTTATAAAGGACAAGTACAGGTACTCAAAACGAAGTACCATATTGAAGTTGCCTCTAGTCCAGGGCAAAGACTTGATACTTTCGGTGAACTCGAAGAGGTTCCTATTCACCAAGTTCCAATGAAAAGAGAAATCTCAATATTTTCAGACTTGGTCAGTTTATATAGACTCTTCAAATTGATCAAAAAAGTAAGGCCCAAGGTTGTACACGCAAGTACCCCAAAAGCCGGATTTTTAGGGATGCTTGCCGCCTTTTTAAACCGAACACCTGTTCGAATATATTTTGTTCTAGGTCTGCGTTATGAGGGCACAAAAGGATTCAAAAGAAAATTTCTAATGCAAATTGAACGTCTAAGTTGCAAACTGGCCACTGATGTCTTTTCAGTAAGTAAGGGAACGAAAAAAACCCTTGTAGAAGAAGGAATTACTTCAAAAGACATTAATATCATTTGGAATGGAAGTATCAATGGCATCGATACCAAACAATTTGATTTCAATTCCACCCCAGCGCCAACTATTGATCAAAGCCTGATCCCTGAAGGCAGCTTTATATTTGGATATGTTGGACGATTGGTGGGCGATAAAGGTACTAATGAGCTCATCGATGCATTCACACAACTTCATCAAATTCATCCAGAAATACGATTGCTGCTAATTGGCGATTTTGAAGATGTTCAGGATCCCGTTTCTGATAGAACTAGAGTACTCATAAAAAATCATCCGGCAATTGTGTATTTTGGATACCAAAGTAATGTAAAGCCATTCTTTAAACTCATGAATGTATTTGTGTTTCCATCCTATAGAGAAGGATTTGGTATGGTTGTAATGGAAGCAGCAGCTATGGAAAAGCCAATCATTTGTTCGGATATTACCGGTTGTAACGAAATCATTATAGATGGTCACAGTGGTATTTTAATTCCACCACGATCAACAGAAATGTTATTGTTAGCCATGAAATCACTTAGAAACCAACCTGAACTTGCTGAAAAACTCCGTACAAATGCCAGAGAATCGGTAAAGCAAAGATACGAACAACACACCTTATGGAAACATACATTGGATGCCTATTCCAAATTAACCAACTCTATATCAGAATCTTGACAAAATAACAAAAAAAAAATCCATCCCAAATGAATGAGATGGAATATTTTCATGAGTTATGAATACACCTACAAAATCTGATTGTTTGTCAATACAATATTCTCAGAATTGACATGCTCAACTTTCTTACTCATATCAGAGTTTTGAATTGTGATGTTTTTACTATTATAAATATACAGCTCTCTATCCGATGTAAATGTACAATTATCAAAGAGGATTCTATCCGTACTACCGGACAATCGGTTGTTCAAATCATTTAAATATATTGGACGGTGCTGTACACTAATCTTATCACCTTTAATAGTCACATTTTTGGCAATGGCATTACCTCGGGTAAAATAGCCATAACTCACATCTCTGTCACTTTCTAAAGTATTGTTAGAAATTTGGGCGTTTTCAATATCTGTGATGTTTATGCCTGTGACGAAATCGTATAATTTGTTGTCGGATACCTTAACATTATTGGTTCCAATCTTGATAGAAGTGTCATAACCCGTTATAGTGTTTCCAATGACATCAATATTATAAGTCAAATGCTCATTTTCATTAACAATATAATTATCAAAACTAACGGCAATTTGAGTCGTAATTCTCTCTCCAGCTTTAAAGGTATTATTGGCGATTTTCACATCATTTCCAGCATTAACCCCCACTCTATTATCAAAGGTATTTCCACTTATTTCAACAAAACTTGCTGTATAAACAATAATATCCGCAACATCATTACCAACAAATTTATTGTTTCTAATATTCACATTGGTAACGCGTTCATATTCGTATAAACTACCATCTGCTCTTCGTTCTCTATAAGCTTCCAAATCAATTCCGACTTCTGGTGCGGTTCCTGCATAGGCTTCACCACTTTCATCTTCGCCACCTGCATTGGAGATTACATTATTTTCTATAGTGACACCATTAGCATCAATGATGGAAAAGTTATTTCTTCTACATTTATCTATTAAACTATTCTTAATCACAATGTTAGAAGATTCTAGCTCACCAGCTTTAATAGAACCATCTTTATTTCGTATAGCAGAGATTTGCACCAAAACTCCATCTCCTTCTCCTTCGTAAATATTGACATTATCAACGACCACATTCTGAGAACCTGCAATCCCAACCAAAGAACCATATCCATGTGTGGCTCTTGATACACCAGTCTCATCCGTTACATTTGAATAATCGTGTAAATAGCGATCACCAATTAAATTTCCACCTTCAATAGTTACATTCACCGCTTTAAATGTCATTAGTAACCGGCTAAAAGGATTGTTAGTAGGTTGTACTCTAAGGAACGTATTATCACTCATTAGAAGGTGCGTATTGGAAGGAACTTTTATAGAATTGTCCTGATATGAAAATGGTGCATGTGAAGAAAGTCGCTTTCCAAAAAAGTAAGCATCCAATTTATCAATTTCAAAAACCTCCATACCCAACTCACGAGTGATTTCGATAGCGGTGTTCAAGTTTTCCTTATTTTGGAAAGCTTTATCATCTGAAGTCTTTCCTTGAACCATATCCCATCTGGAAGGTTCAAAAATAAAATGTGGATGTTCAATAGCAAGATCACCTTCAATTTCCAAATCAATATTGAGCAATTGACCGTCAATTACCCCTTTTGATGCAAAATTCAAACTTCCATTGACAATTTTACCACCGTCAAAATTCAATTTCACACCATCTGGTAAATTAATACGTTGTCCTTTAAGATCATAATCACAGGTAATATTAAGAGATGCATTCACCTGTGTGCTTGCAAAATCATAATTGCATGGAATATCCACGGCATCTGTAATCACATTGTAAGGATCATCACTGGGTTGCGGATCGGGATCAATTTGTTCGGAGTTCTCATCCTCTCCTCCTAAGAACCCATCTAGGGCTTTGTCATCATCACACGAGATGAACATACACAATAAACCTACGAATAGCAGCATCAACCAACTTCTTTTGTACATGGCTAAGTTCAATTTTATAAATTATTACACATTAGGGCTTGTCAATAATTAGATAAAATACACATTTCATCGACAAA
>Ga0079224_100016085_pt1 | contig 10491 bp, 12 predicted proteins | sample Stecom2015_FD_80414 | JGI IMG/M metagenome (GOLD analysis project Ga0079224, IMG submission 80414) | Agricultural soil microbial communities from Utah to study Nitrogen management - Steer compost 2015 | ecosystem: Environmental > Terrestrial > Soil > Agricultural land | place: USA: Utah...
CCGCCACCGGCCCGCCGCCCGTCCCCGGCGCGGCAACCGCCGTAGGCGACCCGCTGTTCTGGTTCGGGTTGGCCACGTCCCAGCGTTTCCTGCCGATCTTCGCCCTGCTCTTCGGCACAGGGTTCGCGCTGCTGGCCGATGCGGCCGCGCAAAGGTCACCGAAGCCGTGGCTCATCCTGCTGCGCCGCCTCCTGGCCCTGTTCGCCATCGGCCTGCTGCACCTGCTGCTGTGGCGGGGCGAGATCCTGACCGCCTACGCTCTTATCGGCCTGGTGGTCCTCCTCCCGTCGATGTGGCTGCCACGGTGGGCCGTGGCCGTGCTCTCGGCCGGGTGCCTCACCCTGGCCATCAGCAGCGGGGGAGCGGTCCCCTGCTGGTGGCCGGGCTCTTCCTGCTGGGGGCCGCGCTGGTCCGCTACGGAGTGGTGGAGTACCTGGAGGAGGGGCCCGTCCGGGCCCTCGCGCTGCTGGGCCTGGTCTTCGCGGCAGGCGCGGCTGCGGCACTGTGGTGGCAGATCGACGCGGCCACCCGGAACACTCCGGCCCTCGGGCCCGCCATGGGGGTGGCCGGACTGCTGCTGGCGGGGTTGTACGTGTGTGCGGTACTCCTCCTGCTCACCACACCGCTGCGACCGGTGCTGCGAGTCGCCTTCGAACCCCTGGGCCGCATGGCGCTGACCAACTACCTGACCGCCACGGTCCTCGTCCTGGCGGCGGGCCGTCTTCTCGGCCTGGGGTTCGACTCCCTGACCGAGACGCTGACAACCGCGGGAGCCGTCCTCACCCTCCAGTGGGCGTGGTCCACCCTGTGGCTGCGCCGCCACCGTCAAGGGCCGGTGGAGCGGCTGTGGCGCTGGGCCACCTGGGGCCGCCGACCGAAACACCGCGCACGACCGGCACCGGCAACCGCGAACCCAGCAGGGGAGTCCACACCCCTCCGGGACGGCGCATGAGCCCGGCCCCGGTCACCACCGTCGTCGACGGACATGGTCCCGTGATCGATTTCTTCGACGACCCCCCGGGGGACGAACTCGCGGAAAATCCCCGCCGACCAACGACGAACACCCCAGGCGACGGGTCGTGGTGAGTCCTCCCCACGCGGGTACGGGTGGTGAAAAAACTGGTTCCTCTCCTGGTCTGGGATCCCTTCGGTAACCCATTCGCATCTGATGCCGATCGGTCTGATAGGGGAATCCATGACGCAGGAAGTGAACCTTGTCCTGCCGCGGTCCATCCAGCACAGGTTGGGGCTGATCCCCATCCCGCGCCCGTGGGCTTTGTTGCTCGACCCCCTCTGGTGACGCTCAGCCCCGGCGCCTCCCGCGAGAGACCAGGAGACGCTGGACGGAATCGGAGTCTTGACGCGGTGTTCACCAGCTGATTCCGGCCGCCACCGGTAGGTGGTCGCTGCTGGTGGCCGGCAGCACCCACGAGCCCTCCGGCTCCACGCCCCTGACCAGGATCTGGTCGATCCGCACCACCGGGAACCCCGCCGGCCAGCTGAAACCGAAGCCGTCCCCGGCCACGACCTGGACCGAGCGCAACTGCGAGGTGAGGCCGGCGAACGCACGGTCGTCCATGCTGCCGTTCAGGTCACCGAGCAGCACCACTCGCTCATTCTGCTCGGCGGCGACGGCCTCGCCGAGCGCCTGCGCGCCTCTGTCCCGCGAGTCCGTCCAAAAGCCCGCCCTGGGATTCACCCGTACGGACCCCAGGTGGGCCACATACACCGCCAGCGGCCCGTGGTCCGTGGCCACCGTGGTGCGCAGCGCCCGGGTGTAGCCCGTCTTGACGTCGACCGGGATGGTCTCCGCCAGCGGCCCGTAGTCCATCTGGATGTCGATCGGCTGGGTGTCCGACAGCGGCAGCTTGCTCCACACCCCGACCGTGCCCCGCACTGTGTGGTACGGGTACGCCTTCGCCAGTTCCCTCTCGTACGTGCCCCTGGTCTGTTCGGTCAGCTCCTGCAGTGCCAGCACGTCCGCACCGTAGGCCGCCAGGTCGCGGGCGGTGCCGACCGGATCGGGGTTGTCAGCGCCGACGTTGTGGCTGGCCACCCTGAGCTCGTGGTCCGCGTGGGACTTGTCGCCGAGCAGTCCGCCGAAAAGGTGCAGCCACACCGTGACCGGCAGCAGCAGCGCGACCACCGCGGAGGCGGAGCGGCGCCACAGCGCCCCGATCAGCGACACCGGGATGAACAGGCCGAACCACGGCAGGAACGTCTCCACCAGGCTGCCGAGATTCAGGATCTGGTTCGGAATCTGCGCGTGCCACAGCATGAGCAGGCCGAGCAGTAGCGCCAGCGCCGCGAGCACCAGGCCGCGCTTCCAGGGGCCCAGCCGGGAGCCGACGCGGATCGCCCGGCGGATGCCCGAGCGCCAGGTCCCGGCTCCGCCATCCCGGCGACCGGCATCGCCCTGTCCGGTCTCCGCCTGCGCCATCGTCTGTCCTCGCTCACTGTCGGTCACTGCTGCATCCTCAGGGCCTGAGGGGGTCGGCACACCTGCGCGGGCAACGGCGATCGATCGCCCCGTCCATCCGGACCGCGAAATCCGGCCGTGGCCCGCTGTCCGGCGAGGGCTCGTCGTGGGCCACCACCCGGTCCACGGCGCGGCCCGCACCCGTCAAGAACTCACTGTTCGCCGAACACCGCCACCGCCTGCTTCCCCGTTTCTTTCGCGTCGGCAGGCCATTGTCCCCACAACCCGCGAAAAACCGCATCTGTGGGCAACCCGTTCCGGGGGCCGCCGCGGTCTGCCGGTGGGGAAACATACCCGTGGTCCCGGGGCAGCGATCTGGTCAGTGCGTCCGGGGAAGGGCGGGCGCGTCTCGTTTCGCTGCCGAAGCCGCAACCGCGCGCAGGGGAAGGGCCTCCACGGCCCAGGTGGTCGACGCCGATGCGGCCGCCGACCATGGTGGGGGCCTCACCGAGTGGAGACGCCGTATCCGGACACACGGGCACAGGGCGATCCCCGTGCGGTGCTCTGCCGCACGGGGATCGCCCTGGTCGGACCGTGCTTTCCGGTTCGAAAGCCCTGGTTCTCAATCGACGAAGATTCCCAGCGCCGGAGCACTGGGAACGACCGGACCGGTCTTTGTCCCGGCCGACGGGTTCGCGTGCCTGCGTGTCCGGCTTCTTCGCAGGCCCCGGGACCGGTTGTCGGTGCGGGCGGTCAGGAGTGGCTGGCCTGGGGGCCGGTGGGGTGGTCGTGCAGGCGTAGGCGGAAGCGGGGCTGGGGCGCGGCGGCGGCCTGGCGGGCCACGGCGATACGCCGGTAGGCGTCTTCCCAGGCCTGCAGGACGGCGGGGTCGGTGACACCGCAGCCGCGGACGAAGGCCAGGACGACCTCGAGCTTGACTCGGCTGGGCTTGGGGTCGGTGACCAGCATGCGCAGGGTGTTGTAGGAGCGGCTCTGGTGTTTGCTGCGGTCCGCGCCGGCAGGGATGACCGCGCTGCGTTTACCCATGTCCCGCCAGGTCGGGTTGCCCGCACTGGCGCGTAGGCACCGCAGCGCCTGCAGCAGTTCCTCCTCGGTGCTGATGTGACGGGGATCGGTGTGGCGGGACGGATCGGCCACGGTCGCCGCATCCGCCAGGCGGTAGCCGCGCCGACTCAGGGCGACAGGGGTGATGGGCAGCAGGTTGCGCTGGGAGGAGTCCAGGGCGATCTCTTCGTACTCGAGCTGGGCGGCGGCGAGCACCTCCACGTCGGCGTCCAGGCCGTAGGCCAGCAGGGAGGCCAGCATGGGCCAGCCGTGTCCGGCTTGGACGAGCGCGGCGTGCAGGCCGGGGATGTCGCTGTCGACGAAGGCCTGGGCCACCGTTGCGGGGGCTCCCAGTTCCCGGGCCGCCTGCCACAGCTGGGTTGTGCTGGCTGCGATGCCGGCGCGCAGGCCGAACAGCAGGGCACGCAGCCGGTCCTCGGCCGAGTACTCGGCCAGCGAGTACATCGCGTCCAAGACGGCGCGCAGCTCTCCGGAGCGGTCGTGGGCGTGGTCGGCCATGGCGGTCAACCGATGCAGAAGCGGCGCGCGACCTCAACGCCTGCGTATCCGGCGGCGACGGCCAGCGCCACGGCCGCGGCCGCGTCGTAGCCGGAGCGCAGCGCAAAACCCACGAAGACGATGACCACCACGACGATGATCACGTGCGGGCCCCGGAGGCCCTGTACCGGAGGGCGGAGGTGAAGGGTCGGCAGCATCGGCGCTGCTCCTTTCTCGTGGTTTTTCGGAGTGTGCGAAAGGCCGGCCCGCCCGGCCTGGACGGGCTGGGCGAAGCCGGAGGGACCGGGTGGAACATGCGGCCGGCACGGGAGTAGCGGCCCCTGCACCAACCGCGTGAACAGAAACTATGCCAGGTCAAACCCACCCAAAAGGCGAATAGTGAACCTGCGCGACAAAACGCCCCGCCTCAAAGACGCGTCAAGGGCTTCGGCCTGCTGTTGTGCCCACCGGTTCCTGCGGGTGGGGTGGACAGCGGGATCGCGTGGGCGGGTGTGACATCTTTTGTCACATGACGCCGTCTCACAACCGCGCACACGCAACTGTGTTTTACTAACAGACGAGTGGTGAGACCCATTTTGTCCGCTTTCTGGCATAAAACGGACTGAAACGGGTTCTTTCGGAATATCCCCTGGACCGGGCGAACCGAACAACCACACCGTGTGGGCCGCGCGACCGTAGCGGGGTCGAGCGGCCGTCCGCGGGCGGGGAGCACCTGCTCCCCGCCCCGACCCGTGCCTTCGGGGCGACGGCTGCCTCGTCCACGACTCCCTCCCTGTGCCTGCACGCGCGGGTCATCCGGTGAGGAAGGAGGGGCCGTTGAGGCGCTGCCAGGCGGCCACCCAGCGCCGGTACTCGGCCTCACCACCGCCGCAGGCGGTGATGAAGGCGCTCAGCAGCGGCAGGCACGGCAGCCGGCAGTCGGTGAGCGCGGCGCGGAAACCGGCGGCCGAGCACACCCCGCCGCAGTAGAACTGCATCTGCGCATACGAGGGTGAGCCCACCCAGGCGCGGTAGCGCCGCATCACCGCCACGAACTCCGCGGGCGTGGCCGCCTCCTGCGGATCGGGGCGCCGCCCCTCCCGGTCCCCGCCGGTCCCCGCCGCAGCGGGCACGCCCCGCCCAACAGGCACCACCAGCACCTCGCCCACGAGATCGCCCCGGGCGTCCCGGCGGACCCGCCGAGGCCGGGCCCCCGGAGCGATCCGGTACTGCCCGCACCCGGTACTCAAGGGGTGGGGCGGGTCGGGCGGCCGCAGCAGTTCGCCGCCCCCCTCTGCTGCGGCCCGGCACTCGGCCGGACGAACCGGATCGACAGGTGAAACCATCATGAGGCGTCCCCGAAAAAGTGGCTGTCAAAGAACTTCCGGCGCGTCGGGGCGGTCCCTCCCCAGCAGAGCCCCGCCGTTCCGGTAGGCAGAGAACCTACCCCACGAAAGCGACATACCATGCCTGTCTTTCCGACACCCCCACAGCCCCACCATTCTGTGAAACAGCAGGCCACAGCAGACGACAGAGCTGTTTTCGCCACGTTCTCCCCCTCGGTTTCACAAAACTTCCCACCCGTTCATTTTTGTGAAACCGAGACCCGCTTCGTGAAACCGGTTCCCGCGAGTTGTCCCCGACGATTCCGGGTATTCTCCTTGGAGATCGTCAGGAAAACCGTTTTCGGGCACCCCCGAATTTCCTTTACGGAAAGCCCCTTAATTCCAGGGGTCGTGCCGCCGCTCCACCCCGTTCAGCCGCTACGGAAACACGCCCCACGGTGGCCACGGCCGGGGCAGCCGACTGATCCCGCTGTGCCCGGTCAGGCGGGGCCGGTCTGCGGCAGGCGGGAGTGGCCCAGTGGTTCGCAGAGTCGCTCGACCTGGTCGTCGACGGGGTGCAGGCCGTGGTGTGGTGGCAGCCGTCCAGGTGCACCACCCCCGCCCCGAGACGGGCGGCCAGCGCACACGCCACCGTGGTCTTCCCGGATCCGGCACCCCCGGCCAGGGCCGGCAGTAGAGCTGCGCGACCAGCCGTTGTCATCGCCGTCTTCACCGCTGTTTCCGGCGTATTCACTGTCCCGGAAGCCCTTGTCGTCCGATTGCACGGAGCACTGTCGCGCAAGTCGCCCTGCTCCTGCTCGGCGCCGTCTCCGCCTGCCACGCCCTTGCGGCCCTGGCTCGGCTGGCGCGACATCGGCGTCGCTGATCGGCTTCAGCAGGCGGACCTCGTCGAGGCCCAACGCTCAACGATGCTCCGCTGCTTCGACCGTCGTGCGCTTCTTCCGCGAAAGCCACCGAACTCCCAGGGCGTAGGCGACGGCGGTGACAGCACCGGCCAGAAGTCCACCGAACACCACAGGGACGACATAGTCGGTGTTTCGACAGGCGTTCTCCGGCGGTACCGGCCCCGCCCAGGAGTTCACGCAGACGATGTCGAAGTTGTGGACGACGGCGAGTCCCACAACACCCCCCAGAAAGAAAGCCGCAGCGAACAGCGCCACCCCCACCAGTGTGAGGAACATGCCGAACAGCACTTTGACCACGGCTTCCACAAGAGGTCGACCGCGGACCCTCCGCAGCAGCAGGACGTAGACGACAAGCACGACCAGGCCGGCAAGGAAACCGCCGAGCAGAACGGGAACCACATAGCCCATGGGGTCGCAGCTGTACTCGGGCGGATCGGTTCCGGGCCAACGGGTGCAACCAGCGCCGGAAAGCCTCAGCGTATGGAACGTGACCGTGCCGCCGAAGAAGAAGGCGGGGACAGGCGGCACCACGCCACCGACCACGGCAAGCAGAACAAGGACGACTCTGGCCACCACGCGCATCACGGGTCTGCCTTCCAAAACGGTGTGGGAGCCGACCCATCGTCGAAGCAGCGGCTCCCCGCGTCAAGAGAGGATCGCGAGCTCGAAGCCCCCGAGGACCAGGACGCGGTGAAGCCGTCCCAACCGGGACGGGGAGCGCGGCGGCTGCCCGATCTCATCTCAACCGAACAGGAATGGCCGATTTCGGCCACCGTGCCGGTCCGGGCTCCCGGCCCGGCCACCGACCGTCTGCTCTGCAGAACAATGGTGGAGGTTCCTTCCCCGAAACATCCCAGAAAGACGAGGCCCCCTTTTGACCGAGAACCCCGAAAAACGTGTGGAAGGTCTGGTCACGCTTCAGGAGTGGGCGGAGCAGTGTGGGTACAGCTACAACTACGTGCTCAACATCATGCCCCGGCACTATCCCGGTTTTCCCGAGCCGAAGGTGCGGCGGAAGGGGGACGTCGGAAAGGGCGGCGGCTCGGGCAACAACCTGTACGACCCGGCCGAACTGGAGAGGTTCAGGCCCCGACGCCCCGACCCGGTGGAACTGCCCGATGAGGACCTGGTCAAACGAGTGACCCTGAGCGGTTTCGCCGCACTCATCGGCGTCAACTCCAGCAACGTCACCCAGATCAAGAACCACCGGCCCGACACGCTGCCGCCCACCATCGAGGGCCAACGCCAGTGGTATCCCGGCGCCCGCTACCACGTGCGCGACCTGCTGCTGATGTGGAACAGCCGCCCGGGCCGCGGACGCGGATCGGACAAACGCCGCCCACCCCTGCCCTGGCAGCACACCGACCCCCACTGACCACCGCACCACCACTTGTGCGGGGTTCGGTGCGGGGCCGTGACGGCTCGCACCAAACCCCGCACAAGTCCCGTCGACGTTGGCCGGGAAACTTCCGAATTCCTCTTGTTCTCCACCAACCTCCTCCTGCCGCCGCACACCCGGCCATCGGATGCGGTAGGAACGAAGACATGACCGATACCACGGACACCACACCGGTCTGGTTCTCCCGCGAGGAACTGGAGTCGGTGCGCGACCGCATGCCGATCCTCTACATCAACGCCGTCCCGGTCCGCACCGACGACCGCGGCGAGGTCACCAGCGTCGGCCTGCTGCTACGCGTCGGCCCCGACGGCACCATCAACCGGGCCCTGGTCTCCGGACGGGTCCTCTACCACGAACGCATCCGCGACGCGCTGCTGCGCCACCTCGAAAAAGACCTCGGCCCGGTGGCGCTGCCACGCATCCCCACCTCACCGCAGCCGTTCACCGTCGCCGAGTACTTCCCCACCCCCGGCGTCACCCCCTACCACGACCCGCGCCAGCACGCCGTCTCACTCGCCTACGTGGTACCGGTCACCGGCGACTGCCAGCCCCGCCAGGACGCCCTGGACCTGGTCTGGTTCACCCCCGAGGAAGCCGCCAGCCCCGAGGTGCTGCAGGAGATGAGCGGCGGCCAGGACGTCCTGCTGCGCCAGGCCCTCGCCCACGTCGGCCGCCTGCACTGACCCGGTCCGCCGGTCCGAGCACCAGAACAGGCGGACCGGCGACAACCGGGCCACGCTCAGGACACGACCAGCAGAGCGATCGGTTCCGCCCCCAGCCCCAACCTGCCGCAGGCCGGGGAATACCGGACCCCCCACCGGGCTTGCCCCTTGAAGGAGGACCCCGCACCCGAAAGGCAGAGGTGAGGCATGGGCCAGACCGTGCGTGAGGTGGACGTGGCCGTCATCGGCGGCGGGCAGGCAGGACTGGCCTCCGGCTACTTCCTCCGCAAACGCGGCTACCGCCCCGAACACGACTTCGTCATCCTCGACCGCTCCCCCGCCCCCGGCGGAGCCTGGCAGCACGTGTGGCGCTCGGTCCGCCTCATCTCCCCGCCCCACTACACCCGCCTGCCCGGCCTGCCCTGGACACGCCCCTTCGACGGCCCGCCCAGCGGCCCGGAGGTCGCCGCCTACTTCGCCCGCTACGAACAGCACTTCCAGTTGCCCGTGCACCGGCCCGTCACCGTGCGCCGGGTCGCCAACGACGGCCCCGACCCCACCCTCACCCGCGCCACACCACTCCTCATCACCACCGACCAGGAGACCTGGCGGGCCCGAGCGGTCATCAACGCCACCGGAACCTGGGACCGCCCCTTCATCCCCGCCGTCACCGGAGCCGCCGACTTCCGCGGCCGCCAACTGCACGCCGCCCACTACTACGCCCCCGAGGAGTTCACCGGACACCGCGTCGTCGTGGTCGGCGCAGGCCACTCCGCCCTGCAGATCCTCGCCGAGATCTCCACCGTCGCCGACACCCTGTGGGTCTCCCGCCGCCCACCCGAGTTCCGCACCGCCCCGCTCACCGAAGCCGACCTCGTCGCCGTCACCGACGCCGTGGCCGCCCACGCCGCCACCGGCCGCCCCCTGCGCAGCGTGGTCAGCTACACCAAACTCGTCGAGACCCCCGAGGTCGCCGCCGCCCGGGAACGCGGCGTCCTCAACGCCCGCCCCATGTTCGACCGCATCACCCCCCACGGTGTGGCCTGGAACGACGGCACCACCGAACCCGTCGACACCATCGTGTGGGCCACCGGCTTCCGCCCCGTCCTGACCCACCTGGCGCCCCTGCGTCTGCGCTCCCCGCTGGGCGGCATCGCCCTGGCCGGCACCCGGGCCGCCCTCGACCCGCGCGTCCACCTCGTCGGCTACGGCCCCTCCGCCAGCATGATCAGCGCCCACCGTGCCGCCGCCACCGCCGCCCGGATCCTGGCCGCCGGCCGCCCCTGACCCCGCCCGGGCCTCCGCTGCGCCACCCCCGGCCGCGGCCGAACCCGCTGTTCCCGCCGGGGAGGAACATCGAGCATGGTCGAGCTCCTCGCGGTCCAAGCGAAGACCGCCGATTCAAACCTGAACTTAGGTTGAAGTCAGGACCTCAACCTAAGTTCAGGTCCCAGATCCCCCCAACACCACCCCCTCACAGCAGGCAAGACCGACACAACCGGATGACCCGCCCAGGCCGAAAGATCCCCGCCACCGCCCCGCACCCACGCCACCATGTCCGTTGAACACCGCTCCACCGAGGGGACAAACATGGTCGACTGGCAGATCTTCGCCATCTCCGCTCCGCTGGGCGAGAGCATCATCCGGGGCACCCTCACCTTCCTCGGCCTTCTGACACTGATGCGCCTGGTCGGCCAGCGCGAATCCGGCAGCATCGGCATCACCGACGTGCTGATCGTCGTCATCGTCGCGGACGCCGCCTCCCCCGGACTCCAAGGCCAGGTCTCCTCCATCACCGACAGCATGGTGCTCGTGGTCACGGTCCTCTTCTGGAGCGTGGTGGTCGACGCCGTCGCCTACCGCTTCCCCGCACTGGCCCACCTGGTGAAAGCCCGCCCCAAACCCCTGATCGAACAGGGAAAACTCAACAAACGGGTGATGCGGCGGGAACTGATGACCCGCGAGGAGATCCAGGCACAACTACGCCTGCACGGCATCGAGGACATCGCGCTCGTCGAACGCGCCTACATCGAACCCAACGGAATGATCAGCGTGGTCAGCCACAAGAGCAAACCAACAGACGACACCGCCGAATGACCTCGACCCCAGAAAAAGAAACCACCGTGGACCGGACACCACCCAAGAAGAAGCCCCCGGCCGCCACCCCGTCACACCACACCCGAAGAAAACGGATGGA
>Ga0079224_100016086_pt1 | contig 10491 bp, 8 predicted proteins | sample Stecom2015_FD_80414 | JGI IMG/M metagenome (GOLD analysis project Ga0079224, IMG submission 80414) | Agricultural soil microbial communities from Utah to study Nitrogen management - Steer compost 2015 | ecosystem: Environmental > Terrestrial > Soil > Agricultural land | place: USA: Utah...
GAGACCTACGGGCCCTCGCACTACTGTGCCTGGCAGCCGGACTGGGACGGGCTCGATACCGAGCAGCGGGCGCGGTACACCGCCCGCCAGGGTGTCCGCTATCCGACCATCGACGATACCCGCGTGGCCGATCCGGAGACCCTGGAACCGGTGCCGCAGGACGGCCAGACCATCGGCGAGATCCTGCTGCGCGGCAACAGCGTGATGAAGGGCTATCTGGACGATCCGGACGCCACCGAGGAGGCCTTCCGCGGCGGCTGGTTCCACACCGGCGATCTAGCCGTCTGGCATCCGGACGGCTACATCGAGATCAAGGACAGGGCCAAGGACATCATCATCTCCGGTGGCGAGAACATCTCCACCATCGAAGTCGAGGGCGCGCTCTACCGCCACCCGGCAGTGCTGGAATGCGCGGTCGTCGCCGCGCCCAGCGAGCGCTGGGGCGAAACGCCCTGTGCCTTCGTCACGCTGCGGGCGGAGGCGGGCGAGGTCGGTGCCGAGGAACTGCAGCGGTTCTGCCGCCGGCACCTGGCCGGCTTCAAGATTCCCCGCCATGTGATCTTCGCGGAACTGCCCAAGACCTCGACCGGCAAGGTGCAGAAATACCTGCTCCGGCAGCGGGCGGCCAGCCTGACCGATGCCGACATGGCGGGGGCGGGCGGCCGTTGAGCGCATGCGCTCTACAGTGACTGCCGCCGCAGTCTTCCTCGCAATGACGACTGCAGCGGCAGCGCCCTGCCTAGCATGGCGCCGGTCAGGCATATCCCGGCGGTGCCCGGAAGCCGCCCATCAGCCGTTCGACGTGCCGGGCGAAATCGAGAGCGGTGCGATCTTCCAGGTAGGGGCCGATGATCTGGATGCCGACCGGCAGGCCGGCCTCGGTACGGCCTACCGGCACCACCACCGCCGGCAGATAGACCGCGCCCGCCAGACCGGCCCAGACCATGATGTCCATGTAGGGCTGCGGCTGGCCGTTGACCATCAGGATGCGGTCGGCGGCGGCCGGGTGCTCGTCCTTGGGGAAGGCGACGGTCTGCACCACTGGGCAGAGCATGATGTCGTAGTCGCGGAAGAACTCGGCCCAGGCTCGGCGCAGGCGCTGGCGCTTTTCGTTGGTGCGCAGCCAGCGGGCGTGGCGCTGGGTGGCGCCGCGGGCGAAGCGCGTGAAGTAGTGGCGGTCGCCCGGATCGGCGCTGTCGGCAACCTGCTGCATCTTGTCGAACACCTTGGGCGGCAGGCCGCCGCCCAGCGCCGCGGTGAGCAGGTTGTAGAAGACTTCGTAGGCAGCCGGCAGCTCGACGCCGGCCGGCCTGGCCTGCTCGTCGACGGTCGCGCCCTCGGCGCGCAGCCTGGCCGCCACGGCCTGCAGGATCGCGACGATCTCGCGATCGACCGGGCAGGCCGGATCGTCCAGCCAGGCCGCCACCCGGTACTCGCCCAGGCTGCGATGGCGCGGGGCGGGCAGTTCCAGCCTCCAGGCCACGGCATCGTCCTCGTCCGGCCCGGCAAGGACGTCGAGCGCCAGCATCAGGTCGTCCACGGTGCGCGCCATCGGGCCCATGACACCGATATCGGCGCGTGACAGCGAGCCGGGCGGGCCGGGTACATGGCCGCGCATGGGAACCACGCCATAGCTCGGCTTGAGGCCGGCGACGCCGCAGAAATGCGCCGGGGTGCGGATGGAGCCGCCGATGTCGCTGCCCAGTTCCAGCGGGGTGAGCCCGGCCGCCAGTGCTGCCGCGGCGCCGCCGGACGAGCCGCCGGGCGTGCGCTCGAGATCCCAGGGGTTGCTGGTGCTGCCGTAGATCTCGTTGTAGGTCTGCAGGTCGCCGGCGTAGAGCGGCACGTTGGTCTTGCCGAAGATGACGGCGCCGGCATCCAGCAGGCGCTGCACGGCGACGGCATTCGTCGTCGAGCGGTAGTCGCGCAGTTCCTGGGCGCCGGCCGTCGTGGGCATGCCCGCCACTTCGAAGGTCTCCTTGACCGTCATCGGCACGCCATGCAGCGGCCCCCAGTTCTCGCCGGCGGCAAGTGCCGCATCGGCGGCGCGCGCCCGCTCGCGGGCGGCATCCAGGTCGGTGACGACCACCGCATTGAGGTCCGGGTTGTAGCGTTCCAGCCGCGCCAGGAAATGCTCAAGCAGCGCCGCGGCGCTGATCTCCCGGTCGCGGATCATGCGGGCGAGTTCGCTCGCCGGTCGGAATGCCAGATCCATCGTTCTCTCCTCCACCAACACTTATGTGCCCGATCCCGCCGCGAACTGGCGTTTCTGACCGGTACGACTAATACAGGTTGCCTGACCTACCGCCAGATCGACTACCATGGCCAACCGTTTTGCGCGGTACGCGTACGCTCTACTAATCGATGAGGAAGAAGCTTACATGGCGATCTGGTTAATGCAGGCGACGGTGGAAGATCTGAATGCCCACAGCAGCGACACGCTGGTCAGCCACCTTGGCATCGAATTCGTGGAGATCGGCGACGACTACCTGCGCGCTCGCATGCCGGTCGATGCGCGCACCGTGCAGCCGGCCCGCATCCTGCATGGCGGCGCCTCGGTCGCCCTGGCGGAGTCGGTGGGCAGCATCGCCGCCCACTTGTGCGTGGATCAGGAACGGAAATATTGTGTCGGCCTGGACATCAACGCCAACCATATCCGCGCCGTGCGCAGCGGCTATGTTTACGGCACGGCGCGACCGCTCCACATCGGCAGCTCGACCCAGGTGTGGGAGATCCGCATCGAAGACGAGGAAGGCCGCCTGGTCTGCATGTCGCGGCTGACAATGGCGGTCCTGAACTGCTGAGGAGAGCTTGAAAATGGGCCTCAACGCGAACCTGAACGGCGCAGCAGCGCTGGTAACCGGCGCCTCCAGCGGTCTGGGGCGGCATTTTGCCCAGACGCTGGCGCGGGCAGGTGCGCGGGTGGCCCTGGCGGCGCGCCGGCGTGAGCTGCTGGAAGCGGTTGCGGCGGACATCCGTGCCGCCGGCGGCGAGGCGGTGACGATCACCGCCGATATCACCAGCGCCGACGCGGTGGCTGGGATGTTCGCCGAAGCGGCCGCGGCCCTGGGACCCGTGTCCATCGTCGTCAACAATGCCGGCATCGCCCGTCCGGCGCCGGCACTGGAGCTGGACGAGGCGAGCTGGGACGCGGTGGTCGACACCAACCTCCGCGGCGCCTGGCTGGTGGCGCAGCAGGCGGCGCGGCACATGGTCGCTGCCGGCGTGCACGGCAGCATCATCAACATCGCCTCCATCCTGGCCTTGCGCGTGGCCGGTCACAGTGCGCCTTATGTGGCCGCCAAGGCCGGCCTGCTGCACCTGACCCAGGCGCTGGCGCTGGAATGGGCGCGCTACGGCATCCGCGTCAATGCCATCGCGCCGGGGTATTTCGAAACCGACATCAATCGCGAGTTCTGGCACACGCCGGCCGGCCAGGCGATGATCAAGCGCATTCCCCAGCGCCGGCTAGGCCGGCTGGCCGACCTGGACGGCCCGCTGCTGCTGCTGGCGTCCGATGCCTCGGCCTACATGACCGGCAGCTGCATCACTGTCGACGGTGGGCATCTGCAGTCCAGCCTGTAACGCATCTTCCGTCGGCCCATAACGAACAACCAGAGGAGAAGGCCATGTTGAAGTTGTACGGGTTCCCGGTGAGCAATTACTACAACGTCGTCAAAGCGGCGCTGCTGGAGAAAGGCATGGCCTTCGAGGAGGTGCAGACGCAGGCCTCCGGGGCGCCGGAGTATCTGGCCATCAGCCCGATGGGCAAGGTGCCCTGCCTGGAGACCCCGCAGGGGGCGTTCAGCGAGTCGCAGGTGATGCTGGACTACCTGGAAGAGGCGCAGCCGGAACCGCGGCTGTATCCGGCCGATGCCTTTGCCCGCGCCAAGGTGCGCGAGCTGCTGCGCGTGCTCGAGCTGTATCTGGAGCTGCCGGCACGGCGGCTGTATCCGGAGGCTTTCTTCGGCGGCAGCGTCTCCGAGCAGACCAAGGCCGAGGTGCGGCCGGCGCTGGAGAAGGGCGTGGCGGCGCTGGGCCGGCTGGCGCGCTTCTCGCCGTATATCGCCGGTGACAGCTACACGGCCGCCGACATCGCGGCGGCGATCCACCTGCCGCTGGTGCGCGATGTCGGCAAGCGGATCTACGGCGAGGAGCTGCTGGCGCCGTTGCCCGGCCTGCGCGACTACCTGCAGCGGATCCGGGAGCGGCCGGCGCTGCAGCGCGTGTTCGCCGATTACAAGGCGAGCCTGGAAAGCTTCATGCAGAGCCGCCGGCAGTCGGGCTGAGCCCAGCCGGGCCAGGGTTTTCCCCAGGCCGACCCAGGGATGCACCGGGTGGGATTGATTGTTAGTAATCGCTAATTTGGTGCTTGTCCCACGGAGGGGACATACGGAATGCGCCTCGGGCGCATGGATGGCCGCCAAGGATGGCGGCCATGGCCAAGGAAGGCCGTACGCGGACTGCCGTCACCAGGGATGGTGTTGAGGATCAGGAACATCCCGGCAGTCCGTTTATTATTGCCCGCGCGGCCGCCGCATTGGCCCGACCTGGCCGCATTTGCTACAGTCAGCGGCCGCCCAAGCCCGCCAGCCGCGATCGAGCTCCATGCACGCCGCACGCCCGCTGTTTTCCTACAAGCCCTATTGGGCCGAATGTTTCGGCACCGCGCCGTTCCTGCCCATGTCGCGCGCCGAGATGGACGAGCTCGGCTGGGACAGCTGCGACATCATCATCGTCTGCGGCGATGCCTACGTCGACCACCCGAGCTTCGGCATGGCCGTGATCGGCAGGCTGTGGGAAGCGCACGGCTTTCGCGTCGGCATGATCTGCCAGCCGGACTGGTCGTCGAAGGACGCCTTCCAGGCGCTCGGCCGGCCCAATCTGTTCTTCGCGGTGTCGGCCGGCAACATGGACTCCATGATCAACCGCTATACCGCCGACCGGCGGTTGCGGCACGACGACGCCTATACCCCCAACAACGAAGGCGGCAAGCGTCCCGACCGGGCGGTGATCGTCTACACCCAGCGCTGCAAGGAGGCCTATGCCGACGTGCCGGTGCTGATCGGCGGCATCGAGGCATCCCTGCGCCGCATCGCCCACTACGATTACTGGTCGGACAAGGTGCGCCGTTCGGTGCTGGTCGACTCCAAGGCCGACTTGCTGGTCTACGGCAACGCCGAGCGGGCGGTGGTGGACATCGCCCACCGGGCCGCCACCGGCGAAGCGCTGCGCGACATGACCGACATCCGAGGCACGGTCTGCCTGCTCTCGGCGCTGCCCGGCGACTGGAAGGCCAAGGACTCCAGCCGGCTCGACAAGCCCGGCCGGGTCGACCCGCCCAAGAATCCCTACGTCTACGAGTCGGATCAGGCCGACGGCGCCGCCTGCGGCACGGCCGCCACCAAGGCACCAGAGGCCAAGGAGATCCGCATCGCGCCGGTGATCGGCACCGGCAAGCATTACATCCTGCTGCCGTCCTACGAGCAGGTGAAGGACGACCCGGTGCTGTACGCCCATACCTCGCGCGTGCTGCATCTGGAAACCAACCCGGCCAACGCCCGCGTGCTGGTGCAGCCGCACGGTGACCGCTATGTCTGGCAGAATCCGCCGGCCATCCCGCTCTCGACCGAGGAGCTGGACGCGGTGTTCGAGCTGCCCTACCAGCGCGTGCCGCACCCGAGCTACGGCGACGCCAAGATCCCGGCCTACGAGATGATCCGCTTCTCGGTGAACATCATGCGCGGCTGCTTCGGCGGCTGCTCGTTCTGCTCGATCACCGAGCACGAGGGACGGGTCATCCAGAGCCGCTCGGAGGACTCGATCATCCGCGAGATCGAGCAGATCCGCGACAAGACGCCTGGCTTTACCGGCACCATCTCCGACCTCGGCGGCCCCACCGCCAACATGTACCGGCTCAACTGCCGGAGCGAGGAGATCCACGCCAGCTGCCGGCGGCTGTCCTGCGTCTATCCGACCATCTGCAAGAACCTGGTCACCGACCAGTCGCCAACCACCCGGCTGTACCGCCGCGCCCGCGCGGTGCCGGGCGTGAAGCGGGTGATGATCGCCTCCGGCCTGCGTTACGACCTTGCCGTCAAGGATCCGGAATACGTCAAGGAACTGGTGACCCACCACGTCGGCGGCTATCTCAAGATCGCCCCGGAGCACACCGAGGAGGGCCCGCTCTCCAAGATGATGAAGCCGGGCATCGGTACCTACGACGAATTCAAGCGGCTGTTCGAGAAGTACTCGAAGGAAGCGGGCAAGCAGCAGTTCCTGATCCCGTACTTCATTTCCGCGCATCCCGGCACCACCGACGAGGACATGCTCAACCTCGCCCTGTGGCTGAAGCGGAACGGTTTCCGCGCCGATCAGGTGCAGAACTTCTATCCGTCGCCGATGGCCAGCGCGACCACCATGTACCACACCGAGCGCAACCCGCTGCACCGGGTGGACTATGACAGCGAGACCGTCACCGTCCCCAAGGGCGGCCGCCAGCGCCGCCTGCACAAGGCCTTTCTGCGCTACCACGATCCGGACAACTGGCCGCTGCTGCGCGAGGCGCTGATTCGCATGGGTCGGGAAGACCTGATCGGCTACGGCAAGAGGCACCTGGTGCCGCCGACCCAGCCGGCCAACCATCCGAGCGCCCGGCTCAACAAGACACGGCCCAAGGCTCCCGCCCGGCCGCGGCCGGGCCAGATTCTCACCCAGCACACCGGCCTGCCGCCGCGCGAGGGTAGCGGCCGGCCCGGTCGCCGGCGGCGCAGCCGCTAGCGCCCAAGCGCCCGCAGGGTGTCGCCGTTCGGGCAGAAGCGGCGGCAGGCTTCGGCATCGGCGCCGCCTGCCAGGGCGCGGCGGCACTGCCGCTTGGCGGAGCAAAGAGTGCATACCCGCTGCAGGTCGCGCAGCACGCCCGGTTCGATTCGCCGAGGATCGAGGCCGAACCGGTCCAGCATGGCCGGCAGCTCACCGGCATCGGCACGCGAGCCCAGCACGCTCGCCAGGTCGCTTGCCTGCAGCCCGGCGTCCATCAGAATGCGATCCCGCTCGCGCGGTGCCAGGGCCGCCAGCTCCTGCCGTTCCCGCCAGCGCTGCAGTCCGGTCCGCAGCCGGCGCCGGTAACCGCCGGCCAGCCCCAGTGCGGCGGACAGTGGTGTCGTCATGGCCAGCTCCCGTTGCCGTCTCTGGACCAGCTTCCCCCGGTTCCGGCCGTTCCGCCTTGATCCTGGTCAACGGCATCGCCGGGCGGCCCCGCCGCGGCCATCTTTTCCATGGATTGGACTAATCTTTTGGAAGGCCCCAGGCCGGCATTAGCAGACGGAAAGATGGCGGGCCAAGGAGGAAAGCGATGGACGCGCCGCAGTACGAGAGCAAGCCCTGGCTGCAATTCTACGATCCGGACGTGCCCAAGGACGTCGTTATCCCGGATCAGACCCTGACGCAACTGTTCGACGAGGCCTGCGCCCATTATGGGAGCAAGACGGCGCTGATCTTCTATGGCCGCAAGCTCAGCTACAGCGCGCTGGCGGCCGATGTCGCCCGCTGCGCCAACGCCCTCAGGAAGCTCGGCGTGTCCAAGGGCGACCGGGTGGCCCTCTACCTGCTCAACAGCCCGCAGTTCGTGATCAGCTACTTCGCGGTGCTGCGCCTCGGCGGCATCGTCACGCCGGTGAGCCCGGTCTACACCAGCTCGGAGTTCCGCAAGCAGGTCGACAACAGCGGCGCCCGCATCGTCATCTGCCAGGACATTCTCTACGAGAAAGTGGCGAGGAGCGGTGCCCGGCTCGAGCATGTCGTCGTCACCGCGGTGGCGGACTATCTGCCGACCATGAAACGGCTGCTCAGCAGCGGGCCGCTGGCGCGCCTGCTGCCGGGCGCAGGCGGTGCGCAGCTGACCATCCCGACCAGCGAGCGTGTCCACCGCTTCAGCGAGCTGCTGGCCGCCGAATCCACCCAGCCGCCGCCGGCCGCCGACATCGATCCCGCCGTCGACCTGGCCGTGCTGCCGTACACCGGCGGCACGACCGGCAACCCCAAGGGGGTCATGCTCACCCACCGCAACCTGGTCGCCGCCCGCATGCAGGGCAAGGCGCTGTCCTACGTGTTTCGGGAAGGGGAGGAGACGCTGCTGGCTTTCTTGCCGTTCTTCCACATTTACGGCCAGGTCGTGATCATGCTGGGCGGCCTGCTGGAAGGCCACCGGCTGGTGCTGTTCACCACCGCCGACACCGAGAACATCCTGCAGGCGGTGGAGGATTACCAGGTCACGGTGTTCTTCGGCGTGCCGACCCTGTACGAATACCTGCGCGACCACAAGGACACCGGCAAGGTGAACTGGCGGCGCCTGAAGCTGATCCTGTGCGGCGCCGACACCCTGCACCGCTCCACCGTGGAGGGCTGGAAGCAGCGTACCGGCACGCAGATCATCGAGGGCTACGGGCTCAGCGAGTCCACCGCCGCCAGCCACGTCAACCCGCTGCACCGCCCCAAGACCGGTTCCTTCGGCGTGCCGCTGCCGGGCATGCTGGCGGCGGTGGTGGATCCCGAGTCGGATGCCTTCCTGCCGGTGGGTGAGATCGGCGAGCTGCTGCTCAGCGGGCCCAACATCATGCAGGGCTACTGGCAGAACGAGCAGGATACCCGCCAGAGCCTGGTCGAGATCGCCGGCCGCCGCTGGCTGCGCACCGGCGACATGGTGAAGATGGACGAGGAGGGGTACTTCTACTACGTCGACCGGCGCAAGGACCTGATCAAGCACAAGGGCTACTCGATCTTCGCCAAGGACATCGAGGAGGTGCTCTACAGCCACGAGCAGGTGAAGGCGGCCGGCGTGGTCGGGGTGCCGGACCCGGCGGTCGGCGAGCAGATCAAGGCCATCGTGGTGCTGCAGCCGGAAGCGCGCGGGCAGGTGTCGGAAGAGCACATCCGCGACTATCTGCGAGAGCGGCTGGCGCCGTACAAGGTACCCAAGTTCATCGAATTCCGCGGCGAGCTGCCGAAGACCGACGTCGGCAAGGTATCCCGCCGCGAACTGCGCGAGGAAGGCGGGGAGGCGCGGTCATGAGCGCGCCGTTCTTCGAGGTCGAGGGGCTGACCAAGCGCTTCGGCGGCTTGGTGGCGGTCAACAACGTCAGCTTTCAGATCCGCCGCGATGAGATGGTCGGCGTGATCGGCCCCAACGGCGCCGGCAAGACCACCCTGCTGCGGCTGATCACCAAGCTGATCAAGCCCGACAGCGGCACGATCCGCCTCAACGGCCAGGACCTGACCGGCGCCAAGCCCTGGGATGTGGTCAACGCCGGCATCGCCGGCACCTTCCAGAACACCCGGCCGTTCCGCAACCTGCCCATCATCGCCAACGTCATGGTGGCCTGCCTCGGTCCGCGTGCCCGCCGCAGCGGCGAGTGGGTAAAGCGGGTGGAGGCGAAGGCGATGGACGCCCTGGAGTTCGTCGGCATCTCCGATCTGGCGCTGGAGCCGGCTTCGACGCTGTCGCAGGGCGACCTCAAGCGGCTGGAGATCGCCAAGGCCATCGCCACCGAGCCGGAACTGCTGCTGCTCGACGAGCCTTTCGGCGGCATGAACCCGGCCGAGGCGGGGCTGCTCGCCAAGTCCATCCGTCGCCTGCATAAGGGCGGCCGCTTCGGCCGGCTGCACAGCGAGGGCCCGGCCATGCTCATCATCGAGCACAAGCTCAAGGAGCTGATGGCCATCGTCGACCGCGTCATCGTTATCAATTTCGGCGAGGTGCTGATGCAGGGCACGCCGGACGAGGTGGTGCGCGATCCGCGCGTGATCGAGGCCTATCTGGGAGGCAGCCATGCCGACGCCGCTTCTTGAGGTCACGGATCTGGCCGTCCGCTACGACCGGGCCGTGCTGCTGCAGGGCGTGTCGCTGCAGGTCGGTGCCGATGAATTCGTGGCCGTGGTCGGCCCCAACGGCGCCGGCAAGTCGACACTGCTGCGCGCCATCACCGGGCTGGTGCGCTGGGAGCGGGAGGTCACCCGCGGCACCAAGGGCGACATCGTCCAGCTGGGCGAGGTGCGCTTCGCCGGGGAGCCGGTCGGCAACCTGCCGGCGCACGAGCTGGTGCGCCGGGGCCTGACCCTGTGCCCGGAGCGGCGCCGGCCGTTCCGCGAACTCACCGTGCTGGAGAACCTGCTGGCCGGGGCATATCTGGAATGGGGAAAGCAGGACCGCGAGGCCCGCCTGCAGCGGGTGTTCGCCCTGTTCCCGCGGCTCAGGGAACGCCAGACCCAGATTGCCGGCACGCTGTCCGGCGGCGAGCAGCAGATGCTCGCCATCGGCCGGGCGCTGATGGCCAAGCCCAGGATGCTGTGCATCGACGAACCCTCGCTGGGGCTCTCGCCCAAGGTGCGGGAAGAAGTCTTCCAGGCCATCGCCGCCATCCGCGAGCAGGAGGGGATTCCCATCCTGCTGGTGGAGCAGGAGGTCACCCGCGCCTTCGAGCTCGCCGACCGGGC
>Ga0079224_100016087_pt1 | contig 10491 bp, 7 predicted proteins | sample Stecom2015_FD_80414 | JGI IMG/M metagenome (GOLD analysis project Ga0079224, IMG submission 80414) | Agricultural soil microbial communities from Utah to study Nitrogen management - Steer compost 2015 | ecosystem: Environmental > Terrestrial > Soil > Agricultural land | place: USA: Utah...
CTTTTTTGATTTCGACTTCGCCAAGCGAAATACGATCAACGGTATAACCGAGTCGTTCAAGCTCCTGCCTGACAACAAGTACACACCTGTTGCAAACCATGTTTTTGACGTAAAGCGCTGCCATCACCAGATTTTTTTGGGAAAGGTACACATTCCGTCATAACGTTTTTTTCCTAGTGTTTTGTTTCTTCAGGTTGAATCATCTGATCGGTCCGGATGGCGTTACCCTCGCGATCGAAACGATAGGTATGGGTCGTATTACCTTTCTTAATGTGAACAATGTACTGACTTGTATTCCGTTCGAAGAATACATTACCGCTCTCCCACCCTGTATAGGCAGGATTTTCGTCAAGTTCCTGCTTCATGGCAGGCGGAATTGCATCGTGTGCGACCTCGACGCGATCTTCTTTTTTAATATTAAGGGTATCGGATATTTCCTGGGTTCCGTACTGGCCCTGAGGCATCGCCTGAGGTGTTGGAAACCGCGTTGTGTCTTGCTGAGCAAACGTGGTTACGGTAGCCAGCAGCGTCATTGCTATTACGTAAAAGGTGTGTTTCATGATCTTTCCTTTTAAAAGTATGTCGGTTTCAAAGGGAAAGAATCTTGTGCCAATCAGAAGTTCAGGATGAATTCCTGCAGGTTTTGATTGCGATCGAGTTTTAGTTTTTTGCGAAGGCGATACCTGCTGATTTCAACGCCGCGAACCGAGATATTCAATAGCTGAGCAATCTCTTTAGTGGAAAGGTTCATACGAAGGTAGGCGCTGAGCTTTATATCCTGCGGGCTCAGCGGCGGGAACGCTGCTTTGAAGCGGTGCGTGAAATCGCCATGCACGCGATCAAAATGAAATTGAAAGTGCTCCCAGTCCTGGTCGCCGGAAATGTTGTTATCGATATCACGCGTTATCTGAAGGATCTCTTTACGCCCCTCTTCCGATGGAAGTCGTTTCGCGATGGAATTGAGGTGACTGCGTATCCCGGAAATAAACTCGTTCTTGTTCAGCAAGTGCATCGTCGCCGTTGCAAGTTCACTGTTCATGTGTCGAAGGTCCGCTTCCAGTTTCTCGTGCTGAAGACGCGTTATCTCTTCTTTTGAACGTGAGGAAATTACCTGAATTTCATTGGCCTTTTCATCGAGTTTTTGTTGCTGCTCTTCTTCCAGTTGTTTCTGCTCGCGCTGGTACTTGCGGTCTAACAAATTGAAACCAAGAAACAGAAGCGATAGCCCGACAAACGTATAAACAAAATATGCAACCACGGAACGATACCACGGTGGCCGGATTGAAAACCGGTACGTCGCTTCCTGACTAACGGCGCCGCTGTTATTGCGGGCACGGACATGAAAAACGTAATCCCCTTCTTTTAGGTTTGTGTATTCCTTCACAGTCTGGTCCGACCACGATGACCAACTATCCTCAAATTTCTCCAGATAAAATTGATACTGCTTTCCGGCATTGTTACCGAGTCCGGTTGATGAAAACGCGAACGTCAGCGAATTGAGCCTGTGGGGCAAAACAACTTTGCTATCTTCAGGCTGCTGGTCCGTAATCAATCCATCGGTTTGAAAAGTACCGAAGAAGAGCACACTGTCCTGTTTTGCCGGTGCTGTTACGTTTCTGATCAACGCACGGAAATCACGGTTGGGCTGTACCTTTCGGGCGGGATCGTAATGAATAAATCCATCCTTCGCACCAAATAAGACTTCATTGTTCGCGAGTATTGTGACATTTACAAGGTCGTCGTTGAGGAAACGTCTGATTCTGTTAAACGCATCGCCTTCAAATGTGTATTGTCCGATCGCGTTCCTCCGAAGCACACCCATATGGCTGCTGCCTGTTATGTAAATATTGCCAAAGGCGTCCTCCTGCATGTTCCAAACCTGAGCATCATCACCGAGTAGTTTGGTAAAGAACGGATCCTTTTCGAAGATGTCGCGATCCGCATTATACCGATATAATCCAGCTTCACTTGAAAAGACCAGTTCGTTGCGTACCCGAAAAACGTTGATGAGCAGATCCGACGGAAAGCCGTTGCTCTTTCCATAGTGGCGCACTTCCATAATACTATCTGCGTGCTCATTAAGTCTGATCCGGTAAGCTCCCTTGTATCCATGCGTCACCCAAATAAACCCGCGGTCATCTTCGGCCATGACGCGGGACGACTCGTGGAATCCGCCCAGTTTCTTCTGCAGCTTCCACTGGCCATTTTCATAACGGTACGTCTGAAGTCCGATGTACGTACCTTCGAGCATTATGTCCCGATGGCTTCGCAGCGGCATGAATATCCACGACCCTGGTTCGTGCGAGATATGCGTTGATTCGTCGCCAATTTTGAAGGCACCGCGATGATGACCAAGTAGCAACTCGTTCCGGAACCTGCCAACAAAGTATGCCTGCCCCGAAGTGTTGGTAACTGCACGAAAATTTCTGACAGTCGCCTCATCAGAAACGTATAGCCCGGTGTTGGTGCCCAGGTATAACGCGCTACCATCGAAGTAGGCCGCATATCCCGTCCCTGGCAGACCACTTTGCTCATTAATAAATGTAAACGGAGATCCGAGTTCTACAGCAGCTATACCGTTGTTCTGGCCGGCCCACAGGTTTCCTTCGTCATCTTCGTATAAACCAAGGATAGTGCGGCTTTCTAGACCTTTGCCACGCGTTAAGGTGAGCGTTATCTGGCCCTGATCATCGAGTACGAGCAGTCCGTTGTTTTGAGTGCCCGCCGCGAAAGAGCCATTGCGCAAACGCATCAGACAGTTGATTCCCGTGCGCCGGAACAAAGATGTTAATTCCGGGTTCCATTCCTGCGCGAGCCCATTTGACAATTTGTAGACACCCTCCTGGAACGTGGCGACCAAAAGGTCACCATTGCCCAACGGGAGGATTGACGACAAACTAAAGTCGTGAAAGAATTCGCCACCCGGTACCAGCTTCAATTCATTTCCCTGAAGCCGACTCAGTCCGCGGCCGCGAACGTTGACAAACAGCTCGCGGTTAACCAGAAACGAAATGTCGAGGGGCAATTCACTGCTGATAATTTCAAATTTTCCCTTTTGGTATATGTAAATCCTGGAAAAGGTGCAGAAATAGATTTTGTCGCCGTCGATATAGGTGCTCCAGGCTTCGTCAAAATTGCGGCTTTCAGCGGGCAGACTGTCAGCTAACGAAGTGTATTGCAGACGTCCGGACTTGTCCGGGAAAAAGTATCCGAAATCGGCCTGGCAGCCAACAAAGATTCGTCCCGATGCATCGATTGCCACACTGCGGACCTTGGTTCCGTTTTTCACACGGAAGGTCTCCCACCTCACTCCGTCGTATTGAAGAAGCCCGAAATTATTGGCGATGTACAGGATTCCTCGCTGGTCCTGCGTAATCGACCAGTTTTGAATGCCGGCGTTGTATTCAACGGTAGGAAATGTCCTGACGAACGGAAACCCTGAGATTGCTGATTGTGCAAACGCGAAATGCGCCCAGAATACTAAGAAAAGCGGAGTCAGGAGCTTCGTACACCGCAACAAGATGAACACCCGTGTCGACATTGTTGTACTAAACTAACACAGAAATCCCCGCATTTAAAGGAAAAAAGGCCGTCGGTGGTACATTGATGTATTTTTGATGTAGGCGCAGGAATCCGGGGATGTAGTATTGAAGCGTTTGCCGGGACCGGGCTGATGTGGTTTTGGACGATGTTTGCATTATGAACATCAAAACCGGCAACCTGCTGCTGGCAAGTCTCCTCACACTTGCAGCGCATTCAGTTATCGCGCAGTCCCAAACAGTTGATCAGCGGATCGAGGAACTCCTTTCCAAAATGACCGTCCAGGAAAAGGCGGGCCAGCTAAATTTTATCGTTGGAGAAACCATCGTGACCGGCCCCACGATGTACACGCAGGAGTCGTCGAAGTTCGATGAGCAAATCCGAAAAGGAACGATAACCGGTCTTTTCAATGTACATGGGGCTGCATACACGGCGCGTTTGCAAAAGATCGCGGTTGAGGAGAGCAGGCTGGGAATTCCACTGCTATTTGGAGCAGACATAATCCACGGCTTCAAGACCGTTACACCGATTCCCCTCGGAGAGGCTGCGAGCTGGGACCTGGAACTCATTGAGAAATCAGCACGCCTCGCTGCAGATGAAGCAACATCCTCCGGAATCAGCTTAAACTTTGCTCCTATGGTTGATATTTCGCTTGATCCACGCTGGGGCCGCATTTCTGAGGGAGCGGGTGAAGACCCCTACCTGGGTTCGAAGATTGCAGAAGCAAGGGTGCGTGGTTTTCAGGGGAAATTGCTTTCTGCTGAAAATACGATGGCAGCCTGCGTGAAACACTTCGCCGCTTACGGCGCTGCGCAGGCTGGCCGCGATTACAATACCGTGGATATGTCGAAGCGATGGCTTTATGAAACGTACCTGCCACCGTTCAAGGCAGCACTTGACGCCGGCGCAGCGACGCTGATGCCCGGGTTTAACGAGCTTAACGGAATCCCGGCATCGGCAAATACCTTCTTGCTGAAAGAGATTTTGCGCGACGAATGGAAGTTTGACGGACTTATTATTTCTGACTACGGCGCCGTTCGCGAGACGATCAACCATGGATTTGCTGCTGACGGAAAAGATGCGACAAAAGTCTGCCTTGAAGCAGGAACGGATCTCGATATGATGAGTTTCCTCTATATCAATGAGATTCCTGTGCTTGTGGAGCAGGGCAAACTTCCGCTGAACGTACTTGACGACGCAGTGAGGCGCGTTTTGAAACTGAAATTTCAGCTCGGCCTTTTTGATGATCCGTACCTTTATTCCAATGAAGATCGCGAAAAACGCACACTTCGGTCGCCGGAAAAACTTCAGCAGGCACGCGAGATTGCCCGCAGTTCCATGGTCCTTCTAAAGAATGAAAAAAACCTGCTACCGCTGAAGGACAATCTCAAACACATCGCTGTGATCGGGCCGCTGGGTGATAACAAGGAAGACATGAATGGTTCGTGGTCATTCTTTGGTGAAGCATCGCACCCTGTGTCGGTGTTGGAAGGTATTCGCGCGCGGGCGAATAAGGGCACCGTTGTCTCGTTTGCCCGAGGATGTGATCTGTATACTGATGAAAGGAAATACATTAACGAGGCTGTGGCAGCTGCCCGAAAAGCGGATGTAGTCATCATGGTGGTTGGTGAAAGCGCGGTAATGAATGGTGAAGGTGCATCCCGGGCCGAAATTGGATTACCCGGCATACAACAGGAACTCCTTGAGGCTGTGCACAAAACAGGTAAACCTATCGTTGTGACACTTGTGAACGGACGTCCTCTGGAATTGAACTGGATACATGAAAACGTCCCTGCCATACTGGAAACGTGGACTCTCGGTTCGGAAAGCGGGAATGCAATCGCGGATGTTCTTTTCGGTGATTACAATCCGTCGGGGAAGCTTCCGGTTTCGTTTCCGCGAAGCGTAGGACAGATACCTCTCTATTACTTTCAGAAAAACACCGGAAGGCCGTATAATGGAGATTACTCTGAGTCGCCACAGCAGCGCCTGTACATCTCGCGCTACCGCGATGTTAAGAATACGCCACTCTATCCTTTCGGACATGGCTTAAGCTATTCTACGTTTGTTTACTCAGACGTGAAATTGAGTTCTGAGAAAATCGGACGGGGCGAAAAGCTCGCGGTTTCAGTTTTAATATCTAATACCAGTAATCGCGATGGCGAAGAGGTTGTGCAGTTATACGTTCGCGATGTTACCGCAAGTGTCACGAGGCCGGTAAAGGAACTGAAGGCCTTTACCAAGATCCTGGTACCTGCGGGACAAACAAAGGAAGTGCAGTTCACAATAGATGAGGGCGACCTCTCATTCTACCGCGACGACTGGACATGGGGTTCGGAGCCCGGCAAGTTTGAAATCTTTGTGGGTGGCGATTCCGAAAAAGTTAAGACAGCAACCTTTGAGCTGGCTGAATAATCAACCGCCCATTGTTTTACATGCCGCGGTTTTCGGCAAGCTTGTTCCGTTCTGTCTGAAGTTCACGCGAAAGCTTGGTTTGTTTCTCCATTGCCTTGCGCTTATACTCTTCAAATTCGGTGCTGAGGCTGTTGAATGCGTCGGCACGTTCCTTCAGTGAACTGTGAATCATTCTGAGTCGACCAGAAATCATTAATACGACCAGCACGAGGCCGGCGAAAATAACGGCGACAGTAGTAATGAATACGCCTTTAGAGAAGTTGATGCCGAGTACGTTGATGTGCGTGCTGTCGAAAACAATTTCCTGCATCGAAGCCTCTTTCTCTTTCAGGGTTGCCTGGGTGTCAGCGAGCTCCTTTTTAAGGTCTGTAATGTTTCGATCACGCGCTCCGATCGCGGCCTGCTTTGCAGAAACGGAGTCGCGGACTATGCGCCAGAATCCATCCAGCACATTCTCACGAATAACCTTATACTCCTTGTAGTTTTGAGATTTTTGCTTTAGAACCTGATAGCGCTCATTCAACGGATAATTTCCCTCCAGCGCGTCACTCTCCTGCTGTGCATACGTCGAAGTTATCATCAGCGCGAGTAGAATAACGGTAATGCCTCTTTTCATAGATAGTCCGGTTTCCTAAAAATGAATAAACATAGAGGATACCTGAACAAGTTTCAAGTAATCCTATATTAACGTTCAATTATTCCGGTTTAATTTACACCGGTATCGCCATAAGGCAGTCAACAGTGACAGACTAGAGCTTCTTCAGTACCAGTTCCATACGATTGACACTGATCATCCTGTTGAAGAGCTCTTTAAGATAGTGATATTCTTCAGAACTGAAAACGGTCCGGTTTATTGCAAGTGATGAATTCACAGCAAGCGTGGAACCGTTTTGGCGAACGTCAAAGATGTAACGACCTCCCCTGTTCGGTAGCGCAATGCCCACCCGATCGGGGACCTCATCCAGGGTTATTCCATCGGGCAATTGCACATTCACAATCACTGTTTCATCCAGCGGGACACCAAAATCCACCGGGTATAACCTCTCCTGCGAACGAAACGGATTTCTGACAATTTTTTCAAGTAAAAACGGATTGAACAGAAATGTTCCCCCGCTCGTATTAACCGGTTCAAATTCAATAGTAAACCTTTCAACAAGCGGTTTCGACCTGTCGGTAAGGTTTACAATTTCGAATTCCGAAATCGCTCCATTGTGCGACGAGTTCTTGCGCTGGGCAATGTATTCATCGACGGTTGAGAAGGAATAGATTTTGCTTCGTTTCTCCGCCGCCCTGTAACCGGTGTACGTCATTGTAACATCGCCCTTCAACTCGCCGTCTTTTGAAAGGGTTACATTCAATGACGTAAGCTGTCTTGATTTGTCGCGCGGCGTAATCTCATACCAGTATGATCCTTTTCTTGCCATGACTCTTCCCTTTCCGTTCAGGCAACGCTCGGGAAGCACGCCAAATGGCAGGAAATCATCGGTCGCATCCAAAAGGTAGGTTTGGCCACCAACGTTCACGAATGCAATCACGTAATTGAAGTCGGTGAGTACAGGAAACAACTCAGTAGGCAGTCCGTTGCTTCTGGTGGAAAGTATCACAGGTTCTGAATTAAAACCCAGGTGCTTGTAAGCAGCAACCAGTGCGAGGTTAATATCGGCCGAGGAGCCGATACCTTTTTCGTATGCCTTTTTGATTCCGTCTGATACGAACCGTTGCTCTTCGTTCCAGCGGAAGTGAAGCCTTATTGCTTCAAAGACTTCTTTCGCGGCGGAGAGTGAATCTGCGGCATCAGCCACGCTTTTTGCGAGCTTATCATCAACGACATCCTTTCCCTTTCTTAACTGCGAACCAAAGCCTTCATGAATACGCAGCTCCTGATCGGCGTCCTTCCATTCCTTTGTAACGCGATCTTTTCGGCCGTCAAAATATTCTATCTGGATCAGCTCAAACTTAATCGCTGAAATGAAATTCTTTTTTGAAGTCATGTACTCTTCCTCTACAAAGGCGGGAACGTTTTCCATCGTCCATCGATACCGCACGCAATCAGCGACACCCCCGCCAACGGAAAAACATCCTTTTTTGATTTCACTCTCGTCCTTAGTCAGCTTGAGGAAACCACGCAGACTGATGTTGTACCTGTAATTTGCAGGAATCGTCGCCCAATACTCACTCACCACCTTCGGAATCGGTGCCTGAAACTCCCACGGTTTGAAGTTCATTGTAAAAAAAGGTGTTTCGAGTTCGTACTCGTACTCAATTACACTACCGACATTGACATTTGGAATCGTAAACTTCTTCAATGAACCGTTTTCATAATCTTCAGTGAAGATGTCTTTGGTGGCAAGTTTCGTTTCTTTCATCGAGCCGTTTACCATTGTAAACGACGACGCCCTGACGTTACGAAGTATCTCAACCTTGTTGTTATTTCGATACAAAGGGATCGTAATATTAGCTCGTTCAAGTCCATTTGTTTTCAGTATCTTGATCTTGACATAATAGCGGTGAATCAGGTTGAAGTTGTTGAAGGACTCAACATACGAATGCCCCCATTCTTTCAGTATCACTCCGTCAGCAGTGGTATCGCGGTCATAAACGCTTTGATTCAACTCGCGATAAGTTGTTTGCCCAAAGCTATAAGGCACATCCTGTGCAAACGTGAGGGACGATGCCGCCAGAAAAAAAAGACACAACAGATATTTCATAATTTTCGGGAAAACTCAAATTTATTGAATACAGTTGTCCGGTAAAAGATAAGTTTAATAGAATACCTTACTTCTGGAACGCATACGCTTATGAGAATTGGCCTTCTTTCAGATACACACGGCTACCTTGATCCACGCATTGGGGAGTACTTCAAAAACTGTGACGAAATATGGCACGCGGGAGATATAGGTGAGATCGCCGTTCTTCAACAACTAGAGCAACTTAAGCCTGTGCGTGCTGTTTTTGGCAACATAGATGACAGGGCGATGCAGAACCGGCTTCCGGAGGATTTGCGCTTTACCTGTGAAGGAGTGGACGTATTCATGACCCACATTGGCGGAACGCCCCCACGCTACAACCCGCGTGTTAAAAGAATCTTAACTCAGAGTGCGCCTCAACTTTTCATATGTGGGCATTCTCACATTCTGAAGGTTGGTCGCGACGCTGCATTCAGAGACATGCTCTTTCTCAATCCCGGCGCGGCCGGCAATCACGGATTTCACACCATCAAAACAATAGTCAGGCTTACGCTGAGCCAGGGTGCAGTCAGCGATCTTGAGGTGATTGAACTGGGAAAACGTGGAGAACTGATTACCTGAAATGCAGAACGTCAGACGTATTGGTTTAGCATAACCGGCATCACAAGCATCAGTATGTCTTCACTTGAGTCCTTTTCCGCAGGCAAAATTACGCCTGCTTTGTTAGGCGCAGACATTGTAAGCTGGATCTTGTCGGAATCCAGATTCGTCAGCATCTCGATGAGGAATTTTGCATTGAATCCGATTTCGATATCCTCGCCATCGTGCTCGCATGACAGCCGTTCATTCGCTTCATTTGAGAAGTCCAGGTCTTCGGCAGAAATCTGAAGTTCACTGCCCGTAATCTTGAGTCTTACCTGGTGCGTCGTCTTATTCGCGTAGATGGAAATACGTTTCAATGCGCCAAGCAGATCACTGCGCTCAATAGTCATTTTGATATTGTTCGCAGAAGGAATAACGTTCTCGTAATCGGGGAAACGCTCATCGATAAGACGGCATATCATGCGAATGTTTCCAAATTTGAAAAATGCATTCGAGAGGTTAAAGTTGAGGCTAACTTCGGTGTTTTCCGATGGAAGTGTAGCCTTTAGCAGGTTAAGCGCCTTACGCGGGATGATTATGTTGCTGCCGTTGTCAGACTTAACATCTGCGCGGCGGTAACGTACAAGGCGGTGACCATCGGTTGCAACGAAGGTTGTGTTCTTGTCACCAAGGTTAACGTAAACTCCGGTCATTGCGGGGCGCAGTTCGTCATTGCTGGTAGCGAAGATTGTATTGTTCACCGCACGTGAAAGCACGTCGGTAGAAATCTCGGCGCTAAAGTCGTTGCTGACATTCGGTACCTTAGGGAAATCTGTAGCGTTCTCGCCGGAAAGCTTATACCGACCGTTGTCAGAAATGATTTCCACGCTGTAAGTCGATTCATCGATGGAGAACGTAACCGGCTGTTCTGGCAGGTTCTTCAGTGTATCCAGCAAAATCCGCGCGGGTACCGCAATGCTTCCTTTCTCCTTTGATTCTACCTGGATCTCCGTGATCATTGAAGTCTGCAGATCTGATGCGGTAACCGTCAAACTTCCCTTGTCGAGTTCAAACAGAAAATTTTCCAGAATGGGTACGACAGGATTTGTTGTGATCACTCCATTAATATTAGAAAGCTGCTTCAGCAGATACGCGGAGTTTACGATGAATTTCATTTTCGCAAAGTAGTGGTTAAATAATTGCGGGTAAATTTATAAAGAAAACCGTAAGATAATACGGGGCGGTTAAAGTGCAAAAAAAGGTCGAA
>Ga0079224_100016089_pt1 | contig 10490 bp, 9 predicted proteins | sample Stecom2015_FD_80414 | JGI IMG/M metagenome (GOLD analysis project Ga0079224, IMG submission 80414) | Agricultural soil microbial communities from Utah to study Nitrogen management - Steer compost 2015 | ecosystem: Environmental > Terrestrial > Soil > Agricultural land | place: USA: Utah...
CCTCCCATCTGTTGCATAATGCTGAACGTGAATGGTTGGCGCCACTGGCTTCTATCAACCCCCGGTATAGGATCGAAGGCATGTCCATAATCAATTCCTAATAAACCAAATATTGGAAGGAAAATGCGCGCCCCTATACCCACCGAACGACGCACCTTAAACGGATTGAAATCTTTAAAGGCATCCCAGGTATTACCCGCGTCAGCGAATCCAAGCAAGAAGACCTTCGCCTGCTCATTCATCATGACAGGGTAACGCAACTCCATCTGATAACGTGTATAAATCGGGCTACCGGAGTTTCTTGCAATTTGAATATCCTGGCTGTTTGTTTTCGTTTCCGGTATCACGTAACCATTGGCATAACCGCGCATGGCAACTACTTCAGAACCTTGTAGAAAGTCGAAGCCCATCATACCATCTCCCCCTAACTTAAAGCGTTCAAAGGCCGAGGTACCGGTAACTTTACTATAAGAGCCAATAAATCCAAATTGAGCTTGAGCTTTAAATACCAGTTTACCCACAACCGTTTGAAACCACTGCGAATCAAATTTCCATTTGTGATATTCTACCCAACGATAACGGATATGATCCGGCGCCGTAGGATAATTGATATTATTAAACAAAGAATAAGGAGGCGTTGCCTGTATCGTGAAGCGCAAATTCGATCCGGAGGTAGGGAAAATCGGATCGCTCAGCGAGTTCCGGCTTATCTCTTGCGTTAAGTTAATATTATAAGATGTACCATTTCTAAACAGGAAGTAAGCATCGTAATTACGCAACTTATATTGTTGTAAGTTTAACGAATAGTTTACCTGAAAATAATAGTCGGGCCATTTTAAACGCTTACCTAAGCTAACCGTTACACCGTTCATCCGGATTTTGGGGGTACTCTCCGTAACGTTCTCGCGGCCGGTATAATAATCGTAACCGCCATAGGCCGACATAGAAGTAAAGGCACTTATACCAAAATAAATCGGTTTCTTCCCTCCTAGCCAAGGCTCAGAAAAAGAGAAGCTATAGGATTGATACGATTTACCACTCGTTTGGCCTCTCAAGCTTAGCTTTTGCCCGTCTCCACGAGGAAGCGGTTTCCAAGCTTTTTTATTAAATAGATTTTTGGTAGAGAAGTTATTGAACGTTAAACCTAAGGTACCGATAATACGTCCCGCTCCGAAACCTCCAGACAATTCCACTTGATCGGAAGGTTTTTCAGCCACCGTATATTCAATATCGACCGTTCCATCGGCTGGGTTTGGCTTCGGCACCGGTGAAGTCTTGGATTCGTCAAAATTACCTAAGGTGGCAATTTCACGGATATCCCGCATGATATTCGTCTTGGAGAATTTTTGTCCCGGTTTCGTTTGTAATTGACGCCGAACCACTTTATCGTTTGTCACGTCGTTTCCTTTTAGCACAATCCGATTGACATCATACTGTGGTCCTTCATACATACGCATTTCCAAATCAATGGTATCCCCATAGATTTTTGTCTGCACAGGATCTACCTGGAAGGTCAAATAACCATCATCCATATAATAGGCAGAAACATCGGCTCCTGTTTTGGATGGGCCTAACAATTTGGTATTCAATTTCTCTTCACTGAATACCTCTCCCTTTTCTATCCCCAAGATCTTGCTAAGTGTTTCGTCGGTATATTTTGCGTTACCCGACCAGGTTATGTCACCAAAGTAATACTTTGGCCCTTCATACACATCAATGTCAATGCGAACATTTTTTCGATTCAACTGGGTAACAGAATCCCGAACAATGGTTGCATCGCGATAACCTTTACTGCGCATCTTCGAAATAAGCGCCTCTTTACCCTCAGCATATTTTTCATAGTTAACTTTACCGGGGCCCCAAAACCGCCACCACCTCTTTTGCTTCACTTTTTTCAGGTATTTATGCATTTTCGCATCGGAAAATTCCTTATTACCGGTGAAGTTAATTTCTTTCGCTTTTACTTTTTTATTTTTCTTAACTGCGACTTTTAGAATTTGGTTATTTGCTTCTGTTGTATCTTTTACTTGCGAAATGTTAATATCAGGATATAAATAGCCCTTTTCCCTAAGGTAACGTTTAATCGTATTTCGGGTGGTATTCAGTAAGTTTTCGTTAATGATTTTCCCCGTATTTTCGTTTAGTCGCTTTCTAACCTCCTCTGTTTGACTTTTACTCAAACCATCCAGGTCGATACGCGTTAAACGCGGTCGTTCTACCACGTCAATATTAAAAAATACAGTATCACCCCGAACCTGGTCTATGGTAAGTTCAATATTATCGAAAAGCCCTTGCGACCATAGGTTCTTGATTGCGTTGGAAGTTGCTTCTCCGGGTACTTCAATACGATCACCGACAGAAAGTTTCGAAATCGTCAATAATACATCGTTATCTAAAAACTTAGTACCACTTATTGTAACACCTCCAATAATATAATCCTTTGGATTCAAGTAGCCAGACCCACCCGTTTGCCTAGACGAATTACCTACTCGAAGTTGTGCTGAAGCAATTTGCGCTCCTATCAAACAAAAACCTATTAAAAGAAAAAGTCGCTTCATTGAATTTATTTATCGCCGCTAAAGTAAAATAAACAGTTGTTAATTTTTGTTAAACTATTTTTTTTCAAATTTTGAACGTTAGCTTTTGATATTTTGATATATATAAAGTTAAAATACTTATTTTAATTGTTCGCTGGTTAAGCCGAATCTGCGCTCTCGATTTTGAAACTCAACAATAGCGGCATACAGGTCATCCCTTCTAAAATCCGGCCATAATTTACTGGTAAAATACAATTCAGCGTAAGCTAATTGCCATAGTAAGTAATTACTGATGCGCTGTTCTCCGCTTGTGCGGATCATAAGTTCGGGATCAGGTAGAGGATAAGAATTAAGATGCTGAGCAAACAGGGCTTCGTCGATATCGTCAGCTTTCAATAAACCCTGTTGAACAGACTGTGCTATTTTTTTTGCTGCGTCTGCAATCTCCCAGCGGGAACTGTAGCTCAAGGCCAGCGTCAACGTACATTTGGTATTGGACGCCGTTTCTTCCATACACTGTTTCAAATGCGCTAACGCTTTAGCAGGCAACAGATCGAGATTTCCGATCGCGTTTAGCTTCACGCCATTTGCCATCAATCGTTTTGTTTCTTTACCAATTGAAGACACTAACAACTCCATAAGGGCGGCCACCTCCAATTTCGGGCGGTTCCAGTTTTCAGCAGAAAATGTATATAGGGTTAAAAAAGGCACACCGATTTCCACAGCACCTTCTAAAACATCTCGCACCGAGTCCACACCACGTTTATGGCCAAACACTCTCAACTTACCGCGTTCTTTTGCCCAGCGTCCATTTCCATCCATAATGATGGCTATATGTCGCGGCAACTTACTGCGATCTATCAGTTCAACATTAGTCATCGTAAGCTAATTCTTCTTTATATAAACAGGACATCCTGCCCTAAATATCGCATATGTTACCGTAAAGGTGGCTAACATATACGTGTCTTTTTGTCGGCCATCACCTCGCTGCGTTCCCACGAGCATTTGCTGCGATGGATCAATAAAATACAGCCGTTGATTGAGCTCTTCATCCCCCAACCTGTTTCTTCCCGGCACCCAATCAAATCCATTTATGTAATCTCCACTTATATCATCTATGTAATCGGTAAATGCTATGCGATATCCCAACTCCACTCCAATTGTCCAGGGCCCGCGCAGATTATAACGAAACCCTACGCCAAAGGGAATACTAAGCGCATGCCTTTTGTAATCAACACCTTCCGTTTGATAATCGTGTAGATTTACTAATTCTCCGTCAAGATTATAGTTCTTTGGCTGAAAATGAAAACCTCCAATACCCGCAAACAGATAAGGAGTATAAGAAACCCGACCATATGACGGTTCAAATTTAAAAAAATTAAACTCACCTACTAGCGATGCCTCATATATTGGTGATTTAAAATACAGTTGCTGCTGTCTTACAAATTCGTTGGAATTGGAAGCTCCATCACCCTGTGTATTGGCGCGAAGAAAATTAAACCGCACTGCCCAATTTCTGCTTAGGTTTTTTCTCACGAGTAAACCAAGCGTCCAGTCATTTAACTTAAGCGGATTAGTAGGATTCAATTCTCCCATATAACCTGACATGCCCCCACTAAGCCCAAACTCCCAGTCCTGAGATCTTCCTACATTTGTCACAAGAAGCATAACCGCAACTAGCAGCGATGTATTTTTTAGCATAACGTGCATGCATCTCCAATAAAGGTGGTAAAGATAAGAGAAATTTTATATAAGCGGTTAGGTTTTAGCTATTAGTTATTGAGTGGTTATTAGTTATTGAGTGGTCCATGGCATCTTCAGCCTTCGGCAATCGGCACTGTCTGTTTTAGTTACGCACGGTGCTTATTCCCCATTGGCTCATTAACCGGCTGTCAGCTTTCGTTCGCATTGGACCCTCATTATCACATTAGTAATTATCATATTGACTAATTAATAAGTTTCTTACTCAACTACGTTACTATTTTCACTAATAGTTCCTCGTGTCCAGCCCCCACAAAAGTTTATGGCGTATGGTACTAAAAAAACTTTCTTGCTTAAGCCGAATCAGATTAACAGCATAATTGGCCTTCCGTATATGGATCGCTGTCCCGGTATTGACCGTTTCAGTTGTTGAATCATAAGAAAACAAAAAAGAGTCGCTTCTGCTTTCGACTTCGATACGGATCGTGCTACTGTCTGATACCACGATAGGTCTGACATTTAGGTTATGAGGTGAAATAGGTGTAATGATAAAGTTTCCCGAGCCGGGCATTACAATTGGCCCACCGCAGCTCAATGAATATGCAGTAGAACCCGTCGGGGTCGCGATGATAAGTCCATCCGCCCAATAAGCATTTAACAGTTCGTTATTTACATAAGCATGAACCGTTATCATAGCAGAGCTATCTTTTTTAATGATTGTAATATCATTTAAAGCAAAAGCTAATTGCCTCGCATCCGGTTCCGGCCCATTACCTTTATAGGTAGCGAGCAAGACCCTCTTTTCGATATCATAATTCCCGCTAAGCAGTTGGGCAAGCGCATGTTCAATTTTGTCTTTATTGATACTTGCCAAAAAACCAAGTCGCCCAAAATTTATACCGGTCACCGGAATACCGCTATCACCGATAATGGAAACGGCTGCCAACATGGTTCCGTCACCGCCAAGGCTCAACATAAACCGGGTATCACCGGGAAGGTTTGTATAAGAATAAAAGGAGTGGGTTTCCTTCCTCCAAGCTATTTTATCGGCTAAAAATTCATTGAAAGGTTGATATACCCATATTTCGATATCTTCTGCTGCTAAAAGATCGAACAACGCTTGTACATATTGAATGACAGCATTCTGAAACTCTCTTCCGTATATAGCTATTTTCATTAAAATAATTTATTCTTAACGGAGATGAAGCTTTGATCGCATGAGGCGGTCGGCTGTGTTATATCGTCTGTCTGTTTCATCCGTAAAATCATAAATCCAGGTACCTCATTAACTGATCATATCGATCCCGGGTAGAGTCGTAGCCTCTCTTATCATTATAAATTCCCTTGACGATATAATCGTGCCTTAAAAACGCTGCCACAATAGAAGATATATCCGTTCTATTTAATTTCAATGTGATTTCAAGCCGCGTTGAGTCAGGAAAGCTTCTGACACTTGAACTGAGAATCTGGGTATTATCTGATTCGATAATTTGTGATATATGGGACAATGAGTTATCTCTATTTCCTATTTCCAACACAATGATTCCGCCTTCTGCATCGGACGCCATGTTTTCTGCCAGGAAATCTGTTAGATTTTTCAACGTAATCACACCTTTGTACTGCTGTTGTTCATCCACAATCGGCAATATATCCAAGCTATGTGCATGAAAAAGACGTAGCGCGTCATAAACGTGTTGATTTTCGAAGGCAAAAATCAGTTTTAAGGCATGCTTGGATGCAACCGCTTCCAAGCGCATCTCTCCCACATGCTCCAAAAGATCATCTTCAATAACCAAACCCAAGTAAGCGTTATTCTGCACTACAGGAAGTTGCGACACTTTATATTCAGTCATTCTATCCAAAAGAAATTGTAAGGTATCTTCCGGGCGGACTGGAAATATGTCGTTTTTTATGATTTCACCTGTAGTCATCGTTGCTTTTACTTTTTTAGTTAATCGGGTAATGAGTGCTGCAATTTCTCATCGCGCGAGTCATCAATAACTATTTATATATACGATAAAAACAACGTTTGGTTTAATCCCTTATCAAAAAAGAGGTCTTTTTTGATAATACCTATGCATCCAGTTTATTCAAAAATGCTTTTAAGTGTTGATTAAATTGCAAAGGTTGTTCCATCATTGGAGCATGGCCACACTGATCGATCCAGGTCAATTCAGCATTGGGCAGTTTTTCTAAAAATTCCTCAGCTACTTCCGGCGGCGTAATTTTATCATTTTTCCCCCAAATTAAGCCTACTCGGATTTTAATATTTGGCAATTCCTTGGCCATATTATGCCGAATTGCCGATTTAGCCATAGCGATTGTTTTAATGACTCGCTCTTTATTATTTACGGTTTCGAAAACTTCATCTACTAGTTCCTTAGTAGCTATTTTTGGATCGTAAAAGGTAAACTCTACCTTTTCCTTTATATAATCGTAGCTTTCCCTTCTGGGAAATGAGCCGCCAAATGAATTTTCATATAATCCTGAGCTTCCCGTCAATACCAGCGCTTTCACTTTATTTTGGTGCTCCGCGACATACATGAGAGCCACATGGCCTCCTAAAGAATTACCGATTAGTACAAAATTGTTTAACTTGAGGTGGTTAACAAATTTTTCAAACCATTTTGTTAAACTTTTAACACCCGTTGAGATTATCGGCATATCGTATATCGGCAACATGGGGATGATCACTCTATGGGTCTCTTTCAATTCGCTAACTGTATCTTCCCAGTTACTTAAGGCTCCCATTAAACCATGGAGCATAAGCACCACTTCTCCTGTACCTTCATCTATATATTTAAAACCCTTATCTTCCTTAATGGTCAACTCCATATAATAATTCCTAGTATCTATATAACTTTTGATGAAATGCAATCATGTTTAGCACCTCCTATAAGGCACTTAACTGCTCCTTAACTACTTCTGCTATCGTCTTTCCATCAGCTTTGCCTGCTAAACGCTGATTAATAAGGCCCATTACTTTACCCATATCTTTGACGCTTGTTGCACCCACCTCTTGTATTACACGTTGTACCTCTGCAACGATCTCTTCCCTACTGAGCTGTTTGGGTAAGTATTCTTCTATAACGTCCTGTTCTTCTTTTTCTATTTGATAAAGATCCTGTCTGTTTTGTTGCAAATAAATCTCAGCAGATTCTTTGCGCTGCTTAACGAGTTTTTGTAGGACTTTTACCTCTGTTTCCTCTGTTAACGTTTCGGTTGCTCCTTTTTCTGTCTTCGCTAGTAAAAGAGCAGATTTAATTGCTCTCAATCCTCTCAACCGAGCCTCGTTTTTGGCTAACATAGCCGCTTTAATATCCTGATTTATCGTGTTCTCAAGAGCCATATTCATTTTATATTATGCACCTTTATGATGCGAATTATTTAACGTTTGGGATTGTTCCCTATATTATAAGCTACCGCGACATTACTTTTTGGGCAAAACTAATTATTTTACACATAAAACAGGTAAACAGGAACAAGTATTTACTTAAGATTTACCTTTCCTGCTAATCGATCAGTCTCAAAATAACCACAAAATAGCATACAATCCAAGTTTCGATAAAAATATTTTATGGCTCCTTATGGAAAAGAGTGCCGGTTGCCTGAGCCGTTGGCATTAGCAATAAATCATTTACATTTACATGGGGTGGACGGGAAGCTGCGAACCAAATAGCTTCTGCAACGTCCTCGGCAGACAAGGGAGTAAAACCTTCATATACTTTTTTAGCTCTCTCTCTATCACCTTTAAACCGAACAACGGAAAACTCAGTTTCGACTGCTCCCGGATCAACACTTGTGACCTTTATATTATACGGCAACAAATCGATTCGCATCGCTTTCGTCAAGGCATCTACTGCATGCTTTGTTGAACAGTACACGTTTCCATTTGGATAAACTTCCTTCCCGGCAATCGAACCGATATTGATGATATGTCCTGTCTTTCTCTCTTGCATAGCAGGAGCTACGGCTCTCGTAACATAAAGTAAGCCCTTCAAATTAGTATCAATCATGCGATCCCAATCGTCAGTGTTGCCTTCTTGTATCGGTTCCAATCCCTGACTCAAACCTGCATTGTTGATTAAAACATCAATAACCTTCCAATTTTCAGGCAATTCATCCCATACCTTTTGTACTAGGTTCTTATCCCGTACATCTAAACCTATTGCATGAATCTGAACGCCATATTTATTTTGTAGATCAGTAGCCATGGCATGCAACCGGTCTACCCGGCGGGATGCCAATAAAAGGTTGTACTTTTCCCTTGCAAATATTTCCGCGCAGGCAAAACCAATTCCCGAGCTTGCACCTGTTATAAAGACCGTCTTCATTCCTAACATGTTATTTTTATCGTGTTATACTGCTCAAGGTAAACACGATATTTTTAAATGAATTCCTTCTGTTTTGTTCTTTTATCTATGTAAGCCCATCTCCTTTTATGCTTTCTGAAATCACTCCCTCATAAAAGACTCGTTCAGCTAACTACTCAAATATCAAACTGAATTGGATACTTCTTAGCGATAGTTTATCAAGTGGTTCCATAAAAGGATTGGGTAAGTTCTTCCATTTTTTATCGAGAATGCTATTCATGGTTTGCGACCATTTTAACTCTGCCGACATCTTGAAGTACTCAAAAAACAAATCGACACCTACCCCCGCTTCATATGAAAAATAATAAGGTTTTACAATAAGGGGCATGAATTCCGGACGATTTTCTGTAAGCTCGTTATAGTATTTGTTCCGTCCTATATTTCTACTGAATTTTGCACCTCCAACAAGGTAGCCCCGATATTTATCTTCGCCGTAGATCTTTTTCATATCCGATTTAAACTTAAATAGAACAGGCATTTCAAATGCAAAAAAGTTCTTATCTAAGCTGTTGCCGCTTGCATTAGGGTTGGGTTCCTCTTTATGATATTTAGATATCGTAACCCGTTCGCCTGTAGCTTCGTCCAAAAACGTATAGTCCAACGACTGGTTAGCGAATATCAAATATGTGGGCCTGACAATAAAATTTGCATTCCCACCAATCCGTACATCAATTGGGATGCCGAAGCCTACTCCGCCCATGGCGGCAGGCGTTTTTAACCCTACCAACCTTCTTCCCGGAACACCACCATTGGATGATTGCCAATGGGCATTTTTTGTGGCCTTATAATAAGAAGTCTGATAGGTAAAGAAAAAGCCGAGATGAAGTATCTGATCTTCATCGTACTCGCCGCTAAAAGGTAAAGTCATTCTTTTTTGCGCACTCGCAACAAAAGAAAAAACGAGCATAACGCCCAATGCAATACCTTTTTTTATCATCATTTTGTGCCTATATAAATGCTACAAATACCGAAAGTTTGCGGTCTACATACTGTTTTTGAAAAACCTACTCGATCAAGAATTGTTGTAAACCGCTCTCCATCCGGAAATTGTACAACTGACTCCGGCAAATAGCTATAAGCTTCCCGATCTTTGGAGAACAATCTTCCGAAGAAAGGCATGAGTGTCCTGGAATAAACACTGTAAAGTTGCTTCATGGGAAAAGTTTTTGGATTTGAAAATTCCAATATAACCGCTTTCCCTCCCGGCCTTAACACGCGACAAATATCAGCAAGACCTTTTTCCAGGTTTTCAAAATTGCGAACGCCAAAAGCGACCGTAACGGCATCGAATGATCCATCATCAAAAGGTAAACCCTCCGAATCTCCCAACACTACTTCAAATTTATTGCCCACACCTCGCTTTGCGATTTTCTCCTTGGCAACCGCTAACATCCCTTCAGAAATATCAACTCCGACTATTTTATCAGGCTTCAGTATATTAATAGCCTCAAAGGCAAAATCACCCGTCCCGGTAGCTACATCCAATATTTTTTTAGGTTGCAATTGGCGGAGCGACCTAATCGCCTTTTTTCGCCATATGATATCAATACCAAAAGATAAAAAGTGATTGAGGAAATCGTAGGTCTTCGATATATTATTGAACATGGTAGCGACCTGTTGTTTCTTGCCTACCTTGTCATCTTTATATGGGGTAATTGTGTTTGAATCCATGCGTACGCAAACTTATACAAAATTGCGTTCTTCGCCAAGGGTCTCTATGTAATAATCGTTGTGAGTGGTCGACTAGCGTTGCAGACATAATTTGTCATGTCTTATGCCGAGTATCCTATCCCTTGTCTTTTATCAACCATTTCCCTACTCAACTATTTACGGCTTAAAACGTACAACTAAAATGCTATCTTTGCCTATTATGATCATA
>Ga0079224_100016090_pt1 | contig 10490 bp, 9 predicted proteins | sample Stecom2015_FD_80414 | JGI IMG/M metagenome (GOLD analysis project Ga0079224, IMG submission 80414) | Agricultural soil microbial communities from Utah to study Nitrogen management - Steer compost 2015 | ecosystem: Environmental > Terrestrial > Soil > Agricultural land | place: USA: Utah...
AGCGGTGGTCCAGCCTCCAGGTGGCCGGTGGCGAGCGGTTCCAGTGGGAAGAGGATTCGACCTACGTTCGCAAGCCCACCTACTTTGAAGGCATGCCTCGCGAAGCCCCGGAAACCGTCGAGGACATTCACGGGGCTCGCGTAATCGCCGTGCTGGGCGACAGTGTCACGACCGATCACATCTCACCTGCAGGCAGCATCCGAAAGGACTCGCCAGCCGGCAAGTATCTGCTCGACCACGGCGTCGAGGTCAGGGACTTCAACTCTTACGGTTCGCGGCGCGGCAACCACGAAGTGATGGTGCGGGGAACGTTTGCCAACGTCAGGATCCGAAATCGCCTCGCTCCCGGGACGGAAGGCGGCTTCACCACCTACCTGCCGGAAGAGAAGGTCATGACGATCTACGAGGCTGCCATGCGGTACCAGGAGGACGGAACGCCGCTCGTAGTGTTGGCCGGAAAGGAGTATGGATCGGGCTCGAGCCGCGACTGGGCAGCCAAGGGTCCCTACCTGCAGGGCATCAAGGCTGTGATCGCCGAGAGCTACGAGCGGATCCACCGCTCCAACCTGATCGGCATGGGCATCCTCCCGCTACAGTTTCGTGCCGGCGAGTCCGTGGATTCCCTTGGACTGACCGGGCGAGAGGTGATCGACATCAAGGGACTCTCACAAGGGATAGCGGAAGGTTTCCGCAACAAACGGAGTGTTACCGTCTCCGCACGGCGGGAGGATGGAACAACCATCGAGTTTGAGGCGGACGTCCGGATCGATACGCCCCAGGAAATACTCTACTACGTTAACGGGGGCATCCTTCAGTACGTGCTGCGTCAGCTTCTCAACGGGAAAACGCACGCTGTGACCGGAACGATGGCCGATACGCCGCAGCCCGAGCACGACACGAAGCTGAAGGATGGAGACATTGACGAAGGATCGATCGAATCCTTCCCGGCGAGCGACCCGCCGGCATACTGATGACGAAGCCTGCGAAAGTGCCTGGCGGTACACTGGTTATTTACCGTCAGGCACTGCGCTCGGGGTTTCAATAGTTGCACGCGAAGACGCGAAGGCGCGAAGACTTTATCAGGAGTTCTCTTGATGGTAGGCTAGTGCGGTGCGGTCCCTTGTAGTCTTGTCAGAAGGTTGCGTTTCATAAAGATCCCTCGTCGCACGGCTCCTTCGGATGACAAAATGGTGCGATGGCGATAGCAGTGAGGTCAGATACTTGCCCATATCTCACTACTTGTCATTCCGAACCCGCAAAGCGGGTGAGGAATCTTCCCGAAGTACGGCCTCTCTGGTTAGCTACAAGGGTTCTATGTGCTGTGCGCGATTTAGAAGGCTACATTTCATAAAGATCCCTCGTCGCATGGCTTCTCGGGATGACAAAGTTGGGTGATGGTGATAGCAGTGGGGTCAGATGATCACCCATACCTCTACTTGTCATTCCGAGCGCCAGCGAGGAATCTTCCCAAAGTGCTGCCTTTATGGTCAGCTCTACGTGAGACCTCAATATGAGGCGGCCGACATTACACCGGTTGCCTTTTCGTTTCCCGCGATTAACGTTTCTTCGCAGCAAAAAGCCAGGCGGCGATGAGGGCGGTTTCGGCGACGGCGTCGAGTAGGTAGACGCGCCGGATCCGACCTCGCATGGTGTAGACGACGTCTACCGCAGTTAACACGGACGCGCTGGCCACCGCCGCGGCCACGAGGTCGTCGGAGGGTCCCTTTTTGAGACCGGTCGCAAACAGTACTCCGCCAAGTCCGGTGATCATACCCCCAACCGTCTTGACCAGCCACTTATCCGTCTTCGGCCCCGTCACCGCCTCAAACGAACGCATGCGGAGTATCGGCCAGATACCGGTGATTACGTAAAACCCGCCCTGGAGTAGTGCGAGCGCACGCGAAAAGGGATTTGTGAAAGTATTCCGCATTTCGGTCTCAATTGACCAGTGGCGAAGTGAAATATCGTCCGTCAGAATGGAGCGTATTTCGTAGTGAATGTGACGTCACCGTCGGCATGGAATGAGAGGCGCCTTGCATCTTAATCATAGTACACATCCGGTACAAGACGGTGTTGTTATATGCAGGTTACCGCATTGTCCGGATGATGTAACCGGCTTCGACAATGCACCTTTTACGATTGAAACAAAAAAACCCGAACCGGATCGGTTCGGGTTGGGGGATGGAAATCGTAAATACGAATCAGGTGACGAGGAAGCTCCAGAGTACACCGGCTGCGATGGCCGATCCTATCACGCCGGCTACGTTGGGCGCCATCGCGTGCATGAGAAGGAAATTATTCGGATCGGCTTCCCGCCCGACCATTTGAGCCACTCGTGCAGAATCCGGCACGGCCGATACACCGGCCGCTCCGATGAGCGGATTAATCTTGTCCTTGACGAACAGGTTCATAAACTTGGCAAAGAGAATCCCCCCGGCTGTGGCGATGGCAAACGAAGCCGCACCGAGGCCGAAAATCAAGATCGACTGGGGCGTCAGGAAGGTCTGAGCCTGTGTACTCGCGCCTACACAGAAGCCAAGCAGGATCGTCACGATGTCGATCATGGACGTGCGAGCCGTATTCGCAAGCCGTTCCGTAACACCACTCTCCTTCAACAGGTTGCCAAGCATCAACATCCCGACGAGGATCAGAGAACCCGGAGCAATCAGTGCACAGATTACGAGCGTACCTATTGGGAAAAGAACTTTTTCTGTTTTGGTAACCTGACGGGGCTCCTTCATCCTGATCAAGCGCTCATTTTTTGTCGTCAGCAGCCTCATGATTGGAGGCTGGATGACCGGCACCAGCGCCATGTACGAGTACGCCGCGATAGCAATGGCGCCGAGGAGGTGTGGCGCGAGCTTCGACGACAAGAAGATGGCCGTCGGGCCGTCCGCTCCACCTATGATCCCGATTGCACCAGCTTCAGCAGGCGTAAATCCGAGTGCCAGTGCACCGATCAACGTCAGAAAGATGCCAACCTGAGCCGCAGCACCCAAAAGAATCAGCTTCGGATTGGATAATAGCGTCGAAAAATCCGTCATCGCGCCGATCCCGAGGAAGATGAGCGGCGGATAGATACCCTGGGTTACACCAAAGTACAGGTAATACAACACGCTGCCTTCATCGTAGACGCTCAGGCTCATGCCCGGAACGACCGCTAGGTTACCGACAATGGCCCCAAATCCAATGGGAAGCAGGAGAAGAGGTTCGTAATCCTTAATGATAGCCAGACCAATAAAGATGCAGCCAATCACGATCATCAGAATATTGCCGAACGTCACATTGGCGAAGCCGGTCTGGCCTAGGAATTCAAAAACGGTTTCCATCCTGATTAAGTATGGGATATAAGGCGTGCGATGAGGTCTGTCGCAAATCCTTTAGCTGGAGTGAAAAAGGGGAGATCGGGCACACGAAGCCGTAACGTCTCCGACGATTGCCCCTCATGAACCGCGCCGCGTCAGCGCAGAAGAGGCGGCGTGACCGGTGCGCTTTCGGCACGGGCCTCGTCGGGATGCCGTTTATTCGATGGTGAGCAGCTCCTGCCCCTGAATGACGGTGTCGCCGTTACGGACTCGGATCGTGCCGACCTTGCCGGAAGTGGGAGCGGTGATCACGTTTTCCATTTTCATCGCTTCCATCTTCAACAAGGGTTTCCCGGCTTCAACCGCATCCCCTTCTTTGACGAAAATCTCGAGGATGAGCCCGGGGATGGGAGCCGTGACGCTGCCGACGCCACCCGATGCAGCCGCAGGGGATGCGGAGGCCGAGGCGGCTGCTTTTGCAGACGCCGGCGAAGGCGCCTTTGTGATCGCTCTGGGACGAGTCCCGGGTGCAGTCGTCACAATCTGGTCGACTTTCACCTTGTAAAGCTTACCGTTGACGTCCAGCTCGGCGGCTTCCGATGAAAACTGCTTTACTGTTATCGTAAACGACTTGTCGTTTATCGTGAGTTCGTATTTGTGCATGCTACATCCGTGTCGAAAGGGTCCTCATTTTGCCGGCGACAGCCCACACCTGCTGTGATGCGTCGCGCCTGATCGTGATCGACTGGTAGTCCAGCAGGTTTTCCTGCTCCATTTCAGCCTGAATGACGTAACCGATGGCTGCCCAAAGCTCCAGTTCGTCCGCATCCTGCAAGGATTCGCTCCCCTGATTTGCTACAGCAGCACGGACGGCGCGTCTCTCACGGAATGAACGTACGCGCTCGATCGAAGCCATTATTTTTGGCATCATCGAGACAAAGAAACTCACAAGGATGAGTCCGCTAAAAACGATCAGCATCCCGGTCAGGGTTATGCCGAATCCGTTTCCTTCTAAGATTTTATCCCAGCCCATATTTTTCACAATCTACTAAAAGGCAAGAGTGGCCGTTACAGCGGAATATTTCCGTGTTTCTTGGGCGGATTTTTGTCCTGCTTGCCCTCCAGCATGACGAGTGCCTTGCATATACGAAGGCGGGTACGAGCCGGAACGATCACGTCATCGATGTAGCCTCGTTTGGCTGCCTCATACGGGTTGGCAAAGCGCTCCGCGTACTCTTTCTCTTTTTCCGCAATGAAAGCCTGTGCATTCTCTCCTGCCGCTTTTGCCTCGCGCGCAAAAAGAATCTCAACCGCTCCTTTTGCGCCCATCACAGCGATTTCAGCGCTCGGCCAGGCGTAGTTGATGTCTCCTCTGAGGTGCTTGGAGCTCATCACACAGTAGGCGCCCCCGTACGACTTACGAGTCGTGACCGTAACCTTCGGTACGGTTGCCTCCGCATACGCGTAAAGCAGCTTGGCGCCGTTCCGGATGATCCCACCGTACTCCTGAACGGTACCCGGTAGGAATCCCGGAACGTCGACGAACGTCACGATGGGAATGTTGAAGGCGTCGCAGAATCGAACGAACCGCGCCCCCTTGATGGATGCATCGTTGTCGAGTACACCCGCGAGCACCAGCGGCTGGTTTGCCACGATGCCAACCGAAATGCCGGCATAGCGCCCGAAACCGACGATGAGATTGGATCCATAGTTGGGCTGAATCTCGAGGAATTCCCCGTCATCCACCGTGTTCAGGATGACCTCCTTCATGTCGTAGGCTTCGTTCGCGTTATCCGGAAGGATCTCGTTCAGATACGGTATCTCGCGATCGAACGGGTCCTCCGTCGGCTTTACGGGCGGGGACTCGAGATTATTTTGGGGCATGTACGAGAGGAGGCGACGGATGTACTCGATCGCCTGCTCTTCCGATTCCGCGGCCAGATGCGCAACCCCACTCTTCGTGGTATGGACCGATGCGCCACCAAGCGACTCAGTGTCGACGTCCTCGTGCATGACCGCTTTCACGACCTTCGGGCCGGTCAGGAACATGTAGCTGTTATGCTCCACCATCACCGTGAAGTCGGTCAGAGCAGGAGAATAGACTGCACCCCCGGCACAGGGACCAAAGATCCCGGAAATCTGCGGAACGACACCCGACGACATCACATTCCGCAAGAAGATCTCCGTGTAGCCTGCCAGACTTTCGATCCCCTCCTGGATTCGTGCTCCGCCCGAGTCGTTCAAACCGATCACGGGCGCGCCGTTTTTCACAGCCATGTCCATGATCTTGCAGATCTTCTCCGCAAACGTCTCAGAGAGGGAGCCGCCGAACACGGTAAAGTCCTGAGAAAAAACGTAGACGAGACGCCCGTCGATCGTGCCGTATCCGGTGACGACGCCGTCTCCCGGATACTGCTTGTCCGCCATTCCGAAAGTCGTGCAACGGTGCGTCTTGAACATGTCAAACTCCTCGAAACTACCTTCATCGAGGAGCATGTTGATACGTTCACGCGCAGTGTATCGGCCGCTCTCATGCTGTTTGCGAATTCGATCCTCCCCTCCCCCGGCAAACGCCTCCTTTCGCTTTTCCATGAGGCGATTAATTTTCTCCTGCATGTCACTCATACTAATGGTAGACTTCTGGTTTACGTTTAGAACTGATTAAAGAGGGGTTCTCTCGGATACCCTCTGACTCTTTACACGTCTACAGCTTACTCTAATCCTCGCGCACAACGCGAACGGGTGTGCCGAGTAGGTATACCTGGAGGCTTTACTGCTACAACTAAACCCAGAAATGCTGCTCTTAGCGGTCGATCATGCCTCGACACAAATCGCCCGCATACAAAAAGAAAGAGCACCGGGCGGAAGGTCAGGCGTTGTAATACACCTGGTAATAGGTGGGATGCCCCAATAATTCGTCTATTTTATCCTGGATCTTGCGTCTTTCTTCGTTTTCGAACCAGGCATTCCAACGCTCTACGTCAGTCCAAGAGCTGATCACAATGTACTCTTCAGGGTCATCTGCATTCATGAGGGTCTCTCCCGAGATGTAACCGGGCTGGGCAAGAGCCAGCGAACGCAGTTTTTGAAGCAGGGGCTTCAACTCGTTGGATTTCTCAACGGGGACTCGTCGAACCAGTATGATCTTGACGGACATAGGTTGCTCGCGTTGTTAGTGGCAATCCGTGTTCGAGCGAAGAATAGAGAGAAAATTCAATTCCAAAAATGAAGAAAGTGGGGTTTTTTTACCTGGCTGTTTGCGGCTAACCGGAAGGGCTTCCACAAGCTCGATGGCATTTCGTACGACAAGGCCAAGAAACCAGGTTGCAGCCACTTTTCTTGCAGAAGAATTACTCTTCTTCCCAGAGTAATTACAGTTGCTTGAACCCCAACGTTTGCCGACATTCCGCATTGATGCGTATAAACTACGCGATCGCTCGAGGGGTGGGTGATTGCATCAGCATTACCACTAAATTCGTACTGTGCTATGAGTATCTACGAAGTAAACAGTTCAGACCCCCTTCAACAGTTTGCCGACCGAATCGATCGCCTGAAGGACGTTTCCGAGGTGGTACGTACGGTAGTCCTGACGGGCTATAAGGACGAACGGTACAAGCTGGAGCTGGTAAAACGCTACCAGGAGGCAGGACTCACCCCCTCACACTATTACACCGTGATCGTTTACGTCGAAGACTTCCTCGAAGTGAATCGCGCCGTAAGTGACGATAGCGTCGTAACTGGTGTTACCCAATTCTGGACGCGCTGGACGTCATTTCCCAAAATCAAGGAGAATGAAGCCGACGCCGCGCTGGCCAAAGCACTCGAACACCTGATCAACCGGATCAAATAAGCAGCCGATAGCTCCCGCTATACTACTTACGGATGCCCTGCCCCTGTACGATCGTGAGGTACTGATCCGCCTCCAGATCGGTGAAAACTTCCGTCTTTCCGTCCGGCCAGCGGATCTCGAGTCGCTCGATGGTCCGATGTGTTCCCAAACCGAAATGCATGCGGGGGTCGTTGTAGGAGAGGTAGCTCGTTGCGGGCTGATTGACGCCAACCTGGCGCTGCCCACCCGCCTCAACGGTCACCTTGGCGCCCAGTGCTGAGGCCGGCCCGCGGCTTCCGATGAGCGTCAGCCCCAGCCAGTGATTTTGGTTGCCGCCGTCATTTCGAAGCAACGCCGGCGTCGCCCCGAGGTCGACGTGATTGACGATGAGGTCGAGGTCGCCGTCGTAGTAGTAATCCACCATGGCGGCGCCACGGCCAGACCGTTCAACGCGGAAATAAGGGCTCAATTGAGGCCCGCTATCCTTGAAAAAGCCTTTCCCGTCATTTTCCAGGAGGAGGGGCAGCGTCAGCTCGTACCAGTCACCGGCCCCGTTCGCCGAAAAGATGTCCTGATCGCCGTCGTTGTCGAAGTCAAAGAAAAAGGCACCCCATCCGCCTTTACCGGCGAGCGGGGTGGCCACGCCACGCGCCCGCGTCACGTCTTCGAATAGACCCTCCCCCCGGTTATGATAAAGTGCGCCCCAGCTCAGGTCGACCACCAGAATATCCATCAGGCCGTCGCCGTCGATGTCGCCGATCGAGCCGTGCATCGAGCCGGCGGGAATACCCTGGTCGTTAACGGCCACGCCCGCCCTTCCGGCCACGTCCACGAAGGTGCCGTTCCCATCGTTGCGAAAGAGAAAGTTGTCCTGGTGATCGTTGGCCTGAAAGATGTCCAGGTCGCCGTCGTCGTCGAAGTCGAATATCGTGATCCCCATACACATGGAATCGGGGAAATACAGACCGAGCTGTTCGGTGACGTCTTCAAACGTACCATCCGGTCGCTGGCGATAGAATAGGGAAGCCTGACCGGGATACTGGCCGGGATGCGGCATCACGTCGGGACCGGAGGGTGACACGATGTCCGGGTCGAAAGCCAGGAAGTTACAGACCATGACGTCGACGAGGCCGTCGTCGTTCTGGTCCCAGAAAGATGCGCCGACGCTCCACGTGGGAAAGCCGTTCAGCGTCTCCGGTCCGCGAAGACCCAGCTCATCCGTGACTTCGGTGAAAGTGCCGTCGCCGTTGTTCCGGAAGAACCGATTGGGCCCGTAGTTGAGCAGGTAGATGTCGACGTCGCCGTCGTTGTCGTAGTCGAGTGCGGCCGCCGCCATGCTCCAGTTGTAATCGATCAGGCCTGCCTCCTCCGTCACGTTGGTGAACGTCCCGTCGCCGTTGTTCCGATAAAGCGCGTCGTTGGAGTTGGTGTATTTTGCCCCCTCCGGATCGCTCAACCCTTCCAGGTAGGTGCCGTTCAGCAGGTAGATGTCCATGAAGCCGTCTCCGTTGTAATCGAACACCGTCACGCCCCCGCCGCTGCTCTCCATGATGTTCTCATAGGTCTCATCCCCAAAATTGTACCGGAAGTCGATTCCCGACTGCTCCGTCACGTCGACAAAACGGATGGATGGAGTCTGTGCAAACGAGACTGACGCGATCAATACTGCACCGATAAGGAAGAAGTACGACTTTGTGAGAACAGTTGGATTCATTACGACTAAACAGGATCCTGGTGAGACTGCCGGAGATCGGCTCCGATGTGCGAGGTCCTAAACTACAAATCCAGCATCAATCTCACACACGAGAAACGGACCCCAATTTTCCATTCGATGAAACGTTCTTGATCCGCACGCAGCGTGGTTGCCGTTATTACCGGTGGACGGCGCTTTGTGAGGGTGTCCGCGGATCAAACACTACCCCATGATCAACGCATCTTTCAGCCCGCTTTTCCGTACGTATGGATAGGAGGTGACGATCATGCTCAGCTTAACGACTACTCACCATTCGATCCAGACCGGCAACAGGCAAAAGGCGTCAAACCGACTTGGCGCCACCACCGGTTGGAACAATCCCGCACTCACGTTGCACGACGTACTGACCGTCATCGTCGTGTACCTGATTCTGGCGAGTATCGTGGCCGGTGCGAGCATCCTGTTTGAACAGTTCGTCAAGCTCCCGTAAAAAACGTCGGGAGGTATACAGCCTTGATCCATATTGCCGCCCGGCGGCTCAATTTCGCCGGGCGCCGGCACTTCTCAAGTGCACTTTCTCTTCGCGTTTAACGTTTTCGGTACTTACATTCAGGGGTTACGGCACGTTAGCGGACCGGCTTCCAGGTGGAAGTCCCTAGTACGCAGGTCCGACAGGCCGCAAGTTGTATCAAACCTGAACGATGAAGTACCCTCTCCAGTCACTGAACCGTCTCTTTTGCCTTTTATTACTCCTTTCTTTCGGTCCTTTCAGTGCCTCGTGCACCCCTCCGGACTCGCTCTACTGGTCGCTGGATGGTGATCACGCCATAAAGTGGAACGTGGCGCAGGAGAGCCGCCTGCCCCACCGCGACCACATCGAAATGAGCGGGAAGCGTGTATCGGCCATCATTGATTATACGGTCGATCAAAACAGGCGGCTCGAGATCAAGCGGGAGGTCATCTGGCCGACACTCAGGACGCTGCTGAAGGAAGGAGACCCGGACTATCTGGCATACCGCGCTTATCTGCGCAGAACACATTCAGATGACATTTTGCCGGATCTACGGGTCGATGGTGAGCCCTTTGCCCCGGGACCGGTCGAAACGGTCCGTATCGACGGCACGCTCCAGTTCGTTCACACTTCTGAAAGTGGCTTGAGACTGTCGCGTACACTATTCCCCTCCACCGAGCACGGAGCCCTCATCGAGCAATGGACGCTGGAAAACACAGGTGATAAACCCCTTCAAATAGAAGCATCCGGCGTCTCGGTCACCGAATCGGAAACGGGTCACTACGGCCAGTACGAGCTGGCCGTCCGGTCCGACGCCATCTCGCCTCGTCAGCTTGCCCCCGGAGAACGGCTGAGCCTCGGCATTTACTTCACGGCACACCTTGCGGACGCCGATGCGCCACAGTTCTTGGCGGACAACGAGCTCGCCGCACGGCAAGCCTTTCTGAACGAGATTCGCGGGTCGCTGATTCTCGAAACCCCGGATCCGGTATTGAACAGGGCATTCGAGCTGGCCAAGGTCAGGACGTCGGAGAGCATCTTCGAGACGAAGATCGGGCTCGTGCATTCGCCCGGCGGGGGCCGCTACTATGCCGGCGTCTGGGCAAATGACCAGGCGGAGTATGCCGGACCGTTCTTCCCCTTTCTTGGCTA
>Ga0079224_100016091_pt1 | contig 10490 bp, 13 predicted proteins | sample Stecom2015_FD_80414 | JGI IMG/M metagenome (GOLD analysis project Ga0079224, IMG submission 80414) | Agricultural soil microbial communities from Utah to study Nitrogen management - Steer compost 2015 | ecosystem: Environmental > Terrestrial > Soil > Agricultural land | place: USA: Utah...
CCTCGGCGAGGCGCAGGCGGTCGGCGCCTGGCTCGATCCGATGTGCGACAAGATCTTCGTCGCCTCGGTGCTGGCGGCGGTCGTCGGCCCCTCCTGGTCGGCGGCGCTCTCGCGCGCGTCGTGCGGGCGCTCGGGCGCGCGCTCCCCGGCCGGCGCCGGGGTCGCGTCACGAGAGAGGGGGGCCTTTATGGTCTTGTTGCGCAAAGTACTCCTGCCGAGCCGCGCTCGGCCTCTTTCGTCGCGGTTCACGCGTTACCCTGATCACGAAAAGTCGCTCGCACAAGGGTCCACGCGTGATTGCTGGCATGTGGATTGCCTCAGTGACGGACATGCTTCCCCTCACGCGAAGTGACGTCGAGACGTACCTCGGAGAGGTGAGCGACGAGCTGGCGGCCCGGATCATCGCCACGGGCGCCACGCGGGAGGAGCTCGCCCAGGCGGCGATGGAGATCGAGCACGGCACCGGCGAGCCCCGGCAGGTGACCGGCCCGCGCGTCGACGAGCTCTGCCGCATCCTCGCAGAGGAGCTCGAGGACGAGATCTGGCCGGAGCCCTGAGGCCGCGTCGCCCCGTGCGGAGTGACGCGATGCACGCTGCGCCGGAACACATCTTCACCGCGCCGAACGTCCTCACCCTGGCGCGGGTGCCGCTGGGAGCGGCCGTGTGGCTCGCGCCGGGCAATCGCGCCTGGCTGGTGGCGATCCTCGTCGCCGCGGCGGTCAGCGACGTGCTGGACGGGCGGGTGGCGCGCGCGATCCGGCGCGAGCGGCTGGCGCGCGGCCGCGATCCGGGCGACCTCGGCGAGGCGCAGGCGGTCGGCGCCTGGCTCGATCCGATGTGCGACAAGATCTTCGTCGCCTCGGTGCTGGCGGCGGTCGCGGTCACCTACCGGCCGCCGGTCGAGCTGGTGGTTCTGATCGCGACGCGCGAGCTCGTGCTGGTGCCGCTGGTGGCCGCGTACCGGTTCATCCCGGCGCTCCGGCGCCGGCTGCACTTCGACTTCCGCGCCGGGCGGCTCGGCAAGCTGACCACCGTGATCCAGTTCGCCGCGGTGGGCGCGGTGGTGTTCTGGCCGCCGGGTGCCCGCGAGCTCTCGGTGGTCGCCAGCGTCGCCGGGCTGGCGGCGGCCACCCGCTACCTGCAGCGCGCCTTCAGCCAGGCGCCGCACCCTGCCCGCTCGCGCAGCGGGAAAGCAGCACGCGGATCCGATCCAGCAGGGTCTCGGTCGAGAACGGCTTGAGCAGGAGGTCGGCGCAGCAGATCCGCTCCACGATCTCGTGGATCCACCTCTCGTCGTGACCGGTGATCACCAGGATCGGCACGTTCTCGCCGGCGGTGCGGGCCATGGCGGCGACCTGAACGCCGACCGGCGAGGGCATCATGACGTCGGTGATGACCAGGTCGATGCCTCCGCGGGCGAGGATCGAGAGCGACTCGTCGCCGGTCGTCGCCTGGACGACGTCCATACCCTCGCGGGCGAGGAGCTCGGCGAGCTCGGCCCTGAGGTCGTCGTCGTCCTCGGCCAGAAGGATTCGCGGCCGGCTCATCAGCAGACGGGGTATTGCAACGCCCGTGCCCGTGGCTCCCGGTGGGCGGCGCTCGGTGGCGCCAGGCACAGGTGGCCGGAGCTACTCGGGTAGCCACCTCGGGCGAAGCAGTTTCGCGGCTCTGCGCCACGTGCGGGCGCGGCGCGGCAGTTGCAAATCCGCCCCGCCGATGCTTCTTCGCCGAGCCGCCGTCGCCCTCGCCGTCCTGCTCATGCTGGCGCCCGCCGCCGCCGAGGCGCAGCGCGCCCGCGCCGGCGCCTCGGCCCGCGCCGGCGCCTCGGCCCGCGCCGGCGCCTCGGCCCGCGCCGCCAGGGCGCAGGCGGCCCAGAAGGCCCGGGGGACCCAGACCAGGGTCCGGACGCGGGCCAGGGCCAGGACCGGCAAGAACAAGAAGGTGCTGGTGTTCGTCGGCATGCCGGGCGCCGGCAAGAGCACCGCGGCCGACCGGCTGGCCCGGAAGGTCGGCACCACCAAGCTCTCCACCGGCGACGTCATCCGCAACACCATCAAGGAGCGCGGCCTCGAGTACAACGCGCAGAACGACCGCGCGGTGGCCGAGGAGTTCGCGCGCCGGCCCGGCGAGATCGGCCGGCGCAGCGCCGCCCAGGTGCGGGCGACCCCGGGCGACATCGCGGTGGTCGAGGGCTTCCGCAGCGTGGCCGACCTCAACACCTTCCTGCGCGAGTTCCCCGACGCCACCGTGGTCTCGGTCGAGGTCGGCACCGAGCGGCGTCACAACCGCATGCTCGAGCGCGGCCGCGCCGGCGAGGACAACCGCGCCTACCTGCGCGACCGCGATCGCGCCGAGGTGCGGCGCGGCGTGCGCGACGTGATGCGGCGGGCCAATGTGCGCATCCGGCCGCGCGGCGACAGCCTCGAGTCGCTCGACCGCTCGCTCGACCGCGTGCTGCGCAAGCTCGACGCGCCGGCCCGCTGAGCCGGCGCGGCGCCGGCCGTGATACAAACCGGCGCCATGGATGCGAACAGCAGCGTTGCGCTGGTGACCGGGGCCGGCTCCGGGCTGGGGGCGGCGACCGCCCGCCGGCTGGCGGCCACCGGCATGCGGGTGGTGGTGGTCGACCGGGACGGCGATCGCGGCGGAGCGGTCGCCGGCGAGGTGGGCGGCACCTTCGTCCAGGCGGACGTCTCCGACGGCGCCGCGCTCGAGGCGGCGGTGCGCCAGGCCGGGGCGCAGGGGCCGCTCCGGGTGGCGGTCGCCTGCGCCGGCGTCGGCTGGGCGGCTCGCACGGTCGACCGCAGCGGCGCGCCGCACGACCTCGCCGCGTTCCAGAAGGTGATCGCGGTGAACCTGGTCGGCACCTTCAACCTCCTGCGCCTGGCGGCGAGCGAGATGGCCAGGAGCGAGCCCGACGCCGCCGGCCAGCGCGGCGTGGTGGTGCAGACCGCGTCGGTCGCCGCCTTCGAGGGGCAGATCGGGCAGATCGCCTACGCCGCGTCCAAGGGCGGCGTGGCCGCGATGACGCTCCCGGCGGCGCGCGATCTCGCCCCGATCGGAGTGCGCGTCGTGACGATCGCGCCGGGGCTGTTCGCCACGCCGCTCCTCGGCATGCTTCCGGAGGAGGCGCGCGCGGCGCTCGGCGCGAGCGTGGTGTTCCCGCGCCGCCTGGGCGATCCGGCCGAGTACGCCTCGCTGGTCGAGCACATCGTGCAGAACCCGTACCTCAACGGCGAGACGATCCGGCTCGACGGCGCGCTGCGGATGCAGCCGAAGTAGCGCTCGCGCGCTCGCCGGCGAGGGCCGGACGAGCGCTGGAGGACGGAACGATCCCTGGATGAACGCTAGACGCGGATCGTCCGGCGCAGGTCGTCGGTCAGCGTCTCGGCGAAGCCCGGCACCTGGGTCAGCTCCTCGACCGTCCGGAAGGTGCCATGCTTGCGGCGGTACTCGATCACGCGGCGCGCGCGCGCCGGGCCGATGTCCCTGACCGCGGCGAGCTCCTGCTCCCCCGCCGTATTGATGTTCACCTTGGCGCGCCTTCGGGCACCGTCGTCAGGCATCTCGACCTCCTCCTCCTCCGCACGCGTCACAGCAAGGACGGTACCAGAGATGGTGTGAGGCGCCGGCGCCGCGCTGGCACGAGGCTGGCTTTTCGCCCCGCCGTGAGCCGGCCGACCCTGCGGGTGATGACCTACAACATCCGGAGCTGTCGCGGATCCGACGGGCGCCTGGACCTGGACCGCGTCGCCGAGGTGATCGCCTCGTTCGATCCGCACCTGGTCGGCTTGCAGGAGGTGGACCGCGGCCGCTCGCGCAGCCGCGGCTGCGATCAGGCGGCGGCGCTGGCCGACCGGCTCGGCATGGCGGTGCGCTTCGCATGCACGATCGATCGCGGCGGCGAGCTGACCGGCAACGCGACGCTCACCCGGCTGCCGGTCCTGGCCTGGCGCGAGGTGCGCCTGCCGCACAGCGGCCGCGGGTTCATGTCGGAGCCGCGCTGCGCGCTGGTCGCCAGGCTCGCGTGGCCGGCCGCCGCCGGATCCGGCCCGGCGCGCCCGCTCGCGTTCGTCAACACGCACCTGTCGACCATCCGCCGCGAGCAGCCGGCCCAGGTGACGGCGCTGTCGTGCGCGCTCGACGGCGAGGAGGACGCGGTGGTGGTCGGCGACCTGAACTGCACACCGCGCTCGGGCAACTACCGCACGCTGTGCGCACGCCTGCGCGCGGCCAGCCGAGGCGCGCGCACCTGGCCGGCGCTGCTGCCGTTCATGCAGCTCGACCACATCCTGTTTCGCGGCCGCCTCGAGGTCGTGCGCGGCGGCGTCTGGGCGAACCGGCTGGCGCGGCGCGCCTCCGATCATCTTCCGGTCGTCGCCGAGCTCGCCGCCCGCGCTCCGGCGGGAACGATCGCTTGCCTCCCCCGCGCCGGCGTGGAAGGGTGCTGGCATGGACACGATCCGCAGCGAACAGGCCTCCCAGGGCTGCGTCATCGACGTCACTGACGACGACTTCGACATCGCCGTGGTCGAGCGATCCCGCGCCGTCCCGGTGCTGGTCGACTTCTGGGCCCCCTGGTGCGGACCGTGCCGCATGCTCGGCCCGGTGCTCGAGCGGGTGGCGGCGGACATGGGCGGCCGGCTGCAGGTCGCCAGGCTGAACGTGGACGAGAACCCCACCACAGCGGCGCGCTTCCAGGTGCACGGCATCCCGCTGGTGAAGCTGTTCTGCGAGGGCGCGGCGATCGCCGAGTTCGTCGGCGCGGTGCCGGAGACCGCGGTGCGCGCCTTCCTCGATCAGCACCTGCCGTGCGAGGCGGCCGGCGAGGTCAAGGTGGCGGCCGCGGGCCTGGAGGCGGGCGATCTCGACGGCGCGCGGGACGCGGCGCTGGCCGCGCTGGCCGCCGGTCTGCCCGCGCCGGCCGCCGCGCAGGCGCACACCGTCCTGGCGCAGGTGGCGCTGCGCGAGCGCGACCTCGACGGCGCCACCGCCCACGCCGCCTCGGTGCCCGCCTCGGCGCCGGAGTGGGAGCTGGCCCAGGCGATCGCGGCCGCGGCCGAGCTCGGCCGCGAGGCGATCGCCGCCGGCACCGAGGAGGAGGTGCGCGCGCGGATCGCGGCCTCGCCGCCCGGCAGCATGGAGGACGCCTTCGCCCTCGCCGGATATCACATCCTGAACGGCGAGCTGCGCTCCGCCCTCGAGGACCTGCTCGCCCTGGTGGAGCGCGATCGCCGCTGGCGCGACGAGGCGGCCCGCAAGGCGATGCTGACCGTGTTCACCCTGGCCGGCGTGCGCAGCCCGCTGTCCGACGAGTACCGCCGGCGCCTCAGCCTGTTGCTGTAGCAGCCGGCGCTCGCTCGCCGCTCAGGGGCAGGTGGTGTCCGGCGGCGGGGCGATGCCGTAGTCGGAGTGGTCGTGGCGCGTGTGGCGGGTGAAGTACTCGAGGTAGGGGAAGAAGCGGCTGCCGTCGAACGGCTCGAGGCGGCAGCGGCGCAGCACCATGTCCGCCCACAGCTCGAAGGAGGGCGCGACGGCGATGTGGCCGAAGGCGTCCAGCACCTGATCGCCGGCGTCGAGCTCGCCGCCGCCGTCGGCGTCGCGGAACACGACCAGGCGATCGTTGCCGGAGAAGCTCATCACCCCGGGCGCCTCCACCTGGCAGTGCTCGGTGATGAGCGGCATCGGATCGAGGAAGGTCTCCTCGAACCGGCGGCACAGGGTGAGCACCCGGCCGGGCGCCAGGCTGCCGGCCAGCGCCTGGCTGGTGGTGCAGGTGGTGTCGTCGTTGCGCACCAGGCAGATGTGCACCGCGTCGAGGTCGACCGGCGCGCCGCCGCAGTTGAGGAGCTCGATCGCCTTGTTGTAGTTGCCCTGGCCCTCCAGGTACTCGGAGATGACCAGGCAGGTGCCGTCGTCCTCGCCGCCGCCCTCGCCGCCATCCTCGCCGACCAGGCCGAGCGCGCGGGCGTAGGCGACCAGGCGCTCGAGGGCGACCGGGCCGACGTAGGGGATGGCGTCCAGCTCGGCGAGGTCGTCGAACCGGTCGTCGTCGCCGGTGCCGGGCAGGCCGTCGGCGCCGTCCCGGTGGCGGGCGATGTTGCGCGCGGCGCGCGCGTCGAGGGCGGCGTCGAGATCCAGCTCCTCCTCGGAGGCGGTGTTGACCACCTCGAGGACCGCAGCGGTCTCGGCCGACGTGATGGCCAGGCCGTCCGCCTTGCCGGTGAGGAAGGTGTCGTCCCGGCCGTCGCCCGGGCCCTCGTCCAGCGCGGCGCAGCCGCCGGCGACGGCGAGGGCGAGGGCGAGGCCGGAGACGCCAAGGGCGAGGACAAAGACCCCATACGATCGGTGGCGCGCCATCGCCGCGAGCCCCGAGCAGGCCGCGTGCCAGGCGGCCCGGCGCGCAAGTGCGCGAGCGCACGCGGGCGGCTCCCGGCCGATCTGTCGCATCCGGCGACAGTCCCCGGACCTGTCCTGGGCCTGAACAGGTGGCGCGGCGCGCGCTGCCCGCTAGACTGGCGCTCCCATGAGAGCGCGCGCGGCAGCCCTCGCCACGCGTCGCCCGCCGGCACTCGTCCGGCGCGGCGCCGGCGCGCTCCTGGCCGCGGTCGCATGCCTTCTCGCGCCGGGGGCCGCCCGCGCGGGCGGGGTGGCTCGCGTCGGTGCCGCCGCGGCGGACGAGGGCGCGCCGCCGGGCGGGGCCGCGGCGGACGAGGGCGGACCGGGCGCCCCGCCGGCCTCGGAGGTCGGCCCGCGCCGCCGCGCCCTCGCGGTCACCGCCTCGATCGTCCCCGGCGTCCTGGTCCACGGCGCCGGCCACTTCGTCGCCGGCGAGCCGGCCGCTGCCCGCCGCCTCCTCACCCTCGAGCTGGTCGGGCTCGGCATGCTCGGCACCGGCGGCGCCCTGCTGATCGCGACCGGCGCCTCGCGCCACTACAGCGCGCCGAGCGTCGGCCTGGTCGTCTCCGGCATCGGCCTCTTCGGCGTCTCGTGGCTCGCCGACATCTTCGGCTCGGCCGGCGGCGCTGGCCTCGGCGGCGAGCCGGACCTCGCCCGCCACCCGATCGATCTCGAACTCGGCTACCTCTACGCGTCCGAGCCGCAGTTCGACTACAGCCAGTTCGCCACCGCCGCCGCCAGGTTCGAGCTCGGCGCCTACCGGATCGAGCCGTCGGCCGCCATCGCCCTCGACGCCGACAACCAGCGGCTGCGCCTGGACGCCGCGCGCCGCTTCCTCGGCGCCGGATCGGCGCGGCCGACCGGCGACGGCTCGCGCCTCGAGCTCGCCGGCGCGCTCACCCACCACCGCTACGGCGACGACGACTTCTCGGTGACCACCGGCGAGCTCGCCCTCGCCGGTCGCCTCGACCTCGCCCGCCTGTCGCGCACCACCGCCGGCTCGTTCGCCGAGCTGGCCGTCGGGCTCGCCGGCGAGGTCACCGACTACAAGCAGGCCGGCGCCGGCGCCGATCTCGGCGAGATGCTGCTGACCCGCTTCGCCTGGGGCGTCTACCTCGGGCGGCCGGGCGGGGCGGCGCACGGCGAGGCATCGATCTACTACGACCACCGGCGGGACACCCTGGCCGGCGGCATCAGCCCCGGCGAGGGGCCCGGCTCCGGCTTCGTGGGGCTTTTCGGCGCCTCGGCGATCCTCTACCTCGGGCCGCGCTGGGGCGTGCGCGCCGAGCTCGAGCAGGGCGCGGCGCGGCTGGCGCGGGTCGCGCTGGTCCGACGCCTGGGGGGGCCGCGGTGAGGCGGGCCGCCGCCGCGCTGGGCGCCGCCGCCGCGCTGGGCGCCGCCGCGCTCCCCGCCTGCGTTCGCCCGGCCGACGAGCGCGCCCTCGAGGACCTCGAGGTCGGGATCGCCAGCGCCGCCGGCCTCTCCATCGCGGTGGACGGCGGCGCCGCGCAGGTCCGCGTGATCGAGGAGGGGCGGATCGACCTCTGGGCCCAGGCGCCGGTCCTCGGCGCCACCGTGCGCGCCGAACCGGCGGCGGCCGGCGCGCTCCGGCTGTCGGTCGCCAACTGCATGCCGGGCTCCGAGCTCGACGCCCGCGACGCCGCCGGCGACGCGCTGCCGGTCGCGCCGCTGCCCGGATCGCGCCCGACCTCCTGCCGGTTCGAGCTCGACCTGCCGCCCGGCGAGGAGATCGAGCTCGCCATCGCGCCGCCCGACGCCGGCGACATCGCCCGCTTTCGCTTCGCCGCCATGGGCGACATCCAGACCGGGCTGCCGGAGGTAGGCGACCTGTTCCGCCGCATCAACGCCGAGCCGGAGCTGCGCTTCGTGGTGTCGACCGGCGACCTGGTCGAGGACGGCCAGGTGGAGGAGTACGAGCTTCTGCTCGAGCGCCTCGCCCTGCTCGACATCCCGTACTACTCGACCATCGGCAACCACGAGCTGCACGGCGAGACCGGCATGTGGATCGAGCTGCTCGGCCGGCGCAACGTCCACTTCCGCTTCAAGGGGGTCGCCTTCTCCCTGGTCGACTCCGGCAACGCGTCGCTCGATCCGATCGTGTACGACTGGCTCGACGGCTGGCTCGACCGGGCGGCCGGCGACGTGCACGTGTTCGGCACCCACTTCCCGCCGATCGATCCGGTCGGCGCCCGCGCCGGGTCGTTCCGCAGCCGCAAGGAGGCGGCCAAGCTGCTCTCGCGGCTCGCCGCCGGCGCGGTCGACCTCACCCTCTACGGCCACATCCACTCGTACTACTCCTACGAGAACGCGGGCATCCCGGCCTACATCTCCGGCGGCGGCGGCGCGCTGCCGGAGAAGCTCGACGGCATCGGCCGCCACTTCCTCACCATCGACGTCGATCCACAGGCCGGCATCGGCGCGGTCGGCGTGGTGCGGGTCGACTGACCAGCCGCGAGCGACGCGAGCGCCCGGTCACGCGAGGACCGGGCGCGGGATGGAAGCCTCGAGCGCGGAGGTGGAAGCGAGGGGCGGCTGCGGCAGCGGCTCCGGGCCCCGGCACCGTGTACACTGGCCACCCGGTGCGGGGGCCGCGCTCATACCTCGTCGCGATCTCCCTGCTCGCGGCGCTCCTCGCCATCGCCTGCGCCCGCCGCGTCCCGCCGCAACCCGCGGCCGCCGCCCTCTACCGCGACCTCGAGCGCCTCGTCACCCTCAAGGAGGCGACCGGCTGGTACGCCGACCGCATCGAGATCGAGGGCCTCCTGTCTCCCGCTCTCGAGTCCGCCTGCCAGGTCACGTCCGCCACCCGCGGCGCGCTATTGGCCTGGCTCGACCGCGAGATCGCCGCCGCCGGCGGCCCGGTCGACCGCGCCTACCGCGCGCGCGGCCGTCGCCTGTCCGAGGTCGATCACCTCCTCACCCTCACTCGCATCCGCCTCGCCCTCGCCGAGGCGCACCGCCGCGCCGGCGCGGACTGCCCGTTCTGGGTCGAGCCGTCGGACGCCTTCGCCGGCCGCCAGATCTCCGACGACCGCTGGACCCTCACCGCCGGCGGCGGCGGCAAGCTCATCCTCGCCCACCACGACGGCGACACCGATCTTCGCTTCGGCGGCGCCGGCCGCCTGCTGGTCGGCCGCACCTTCGGCTCGCGCGCCGCCCTCTACACCGGGGTCGACCTCGGCGGCAGCGGCAGCTTCCCGCGCACCGAGGACGGCGACCGCGGCGCGCTGGTGCTCGGGCTGGACGCGGTGGTGCCGCTGGTCTACCGCCACACGCTCGTGAGCTCGTTCTTCGAGCTCGAGGGGGGATGGCTCGGCACCATCACCGAGGAGGAGGGATCCGAGCTCGAGCACGGCGTCCACCTCGGCGCGGCGTTCGGCGCGCGCGCCGCCCGCACCCGCTGGATCTTCCCGGTGGGCGCCATCGGCCTCAGCTGGGAGCGGACCTTCCCGCGCGCCGCCGCCGCGCCGCTCACCACCATCAAGGTCGGGTTCCGGGCCTCGTTCGATCTCGACCTGTGAGCGCGGCCGCGCGCGGCGGCCGCCCCGGGCACGTGCGTTGCACTCGTGCGGTCGAGGCCGCGTGCTGCTCCAGGTGCTCCTGTTTGCCTGCGTGGGGATCGCGATGGAGGTCTTCTTCACCGCCATCACCGAGTACCCGCGCCGCCGGTGCAACCGGCTGATGGGCCACTCCTACGTCTGGATGGCCCTGACCTACGGGAGCGCGCCGCTGCTCCTCGCCGTGATCTACCCGCCGCTCGAGAGCGCGCCGCTTGTCGGCCGCCTCACCGTGTACGTCGCCGTGCTCTATGCGATCGAGTACACGGCTGGCTGGCTGCTCCGCTGCGCGCTCGGCCGCTGCCCCTGGGACTACGGCCGAGCGCGCTGGTCTGTTCACGGCCTGATCCGGCTCGACTACCTGCCGGCCTGGGCCGCGGCCTGCCTCATCTTCGAGTCGCTCTGGCTCGAGCTGCGCGTCTTGTGAGCGCTCCCCATCTGTGGTGGGGGCGCACGCCGGGTCAGTTCTGCTCGCCCGCGGTCTCCTCGCCGGCGGCCTCCTCGCCGGCGGCC
>Ga0079224_100016093_pt1 | contig 10489 bp, 8 predicted proteins | sample Stecom2015_FD_80414 | JGI IMG/M metagenome (GOLD analysis project Ga0079224, IMG submission 80414) | Agricultural soil microbial communities from Utah to study Nitrogen management - Steer compost 2015 | ecosystem: Environmental > Terrestrial > Soil > Agricultural land | place: USA: Utah...
ATTCACCCCGCCCAGCCCCCAGGACAGCCCATGCCAGCAGACCTTCACCAACCCGATCCCAGCCAGCGGGCCAGCTACGGCTGGTTTATGCCCATCACCACCCGCTGGCTGGACAACGATATCTATGGCCATATCAACAATGTTCACTACTACTCCTACTTTGACACCGTGGCCAACAGCTACCTGATTCGGGAGTGCGGCCTGGATATCCACGGAGGCGACACTATCGGCTATATCGTCCACTCCCAGTGTTTCTATAAAAGCGGCATCTCCTTTCCCGAGGCCATCGAGGGCGGCTTTCGCGTCAACAAACTGGGCAACAGCTCGGTGGAATACGGTATCGGCATCTTTCGCACCGGGGAGAGCACCGCCTGCGCCCACGGCACCTTCACCCATGTCTTTGTCAACCGGGCAAATGAACGCCCGGTCGCCATCCAAGACCCCATGCGCGGCCAACTGGCCAAAATGATCATCGGAGCCAAACCATGAGCCTGTCCCTGAAAAATCCCAAGCTGTTGCAAACCCGGGCCTATATCGACGGCCGCTGGGTGGATGCCGACAGCGGCGACACCTTTGAGGTGCGCAACCCCGCCTCCGGCGAAGTTCTCGCCCGGGTGGCCGACATGGGTGCCGCCGAGACCCGGCGCGCCATCGCCGCCGCCGAGGCCGCACTCCCCGCCTGGCGCAACAAGACCGCCAAGGAGCGGGCAAACATTCTGCGCACCTGGTTCAACCTGCTGATGGCCAACCAGGACGACCTGGCGGCCATCCTCACCGCCGAGCAGGGCAAGACCCTCGGCGAAGCGGCGGGGGAAATCGCCTACGGCGCCAACTATATCGAGTGGTTTGCCGAGGAGGCCAAGCGCATCTACGGGGACATCATCGCCCCCCCCAGCCAGGACAAGCGGATTCTGGTGCTCAAGCAGCCGGTGGGGGTGGTGGCCTCCATCACCCCCTGGAACTTTCCCAACGCCATGATCGCCCGCAAGGTGGCCCCCGCCCTGGCGGCGGGCTGTACCTTTGTCGCCAAGCCCGCCAAGGAAACCCCCCTCTCCGCCTTTGCCATGGCGGTCTTGGCGGAGGAGGCCGGGGTTCCCCCGGGGGTATTCAGCGTGCTGTGCGGCTCCTCGTCCAGCGCCATCGGCGGCGAGATGACCGGCAACCCCAGCGTCAGGAAACTCACCTTCACCGGCTCCACCGGGGTTGGCAAAACCCTGATCCAGCAGTGCGCCGGCACCGTCAAGAAAACCTCCATGGAATTGGGGGGCAACGCGCCCTTTATCGTCTTCGACGACGCCGATATCGACGCCGCGGTGGCCGGGGCCATGGCCTCCAAGTACCGCAACGCCGGCCAGACCTGTGTCTGCACCAACCGCATCCTGGTACAGGACGGCATCTACGATACCTTTGCCGCCAGGCTCGCCGCCGAGGTAAACAAGTTTCACCTGGGCAACGGCGCCGACGCCGGGGTGACCATGGGCCCCCTGGTGAACGAAAAGGCCGCCCGCGATGTGGACGCCATGGTGCAGGACGCCCTTGCCCAGGGTGCCGTGGCAATCTCCGGCGGCCGCCCCTCCAGCCTCGGCAGCTGCTTCTACGAGCCCACGGTGCTCACCGGGGTGACCGCGGACATGCGGGTGTTCAAGGAGGAGATTTTCGGCCCCGTCGCCCCGCTGTTTCGCTTTAGCAGCGAAACGGAAGCCGTGCGCATGGCCAACGACACCGAGTTCGGCCTGGCCGCCTATTTCTACACCCGGGACATGGGCCGCATCTGGCGGGTGGGCGAGGCCCTGGAATACGGCATCGTCGGCATCAACGAGGGCCTGATCTCCAACGAGATGGCGCCCTTCGGCGGCGTCAAGGAATCCGGCAACGGCCGGGAGGGCTCCAAGTACGGCATCGAGGATTATGTGGAAATCAAGTACATGTGCCTGGGGGGAATTTGAACGTAACCGTCCGGTAAACCCATCTTCGAAATTGCGAACGACGATTACACCCGACCGGCTATGGGCACATCGACCACCCCGTTCTTCCGGAGACCGGGCTCCCACGCAATGCTCCCAAACCCGGGGGGCACCCCGTAGGAGTTCACTCTGTGAGCGTACGATGATGGCACCCAACCGGTTATGGGCGCCAGGTGGATACCTTGATTATGCATTCCCGCACCACGTTGAAGATGGGTTTGCCGGGCGGTTGCATTTGAACGCCGGGCATCGGGAATTATTGACCCGGCAAAAAAAAGGCCCCACAGAGTGGGGCAATAACTGCTTCAGAGTGCTCCGGGAAAGTTATTCACCAAGGTAATAATTGACATCCAGGCCATAGGTTCTGGGCTCATTACCCACCCCGATGGCGTGGCCGAAATTGCCGAAAAAGTCGATACCGGCAATACGGTATTGTTCATCCGTCAGGTTTTTCCCCCACAACGCCAACTCCAGTTTGTCGCTGACATTCCACTGGGCCCTGGCGTTGATCATGCCCTTGGCCGGGGTATCCGAGCCCGTCGGGTCCAGGGTGGAGAAGGACACATACTCATCGTGCCAGCTGTAATCGGCGCGGAGGTCCAGGCTTCCCGTGGTGAGGGGAAGGCTGTACTGGGTCCACAGGCTGTAGGTGTGTTCCGGGGTGGAAACAAACTCCTGGCCGGAACGGTCGAGGGGTCCACCGGTGGCGGGGTCGATGTCCATATAGTCGTCGTAGCCGGCATCTGTCCAGCCAAAAGAGCCCCCGGCCTGCCAGGCGTCGGTGAGGATGGCGCTGAATTCCGCCTCCAGGCCCTTGACGGTGGCAGACGCCGCATTGGCCACCACGGTGGCGGTGGCGCCACCGGCGACGGGAACTATGGTGGAGCGTTGGATATCGCTGTAGTCGCTGTAGAAAAAGGCCATGTTGGTGCGCAACCGGCTGTCGAGCCAGTCGTGCTTGAAGCCAACCTCGAACTCCTCCACTTCCTCAGGGGCAAAGGACGTAAAACTCAGCAGATCCGTGCCACGGAGGTTCTGACCGCCACTGCGGAAACCCGTCGCGGTTTTGAAGTAGGCCATCAAGCCGCTGTCGAAGCTGTAGTCCACCATAAAGGTGTAGTCGATGGAGTCATCGTCCCGGGAGAAATCACCCACACAACCCGCCCGGCCCGGTACCGATGGGTCATTTCTCAGCGCTTCAGGCACCAGACAAGAGATAAACGCACCGGCCTGGGTTTCGCGAGCATTGACTGAGGTGAGGTCCTTGGACTCTTCCGAATACCTCAGGCCCAGGGTCAGGTTGAGCTGCTCCGTCAGGCGATAGGTGCCCTGGGCAAAGACCGCCTGACTGGTATTTTCCACATCCCCCTCGGTGGCGGTTATAAAGCCGAAGGGCGAGAAGGAGTCGGAACCGTCGGTGCCGGACTCATCGAAATGGTAGAGGCCCACCGTCCAGTCCAGTTTATCCTCCAGACCGGTGCCGCTGAACAGCAACTCCGCGGAATACTGGTCGTGGCCATCGAGCCAGGTCTCTGTCTCGAGAATGCGCACCGGGGAGCCGTCGAGATCGAAGAAAGTGGCGTATTCCAGCCCCCGGTAGCCGAGGATAAGTTTCATGCTGAGATCGTCACTGAGTTCGATGCTGCTGGTCAGGCTGATCGCGTCGCTGTCGAACCAAGTATGGGGCTTGGCGCCTTCAAACAACTCCTCGAACTCGTTGGGCCTGAGAACGCTGCTGGAAGGCACCCCGGGGCCGGTGGCCGGGTTCAACTGGGGAAAGCCCAGATAGGGGTCCTGCAGTGCCGGCGGGAAACCCAGGGAGGCCAGTAACGGTGAGGGAATGACATGGGTCAGGGTTGAGCCATTGCCCCGGTAATCCCCTTCACTCTTCTCCACCTTGAGAAGGAACTCACTGCGCTCGCTGGGGGTAAACAGCAGCTTGGCGATAATGCTGCGCTTGTCATCCTGGTTGACGTCGTAGCCACCGATGACATTGTCCTGCCAGCCATCCCGCTTCTGGCCGTCGATGGCGATACGCCCCGCCAACTTGTCGTCGATGATGGGGGTATTGACCATCAGGTTGTAGTCGGCGCGGCTGTAGTTGCCGATGGTACCGCCGATGCGGGCGGAGCGGATGAACTCCGGATTTTTGGTATAGATCTGCACGGCGCCACCTGTGGTATTGCGTCCGAACAGGGTGCCCTGTGGCCCGCGCAGCACTTCCACCCGCTCGATATCCGCCAGATTGACATTGGAGCCCACCGGCCGGGACCAGATGATATCGTCCACATAGGTGCCGATGGATGCGTCCAGGGTGCCGATGATGTCGTTCTGGGTCTGGCCGCGAATGGTGGTTCTCAGGGAGGTGTTGTTGCCCACGGATTCGGTGTACATCATATTGGGAACGTGGAAGGCGATATCGATGACACTGGCCGCCCCCTGAAGTTTGAGTGCGTCGCCACTCATGCTGGTGATGGCGATGGGCACGTCCTGGGCGCTTTCCTCCCGCTTCCGCGCGGTGACCAGCACCTCTTCCAGCACTGCGCCGGACTGGGCCAGGGAGGGCGCGGAGGCCAGCGCCAGGGCCGGCATCATCGCGGCCATTAACAGCCGTTTGGGCTGGCGGGAGAAGGCCCCTTTCCCAGGCACCACAGGGACGAACTGATTCTTTGTGTCTTTTATTGGCATTGTTATTTCCTCGTTGAGCTGCAATGGATTTCCACCTTGATGTTCAGCAAATTGCAACTTGAAAGAAACCACCGCTGATGTTTCCCGCAGTCGCGCTCTGCCAGCTGCGACCGCGGATCCCTTAACGGTCGTTATCCAACTGGCAATCCCATATTTGCTTGTACGATCGTACAACGGTAAGATCCATAACGCAATAACACCAAACACCCAGGACTTGGCCAAAGTATGGTGTTCCGATCAGCGTGAACGTGAAAATCGATGGCATCCGCCGCCAATACCAGCCCTCTGGCGTCGAGTCCCTTGGCACCACGTGTTTCGCCAAAGCTGCTTCCTGCGATACGATGCCACTTGCCGTGTCGCCGCCTGCGAAGGACATCGATTCCCAATAGAATTGTAATTTCGAATCAGGACACGCCATGAACACGACAGTCGACGGCTTTCTCGTACCCCCTGCGTTACTTGCGCCAAAGGGGCTGTGGGTATTCGACTGGGTGATTCCCATCGTCGGCTCGGCAATAATCCTGTATGCCCTGGTTGACTGTTTCCGCCACAAACGCTTGACCTGGGGTTTTTTATTCCTGGTCAACAGCCTGTTGGTCTACTGGATGGAGACCGTGGGCGACTGGGGGCAGCACCTTGTTTTCAGCCCCGTATTTGCCACCCACCACCTCTTGGAGTGGCTGCCGTTGAAGACCCCCTTTGATCCGCTTTTCATGCCCTTTGCCTACGCCATCTACTGGACGGTACACGCATTGATCGTTCTTTGGCTGGGACAGTGGCTCACCAAGCGCTATGGCTGGAGCATGCTCAAGGCCATCGTGATCCTCTCGGTACCGGTCAATTATTCATGGGACTTTCTTGTGGAAGGCCTGGCCAGCGCACTGGGTTGGTGGACCTACGACCCCGGCATCGGCCCGGTCCTGGAATGGCCCAATGGCGGACGGATAACCCTGCTGTGGACAATCGGCTTGATGTGCATCTGGCCCAACCTGATAGCCTACTGGGCCGGCAAGCCACCCATTGGTGGCCTCAACCACTTTGAACGATTTTTCCGCCTCGAGCGCTTTACCCTTGCCAAGATGCCCGTCGCCACTTCGCCACAGATGACACTGCGGGAGCGCTATGACGCCCCCCTGAACTATGCCGTCACCATCCCCCGCTGGAAGTTCGAAGCCTGGCGCATGCTCGCTTGGTTTGTCGGCTTTCAAGTCAGCTTCTTCATTCTTTTGGTTGTCCCCCTGGTGGTGACCAGAATACTTTTGGATGCCCAAAGCCCGTATCTACCGCCGTTTATTCCCTGAATCGACATGACTTCGCGCCATACCCACAAAAGGAAGTTGCCATGAGTTATCTGCCGCCAGAGGGGCGAGAAGCCCTGATCAAGGAGACCGTTCGAATTTTGTTCTGGAGCGCCGTTGCCATCGTGGCATTGGCTGTCGTCGTGGCATTGACCCAGGGTGTCGTAGTAAAAATTGCGCCTTGAGCGCCTCGATTCGGCACTGAAGCTGGAGCAAGCGAGGCACCCAACTGGCACCCCGGGTGATGGCGTTGTACCCTCTTTGCTTCGCCATCACCCAACGAGATTTTGCAACCCAAGGAAAACCCAATGAGCAATATCGACAGCCCCGCCCTCCACCAGCAAGCCCTGGCCGCCCTGGAAGCGGCGGACATGGCCCTGGCCCACGCCTCCCAGCTGGATATCGACGGCCCCTGGGATCCGTCCCACATTACCGCCGAGCTGCTGGAGCGTGAACTGGGAGGAGCCGTTCCCGATGCCAAACTGGAAAAACTGGACGTGGTTGACGCCCACGATGGCATGACCAGCCGCAAGCGCTGGCGTCTCGCATGGAACCCTGCCGGGCAGCAGGCCGGTCTCCCCGACGAACTTTTTGTCAAGGCCACCCCCGAAGGCCCCTACCTGCGGGAGACCCTGGCCCTCCTCCACATGGCCGAAAATGAAGTTCGTTTCTACAACCAGATCCAACCCGAATTGCCCGAGCTGGCCCCCAAGGCCTGGTTGGCCCGCAGTTACCCCGGGGGCCGCTTCATGCTTCTGATGGAGGTGCTGGAGGCGCGGAACCTGCGGCCCTACTGGCAAGCGGACGATTGCTCCCTCGACCACGCAAAGGCAGTGATCAAGGCCCTGGCCAGCCTCCACGCCCAGTACTGGCAAAGTCCCAGATTCGACACCGACCTGGCCTGGGTCAGGCCCCGCACCCGCCGCTTCGGCTTTCAGTGGCACCAGCAATCCTTTCATATCGCCCGCGCCCAGTATCTGCAGTCCGAGGCCGGGCTCGATCTCCCCGAGGCCATTAGTGACATGCTCCGGCGCTGGGACGACAACGACCAACAGGTCTATGCCTACTGGGAGACCCTGCCGGCCACGGTCCTGCACGGCGACAGTCACCTGGGCAACACCTTTTCCTATCCCGACGGCCGCGCCGGTTATTTCGACTGGCAGGTAATGTACCGCGGTCACGGCCTGCGGGATGTGGCCTACTTCTTTCTCGGCGCCGTGGAGGAGGAAATGCGCCGCGACCACGAGCGCGCCATTGTCGACCTGTATCTCGACGAACTGGCGGCCCGGGGGGTGGAACTGGATAGGGACAGGGCCTGGCTGGATTACTGCCTGTTCGCCCTCGACCGTTTTGACGCCCATATCAAGACCTATACCAGGGGCGGCTACGGCCACGCACCCAAGGGCGTCATGCGGGGCCGCAGAACCACCATCGGCAGCCTGCTCGCCAATGATGTGCCAAGCCTGCTCGACAGGGTGATTCGCGACGGCAGGCTCTAGCCCCACACCTCAGCAAGCGCCACCGCAGGCCCCTGGCCGCCGTTCGGCTCTGGTACAATGGCGGTCTTTCAGCAATATCAGTGCCAAACGGCAACATCGAACGATGGTAAAAAATATCAGGCAAGAATCGTCAGCGCGGCGAAAATCCCCGCGGGGTGAACGCAAGAAGCTGGAAATACTGGATGCGGCGGAAAAACTGTTCGCCGAAAGAGGCATGGCCGGAGCCAGCCTGCGGGATATCGCCAGTCTGGCTGGCGCCGATCTCGGCTCCATCACCTACCATTTCACATCCAAGGAAAATCTCTTCAACCAGGTGCTGGCGAGGCGTGCCGAAAGCGGCGCGGCCAGAATACGACTTTCCTTCGAAAACGCCATCAGAAAGCAGGGCCATATCAGCCTCGAGCTGATCCTCACCAACTATGCCCGCAGCTCGCTGTGGCTGTTCGGCGAGGGGCGCGAGCAATGGGTCCATTACTCACGGATGGTGCTGCAGCCCTTCCCGGAACAGAACCCTGGAACCCTCAACGCCGCCATTTCCGAACACTACGGACCAGTTAGAAACTACATCATCGACTGCCTGTGTACAGTGATGCCTGGTGTGCCCAGGGAGGACGTGGCCTGGTGTTTCGGCCAGTTCGAGGGCGCCTTGACCCCGCTGTTCAAGGTGGCCTACTCCCCCACTGACGACACCCGCCTGCAAAGGGAAATCCGGCTTTTCGAGCGCAACCTGGTCCCTTTTTATCTCGCCGGGTTCAAGCAATTGGCCGCATGTGCCACCCAGTCAGACCTCAGCGCAAACTCCGGCTGACGGCGCCTAACAATCTCCTGCACGCCACCTCAAGTTGGCCTCTCCCGACACCATCGATCCAGCCTGTGGTGTGGCCGAGGTGCCCCCAGAACCAAGCCGAAGCTCGATTCCTGCCAGGTTCCGCCAACTCACATCAAGAAATAGTTAGCGAAAGCAGTGAGAGACGCCATCTTCTATCTTGTACGACTGTACAATATATGCAATATTGGGCCTCCTGATACAGGCAGACTGACCAGCCATGCAATGCTGCCGGGTTACCAGCAACCATTACCAACGGGATCTGACGCAGATGAAAAACATAAAAGCCGCAATCTTCCAAGGTCCGAAAAGGCCACTCACCATTGAAACCGTCAGTCTCAGAGCCCCTGGGCCGGACGAAGTGCTGGTCCGCCTCAAGGCTACCGGGTTGTGCCACAGCGACCTCCATATCCTCGATGGCCACAACCCCATGACCTTTCCCATGGTACTTGGACACGAGTGCTGTGGCGTAGTCGAAGCCTGTGGCGACCAGGTCCGGGATCTCGCCTTCGGTGATCTGGTGATTCCCTATGTCATGCCCGAATGTGGCGAGTGCATTCTTTGCAAGGATCGGCGCACCAATGCCTGCATCACCACCCAGGCGGTGACCTCCGAGATGGACGGTCGCATCCTGTGGGGAGACACACCCGTTGCCACCTTTCTGGGGCTTGGCACCTTTGCCGAGTACGTTGTTGTGAAGGCCAGCCGCACCGCCAAAATTGATCCGCGCGCCGACCCGGAAGCCGCCTGCTATATTTCCTGCGGCGCGGCAACTGGGCTGGGCTCGGTGCTGCTCGCTGCCAAGGTCAAAGCGAACGAGAGCGTCGCCGTATTCGGTCTGGGTGGCATCGGCCTCAATGTGGTTCAGGGCGCCCGCCTGGCCGGGGCAAAAAATATCATAGGTATCGACGTCAACCCCGCCAAGGAAGCAGTGGCGCGACAGTATGGCGCGACGGACTTTATCTGTACCCGCAACTGCGATGACGTTCCCGCAGAGGTGGCCAGAATCACCGGGATGGGCGCCGACCACACCTTTGATTGTGTCGGCAACCCCGCAGTACTGAACACTGCCTTTCTATCCGCCAATCCACTCTGGGGAGAGTGTCACAATATCGGCATTGCCGCAGAGGGCGATACCTACGGTTTCGACCCGCGCAGCTTCCGCTCCGGCGGCAGAAAGGTGGGCGGAGTGATGATGGGCAACGCCAAGGCCAAAACAGATCTGCCGCAAATGGTGAACTGGGATCTGTCCGGCAAGATAGATCTCAAAGGGCTGATTTCCCACCGTCTGAGGCTTGAAGAAATCAACGAGGGCTTTGATCTGCTCCGCGCAGGTCAGGCCAACCGTATCGTCATCACTTTCTGAAGAGCATCGACAAGGAGCACCCCGAATGTCAAAGCAACAGATCATTACGGCACCGAACGGCATCGCCGTAGCCCTGCCCACCCAATGCTTGATCGACGGTCAATGGACGGACGCCCTGTCGGGCCGCACCCTCGACATCCTCAATCCCGGCACCGAAGAGATCCTGGGCGCCGCGCCGGCAGGCAATGGGGATGATATCGACCTGGCCGTCAAGGCCGCCCGCCGCGCATTCGAGGAACGCCGCTGGCTGCGCCTGTCCGCACACGAGAGAGCCAGGATACTGTGGCGTGTCAGTGAACTGCTGGAAGCACGCAAAGACGAATTTGCAGCCCTGGACGCGCTCAACATGGGCATGCCCTTTGCCCAGCTCCGCACCGGCATGCTCCAGAAAGCAGTCGACGCTTTCCGCTACTACGCCGGCTGGTGTACCAAGATCAACGGTGACACCGTGGACCTCGACGACGGTGACCGGTTGCGCCACGCATTTACTCTCCGCGAACCCGTGGGTGTGGCAGGGCTTATCGTACCCTGGAACGCGCCCATGCCTACCGCGTGCTGGAAAATTGCACCGGCACTGGCAGCGGGCTGCACTGTGGTCCTCAAACCCTCGGAGGAGACCCCCCTGTCAGCCCTGCTGCTCGGCCAGATACTCTTGGATGCTGGCGTGCCACCCGGAGTAGTCAACATTGTTCCCGGCCTTGGCGAAGAAGCCGGCAAAGCCTTAACGATCCATCCGGATGTAGACAAAATCGCCTTTACGGGTTCTACCGAAGTAGGCAAGCAGATCGTTCAGGCTGCCGGGGCAACCAATTTGAAAAAGGTATCCCTAGAACTGGGGGGAAAATCCC
>Ga0079224_100016094_pt1 | contig 10489 bp, 5 predicted proteins | sample Stecom2015_FD_80414 | JGI IMG/M metagenome (GOLD analysis project Ga0079224, IMG submission 80414) | Agricultural soil microbial communities from Utah to study Nitrogen management - Steer compost 2015 | ecosystem: Environmental > Terrestrial > Soil > Agricultural land | place: USA: Utah...
GCTGATTCTGCATGGGGTTGATGTCATCCGTAATAGTCATTCCTTTATCTCCTGTTTTCCTGCTGCCACGTGTCCGGACACATCGGCATGCACATCCGTCGTTGTCGCTTGCCGGGCATGATCAGCGCGTTGTGATGCCCGCTATGGCGCTGCGGCATGGTTAACCGCCTGTCCTGTTCGTTGCCGGCCGCGCCATGCTTCACTTACAGACAGGCGCCGGGACCTCTCCATAAACAGCCAGACAGGCGCACTAGCCGGCCATTTTCTCGCCGCCATCCACGGGGATGGCCTGCCCGTTGATACTGGCCGACTGCGGCAGGCACAACCACAGCACGGCATGCGCCACTTCCTCGGGTTGCACCAATCTGCCTTGCGGGTTGTTGCTGGCCAATGCCGCTTTTGCCTTGTCTGCAGTCATGCCGGTTTTGGCCACCATATTGGCCACGGCGCCATCCAGTAGCGGCGTGTCGGTATAGCCGGGACACACAGCATTGACGGTAATATTCTTTGTCGCCAGTTCCAGGGCGAGCGCGCGGGTCAGACCCACCACGCCGTGCTTGGCTGCGCAATATGCGGTTACATAGCCATAGCCCTTCAGCCCGGCCACGCTGGCCACATTTACAATCCGTCCCCAGCCCTGCGTCAGCATATCGGGCAGCGCGGCGGCAATGCATTGATAGGTCCCTGTCAGATTGACCTGCAACATCCGGTTCCAGAATTCGGTATTCATTTTTTCAAAGCGCTCGCTTTGCGCTTGCCCGGCATTGTTCACCAGAATATTGATCGGACCAAAGCGCTCCCGCGCCGCATCAAACGCGCTGCCGATCGACTTTTCATTTGTGATATCGGCCTGTACCGTGTACACCCGTTGCGCGTCCGCGCAAAGGCTCGCCGCCGCTGCGGACAGGCGCTCGGCGCTGCGGGCCAGGAGCGTTACCCGGGCACCGGCATCCAGCGCCAGGCGCGCCACTTCAAACCCGATTCCCTGGCTGGCGCCGGTAATCAGCACATGGCGATCGTCCAAAGCGGGGTGGGCGGTATGGTTCATGATCATTTATCCATTTTGCGTAAGTTGGGCCCGCTCGAACAGGGTTTCGATCTGGCGTTTGCCGGCGCTATACTGCCTCGGCCAGTTGACCTGCGTATAGCCGATCCGGGCGGTTTCGCTCAGTGTCCAGGCCGGGTTGGCCAGATGAGGACGGCCAATGGCGCACAGATCCGCACGACCCGAGGCAATAATGCTGTTGACCTGATCGGCCTCTGTGATGGCGCCGACTGCCATGGTCGCAATCCCTTCCTGATTGCGGATTTCGTCTGCGAAAGGCGTCTGGTACATGCGCCCGTATACCGGCTTCTGCTCCGGGCTGACCTGGCCAGACGAGCAATCGATCAGATCGGCGCCTGCCGCCTTGAAGGCCCGGGCAATCAGCACCGCGTCGTCTGCGGTAATACCCCCCTCGACCCAGTCGCTGGCGGAGATACGCACGTTCAGTGGCCGCTCCTGGGGCCACACGGCACGCATCGCAGCAAAAACCTCCAGGGGAAAACGCAGGCGATTTTCCAGCGCGCCGCCGTAGGCATCCCGGCGCTGATTGGTCAGTGGCGAAATAAAGCACGACAACAGATAGCCATGGGCGCAATGCAGTTCGAGCACGTCAAACCCCGCCTGAGCGGCACGTTCGGTGGCCTGCACGAATGCATCGGTGATGTGCTGCATCCCGGCAGGATCCAGTTCGGTCGGTATTTGTGACACATCCGGCAAATAAGGCAGGGGCGAGGCCGAAACCAGGGGCCAATTGCCCGCCTCCAGCGGCATGTCTATGCCATCCCATGCCGCCTTGGTCGAGCCCTTGCGGCCTGCATGACCCAGCTGAATGCCGATTTTGGCATCGGATTGCGCGTGGACCGCCTGCACAATTTTCTGCCAGGCCTGCAACTGGGTGTTGTTCCACAGCCCCGGGCAATGCGGCGTGATCCGCGCCTGGGGCGACACGCAGGTCATTTCTACCATGACCAGTCCGGCGCCACCCAGAGCCCGCGCCAGCAAATGCTGGAAATGAAAGTCACCGGGCACCCCGTCAACGCAGGAGTACATAGCCATGGGCGAGACCACGATCCGGTTTTTCAATACCACAGAGCGCAGGCTGAAGGGTGTCCACATGGGAGGAATCGCAGCCGTGTCCTTGTCCGCACCCTCCCCCGGACGTCCGGTCTGGCTGGCCTGGCGACTGAACCAGCTTTCAAAATGATGCATCCACTGCGGATCGCGCAGCCGCAGGTTCTCATGTGATATACGCTGCGAGCGCGTCAGCAGCGAATAGGCAAACTGCTCTGGCGCGAGGCGACTATAGCGTTTGACATTCTCGAACCATTCGGTGGAGTTGCGCGCCGCATTCTGGATTTTCAGCACTTCGACGCTGCGCAGCGTTTCGTAGTGCGCGAGCGCAGCGTCGGTGTCGCTGTGAGTACGAAAACTGCTCGCCAGTTCGATGGCGTCTTCCAGGGCCAGCTTGGTTCCCGAGCCGATGGAAAAATGCGCCGTATGCGCGGCATCGCCCATAAGCACCACGGGCACGGATTTGCCGTTAGGCAGATGCTGGTGATGCACCCACCGCTCGCAGATGACGCGCGGAAACTGAATCCAGATGGCCGAGCCGCGCAGATGTTTGGCGTTGGATAACAGCGTATGGCCGTCCAGCCAGGGAGCGAATAATGTCTCGCAATAGGCAATGCCCTCCTCTTGCGACATATGGTCTATACCGGCAGCACGCCAGGTTTCATCACGGGTTTCAACAATGAAGGTGGACATGCCTTCTTCATATTGATAAGCATGCGCCTGAAACCAGCCATGCTCTGTATTGACAAAGGCAAAGGTAAACGCATCGAACGTCTTTTGCGTTCCCAGCCAAACGAAGCGACAGCGCCGGGTATCGATATCCGGCTTGAACGTATCGGCGTAGCGCGTCCGGATGCGACTGTTGATGCCGTCGGAAGCGATCACCAGATCCGCATCATAGTCTGCCGCCAGGGTCTGGTCATCGTCGACTACGGTTTCGAACACCAGTTCTACCCCAAGGTCCAGGCAGCGCTGCTGCAGGATATTGAGCATCTTCTTGCGACCAATGCCGATAAAGCCGTGTCCGCCGCTGCGGATGGTATGTTGACCGATATGAATATCAATATCGTCCCAGTGGTTGAACTGGCGAATGATCTGTTCGGCCGTGGGCGGATCGGCCTTTTTCAGATTCTCCAGCGTGGCGTCAGAAAATACGACGCCCCAGCCGAAGGTATCGAAAGGCCGGTTCCGCTCAATAACCGCCACCCGATCCCGGGGATTGCGTTTTTTCATCAGCAGTCCCGCATACAAACCTGCGGGGCCGCCACCGATACATACGATATTCATGACAGATCCTTTGAGTGCGGTCTGTGACCGTTGCCAGCCCGGTCGCGGCCTTACCGGCGGCATCTGGCATGCACAGGCCCGCAGCGCTGCGGTTTTGCCTCTTCACAATTGTGATTTATTTTAAGTTTAAACTAATTTATAATGCACTACAAACTTTTTTTAAACTGTTGCATTGGCTGCCCCGCGCCGGGCATGACGCACGTCTGAACCAGACAGCGTTACAATTTGCCCGGCCTCACCTAGCCCGCAATGTCGTTATATTTACGTTTACTCTGCAGGAGCAGTTATGCAACACGATCTGGAAACCCGCGCCGCAACCATTGATCATTCCGAATTGCGTTTGTGGCTGCGCCTGCTTACCTGCACCAGCCTCATCGAGAATCGCATCCGCAATTATCTGCGCGTGCAATTCGATTGCACCCTGCCGCGCTTTGACCTCATGGCGCAACTGGCCAAGGAACCGCAAGGCATGCGCATGGGAGATCTGTCCGCAAGACTGATGGTCAGCAACGGCAACGTGACCACCATTGCCAACCAGTTGGAAAAAGAAGGGCTGATCCTGCGCAAGGTCAGCAGCGAAGACCGCCGCAGCACCTTTTTGCGACTTAGCGCAAAGGGGCGCCGGCAATTTGACCAGATGGCCGCAGCCCATGAGACCTGGCTCCAGGACATGTTCAGCGCCATGCCCAAGGGCAACCAGAAAGATCTGTACACGCTGCTGGCCGATCTGAAGCAGGCAGCGCTTGCATCGCCACAGTAACACGCCCTCGCGTTGACGCTATTGCCGGCGTGCCCAGGCATGACCTTGCCCGATGGGGGCGGCATGAGATGCCCGCCCCCACTGGCCCGGGTACAGTTCATGACGGAATCGATGCTGCGAAGACCCGGCCCGCAGCAGCCGTGCCGACATTCAACAACGCTGCGACTTTGTCAGTTTGTGTCTTTGTCAGTTTGTGTCTTTGTCAGTTTGTGTCTTTGTCAGTTTGTATTTTTGTCAGTTTGTGACTTAGCCGCTTGATGACTGGGTCGCTTGGTGGCCTGGATATTTTTCGATTTTGGAATTATTCGATTTTGAGATTCTGAGATTTTGCTACTTTGCTACTGTCGGTATTTTTACGAGCACAGGCAATTGCTGCAATCGGTTAAAATATTCTTTTTGACGATACCGCCCTGCCATCTATCGGCGATATCTTTCTTTGGAGCATCCTGAATGAATGCGGCAACGATTCATCAGAACGGTCAATCAGTCCGCCAGACAGATCTGCTGGTGATCGGTGGCGGAATCAATGGGACCGGCATTGCACGTGATGCTGCAGGGCGCGGCCTGTCTGTCTTGCTCTGCGAACAGGACGACCTGGCCAGCGCCACTTCATCGGCCAGCAGCAAGCTGATCCATGGCGGGCTGCGCTATCTGGAACAATACGAGTTTCGCCTTGTGCGCGAAGCGCTGGCAGAGCGCGAAGTGTTGCTGAACATCGCCCCGCATATTGTGCGCCCGCTGCGCTTCGTGCTGCCCCACGATCACACCTTGCGTCCTGTATGGATGATCCGGGCCGGACTGTTTCTCTATGATCATCTGGCCAGGCGCTCCGCGCGCTTGCCTGGGTCCAGTCATATCCGTCTGGACGATGACTCGCCATTCGCCCGTCCCATGAGCGAGCGTATCAAACAGGGTTTCATCTACTCCGATTGTCAGGTAGACGACTCCAGGCTGGTCATCCTTAACGCCATGGACGCACAGGCGCATGGCGCGCACATTCTGACGCGCACCACCTGCACCGGCGCACGCATTCAGGATGGCCGCTGGCTGGTGACCCTGCAGGACACCACAGGTCGCCGTTCGCAGGTCAGCGCCAAAGTGCTGGTCAACGCCGCCGGCCCTTGGGTGGAAAACGTACTCAAAACGCTGCATGACCCCGATGCTCGACAACATAACCACCTGCGCCTGATCAAAGGCAGCCACCTTGTCACGCGCAAGCTCTACGAAGGCGATCACGCCTATATCCTGCAGAATGATGACAAGCGGATCGTCTTTATCACCCCGCATCGCGATGCCTATTCCATGATCGGCACCACCGACGTGGATTTCAATGGCGATGCGCGTACCGCACACATTTCCGAAGAAGAAACCGATTACCTGCTGTCGGTTGTGAACCGGTATCTGCGCCAGCCGGTGCAGCGCGACGACATTGTCTCAAGCTGGGCGGGTGTGCGGCCTTTATATGACGACGCGCAAGGCCGGGCCGCAGCCGTCACTCGCGATTATGTCTTTGACGTAAGCGGCGGCAAAGACGGCGAACCCGCCATGCTATCGATCTTTGGCGGCAAAATCACCACTTATCGCAAACTGGCCGAACACGCATTGGAAAAACTCCAGCCTTTTCTGCAACCGGGGTCGGCCTGGACTGCCACGGCAGCATTGCCGGGCGGCCAATTGCCCGACCTGGACCCGCAGCGCTATACAGAGCAATTACGAACACGCTACCCCTGGCTGGAACCCATGCTGCTTACCCGCCTGGTGGCGGCCTATGGCTCTATGACAACTGAAATTATCGGCGACGCCGATTCCGTTGCCGGCCTGGGTATGCATTTCGGCCACGGCCTGTACGAAGCCGAAGCGCGCTGGCTGATTAACCGGGAGTGGGCGCAAAGCACCCAGGATATCCTGTGGCGCCGCACCCGGTTGGGCCTCCGGTTTAGCATGGGGCAACAACAAACGCTGGAACACTGGCTCACCGGCAGAACGCTGGCAGCCGCACAGATGCGCGACGCTTTTTTTGAAGCCGCGCCAACGCGCCAGGTAAATTCAGCCTCCTGATTCAGCCGCTTCCCGATTCAGGAAGCGCCTTGTCCGATCAGGCAACCGGGTCATACGCAGCCAGACCGACCCGGTCCGCGCAACGTTGTCTATGCGTCAGCCACACGCTGCCATACCGAACATAGACCTCGTTATGGGCTTCCTGCGAGCGCAGACAATGTATTTCGCATTTATGACATGTCATCAAATATGCCGGCCCGGAGTGTTATTATCCCCGGTATAAATCCCACCTCTTTGCAGTGTAACTACATTAATAATGACCATGTCTGAACAGGAACTGAAGCTACATGTGCCTGCCTCTGCGGCTGCGCAAGTAGAAAAGGCGCTGAAGAAAGCAAAATGCGAAACCATCTCGCTGCGCGCCATGTATTTTGATACAGCAGATCGCGAACTGGCCAAATCCAAAATTGCCATCAGGCTACGCCTGGAAGGCGACAACTGGGTGCAAACGCTGAAAATGCCCGGCAGCAATGCGCTGACCAAGCTGGAACTGAATCACAACCGCCCCAGCCCGGTGCTGGACTTGAGTTTGTACGCAGGCACGCCGGCCGAAGCCGCTTTGCTCAAACTGGCCAAGCCGCTGGAACTGCGCTACGAAACCGATATCACCCGGTTGTATCGGCGCCAGCGTACGCGCAAGGGCACCATAGAAATCGCCTTCGATACCGGTGTGATCCGTGCAGCAGAGCTGGAATTGCCGGTGTCCGAAGTGGAGTTCGAACTGGTATCGGGTTCGCCGGAAGCGATCTTTGAAATCGGAAAAAAATGGCTGGCGCAATATAAGCTGATTCTGGACTTGCGCAGCAAGTCGCAGCGCGGCGATGCCCTGGCGCAATCTGCCACCAATATCAGGCGCGCGGACGCCGCTAACGCGAAGAATGCGGCAAGCGACAGCGAAGTGCTGCGTTTCTGGGCGCCGCGCAAGGCACGCGCCTACGCCATAGACAAACAGGACAGCGCCACGCAGGCGCTGGTATCGGTCACCACTGAATGCCTGGAACACATCTGCGCCAATGCAGGCGCCCTGGCCGAAATTGATACGCTGGGCGTGGTTGAGGTAGGCCGCCCAGAGCATGTACATCAATTGCGTATCGGCATGCGACGCCTGACCAGCAACTGGAAGCTATTTACCGGCCTGGCCTGGCTGCCTGAACAGGATGTGCGCGAGGAGCTTCGCGTGCATCTGGGTCGATTCGGCGCTACACGTGATCTGGACGTCATGCTCGCAACCGTCGTGCCGGTCCTGAACGACGCAGGCATGCCTGCCATGCAGTTCAGCTCGCATCAAGAAGGCGCCACGCCGCACGACATCGCCAAAGACCCGTCCTTTCAGCAATGGCTGCTGCGGCTGCTGGAGTGGACTGTCGTCACACCCACAACCGATCCGGTGGCCACCATTGCGGATGACGAACAGTCCCCGACGGACGAGATTGAAGAGATGCAGTTGGCCGAGCAACCACCGGTTGAGCCGGCAGCGACGGAACAGAGCGCACAGGCAGCAACACCTGCAACTGCAACTGCAACTGCAACTGCATCCAGCCAGATTGAACCGATTATTATCCCGCTGACGCCACTGCCACACGGTCGCCCTGTGCTGCGCCGCTTGCTGGAGCAGCGCCTGAACAAATGGAACAGGCAAATCGTCCGTCACTGGAAAACCGAAGATAAATCGGATATTGAGGCCTATCATGACCTGCGCAAACGCATCAAGCGCATGCGTTACGCCCTGAATGTATACGAAGGCTTGCGCCCCAATTGCAACCTGAGCGGATATGTAAAGAAACTGGCAGCAGCACAGGAAGTATTCGGCCATTTGAATGATATGTCTACTGCGCTCACGTTCTTTGCCGCGCATACGCAAACGCATCCGGGCGCCTGGTTCGCCGTGGGTTGGCTTACCGCCACGCTGGAAACCCTGAAACACCAGGCCGATGAAGCGCTGACGCATATCCCTGCAAAAATCCGCTACGACTGACTTCGGTGTGCCGGCGTTCTCCTGAATGACAGAGAAAAGAAAAAGCGGGATGTCAATGCCCGCTTTTTCTTTTGAATCGATCTATTCTGTATAAATCCGGCACATAGCCAAAGATAAAAAGCAGAAGCGACGACGTTGAAAAACGCTGTGAGAAATGATGTGCCGCATCCGCTTTTATCTGCCGTAACCAGAATGGCACCCAAAGTCGGGACACGCAAAACCCCGAATCGTCGTTAAGCTGGTCGGCTTGCTTTGCCCTTGCGGGCTAAGGCGTTTCGTGCATGCCTTCTCAATCAATACCCATAATTGTTAGAACAGTATTTCCCAATTTATTGTCATACATCGTAATCGAGTGACAGGAATTGCTTTCGGCAATAACCCATGCTTCTGTCCGTTGTCCATACGCTACTATTTTTTTATAGCCAGATACCGTAAAGTAATTCTCCAGCTTTTGCGCATCTACATGCTTTTTATAATTCACCCAATAACCAGAGGCGCTGAAGCCATCCTGAGGTCGACATTCAATCTCAGTATCATCATCTCAATCCGATAAATGCTTGACGAGCTGGTTAGTGAAAAAAGTAAATTGCACCCAGTTTCTACGGGTATAGGTCGCCGCATCCCAGCCTGTGATGAACAAATAAATCAACCCTGCAACAAATACCAGTAGTGCAAGAGCAAGAACGCGCCGCCCCTGCTCACTTAATCGCCCAGCAACGCGCCTGCAAATTCGGACGCCACAAAGGGTTGCAGATCCTGCAATGACTCGCCCACGCCAATCCAGTAAACCGGCACGGGCCGCACGCCCTGGCTGCCCGCGGCCACGGCTGCCAGCGTACCGCCCTTGGCTGTTCCATCCAGCTTGGTCACAACCAGCCCTGTCAGCGTCAGTGCGGCATCAAACGCCTTGATTTGCGAAATGGCGTTTTGACCGGTATTGCCATCTACGACCAGCAGCACCTCGTGCGGCGCGTCGCCATCAGCCTTGCCGATCACACGCTTGATTTTCTTGAGCTCTTCCATCAGATGCAATTGAGTAGGCAGGCGGCCGGCGGTATCCACCATGACAATCGACGCCTTGCGGGCACGTCCGGCATTCACCGCATCGAATGCCACCGCAGCGGGGTCGCCGCCGTCCTGGGCGATCACCGCCACATTGTTGCGCGACCCCCATTCAATCAGTTGTTCGCGCGCTGCGGCACGAAACGTGTCGCCGGCAGCCAGCAGCACACTGTGCCCCTGCGCCTGAAAATGGTGAGCCAGTTTACCGATGGAGGTGGTTTTACCAGCGCCGTTCACGCCCGCAATCATTACAACCCGCGTCTGTCCGCCGCCTGCATCAAACGGCTTTTCCAACGGCGCCAGATGCTCGGCCAGCAGATCGCGCAGCGCGTGTTTGACGGTTTGCGCGTCTTCAATGCGTTCCTTTTTCACCTTGTTGCGCAGTTTGCCCAGCAGCGATTCGGTCGCTTCCATCCCCGCATCAGCCATAATCAGTGCGGTTTCCAGCTCTTCAAACAGATTTTCGTCGACTTTAACCCCGACAAACAGCGAACTGATATTCGAACCGGTCCGGGACAAACCGTCTTTCAGACGCGCCAGCCAGGACTTGCGATCCGATTTTGGACGCTGTGCGGTGCCGGATGCTGCCGGCGCCGGCTCGGTCTTGCCCTCCGCTTCGGGTGTAACCGCTTCAGCAACGGGCTCGGGTGTCGCGGGGATCTGGGGCGGCTCAGGCTTTGCCTGCGCTGCGCGCGCTTCTGACGCGGGCGCTTGGGGCGCTACCGACGCAACAGCGGGCGGCGGCGAGCGGTCCGTAACAGAAGCGTTCTTTTGCTCACCCTGTAAAACGGCGCTGGCGGCAGCGCCCGAGGCCGGGTTCGCAGACGGCGACAAAACAGCATCCATGGGCTTTTTCAGGGTTGCCGCTTTTTCGGTCAGATCCACATGAACCGGCGGGGTCGACGGCACAGACTGCACGTTGCGCTGCGCTTGCGGCGGCAAGGATGAAGCTGACGGCGCAACTGCAGCGGCAGACGCCATAGCGGCAGACGATGTTGGCTCTGAATCGGCAGAGGGCGGGACTGCCGCTTGGGTCGCCGGCGGGTCCTGAACCGGCGGTACGGTAGACGGCGGCTCCTGCGGCGGCGGTTCAACGGGCGCCGGCGGCTCTTTGGCCGGGGGCTCGGGTATGGCCGGTTCCCTGACAGGGGGTTCCTGCGCCGGGGGTTGCTCCTGGGCCGCCGGCTCAGTCCTGGCAGACTCGGTCTCTGCAGGCTCGGGAGCGATGGTA
>Ga0079224_100016095_pt1 | contig 10488 bp, 10 predicted proteins | sample Stecom2015_FD_80414 | JGI IMG/M metagenome (GOLD analysis project Ga0079224, IMG submission 80414) | Agricultural soil microbial communities from Utah to study Nitrogen management - Steer compost 2015 | ecosystem: Environmental > Terrestrial > Soil > Agricultural land | place: USA: Utah...
AGAGCGAATCTTCGAGCTGAGAATCTATGAGGGATACAGCGACGACGCAGTGTCGCGAAAAGTCAGGATGTTCAATGAAGGCGAAATAGAAATCTTCCGGAATACAGCACTCAACGCGGTTTTCTTTGGCGAAACGTTGTCCGGACCAAATATGCCTTGCCTTCAGTACATGCTCACATTCCGCAATATGCAGGAGCGCGACAAGAACTGGCAGGCGTTCATTTCTCATCCCGATTGGGCAAGGATGTCAAAGGACCCGCAGTACGCGAACACCGTCTCAAAAATCATCAGGGTGTTCCTCGAACCCATGTCCATTTCTCAAATCTGACACCTACTTACTATGCTCGCGGGCATAGTGCTCCTTTAGGATGTCGTACGCAAAATCGTCGGTCAGATCGCGTACAGCGGTGTGCACGTGATTGGCGTTGTTTTGCGTGTTGTCGTATTCGATCAGCAGCATGGGGCCCTGGATACGATAATAGTGCCCAGCGCCCGGCTGCAGGCTGCCTGCCCATGCGAAGTGCAGGTTTTCAATGCCGGCGTCCTGGATCTTTTTCATCAGTCGGCTTGAGAACCCGAATGCATAGTTCTTGACATATACATCTAACAGACTGAGAAGCATCTTCTGCTGGGCCGGCGTCATGTCGCGATAAGAAATGCCTTTTGGCTCCAGCGGCGTTGCTTCGCGTTCCGCAAGGGTAAACATTTCGCGGGGCGCTGTGTCGGAGAACTTCACGACTTTCAGTTGAGCATCTGAAAACGAGTTTACCAACTGGAAGCCCAGATCGGTCTCAAGCTTTAGGATCTGCTTTCCTGTCTGTGGCCCCCGCGGTACCGTACCAGGGTTCGATCCGAAAGCCGATGGCGTGGACGATACCACGACGCCATCAATCGAGAAGAAGTTGAGGGCGACATGATGACCCTCCAGGCGCCAGCCCCAGGGTTCTTTGGACGATGGGGTTCCGAAGAAGGTGATGTAGTAGTTTTCCGGGTCGCGATACGTGTCGTCAGGTCCGCGTCCCTCCAATTCGCGGAGAATGATCTCATGGGCCATGATTTCGGTGGCCTTTGTATAGCCTTGCTGGCTTAGTGAGGCCCGCAGCAGCTTTAAGGCTGCCTCGCGCTGCTTCGTGTCGAGTTGTTTGAACGGGATTCCTTTTCTTGGCCTGGGAACGATCGTCCAGTTGGTGCGTTCTTCCGTTTCTACGGGAAAGGACGCCATTTCCAGCTGTTCCGGGCTGAGCAGCGTCATAAATGCTGTCGCAGTTTGAGCGAGATCCTGGCCCGCACCTGGAAAACACGCGCATGTGGCCAGCGCGAACAAAAGCCCGCAGATAATTCGTTTCATAGGGAGGCCGTTCGTAGATGTTCTACTAAAGATAGATGCTTTTTGGAAACCGGGGTATTATTGTATGGAAACGGTCTTATACGTATTCAAGTCGTATTTTTGGGCTATCGATGCCCTGTCTGCCCCGAAACACGAATGGATTGCACCTTAAACAATGAAAATGTATGATGTTATAATAATCGGTGCGGGGCCAATTGGTCTTGCCTGCGGAATTGAAGCAAAGAAGGCCGGTCTGGACTATGTCATCATCGAGAAGGGATGCCTGGTCAATTCCCTGTATAATTACCCCCTAAACATGATGTTTTTCTCAACCTCCGAACGTCTCGAGATCGGGGATGTGCCTTTTATTTCACATCAACCGAAACCGAACCGCTTCGAGGCTCTGGAATACTATCGTCGCGTGTGCTCGTCGTGGGAACTCAACGTCCAGCTTTATGAGCGCGTCGAAGCGGTGCGTAAGAATGAGGGTTTCTTTGAAATAGAAACCGCCAAGGGAAAATACCTTAGCCGCGCGGTGGTTCTCGCCCTCGGCTTTTATGACCTTCCGTTCCTGCTCAATGTTCCGGGTGAGGAACTCCCGAAAGTAAAGCACTATTATGACGAGCCCCACCCCTATTATTTGCAACGTGTTATTGTCGTTGGCGCTGCCAACTCCGCGGTAGACGTTGCACTTGAAACCTATCGAAAGGGAGCCGACGTAACCATGGTTATCCGCGAGTCAGCGATTCGCGATACGGTCAAGTATTGGGTAAAGCCCGACATCGAAAACCGTATCAAGGAGGGATCTATCAAGGCGCACTTTAACTCGGAGGTTCTCCGTATCACGGAGGATTCCGTCATCATACGCACACCGGACGGCGAGCTTACGATTGAGAACGACTTTGTCCTGGCCATGACAGGATATCAGCCACCGTTTGAATTTATGGAACGGTGCGGTGTGCAGTTCCGCGACGATGCATTTCATACGCCGGTGTATGACGAGGCTACCATGGAGACGAACGTTCCAGGGCTCTATCTCGCCGGCGTGGTTTGCGGAGGTCTCAAAACCAACAAGTGGTTTATCGAAAATTCCCGCGTTCACGCAGAGGTCATTATGAAAAACCTGTCAAGAGTGCTGGCCTGATCATCTAGGAGTATCTGCGCAAAATGGCGCGGACTTCGCCAAGATAACCCCCTCCAAACAGGTTAACGTGTACCAACAGGGGATACAATTTGTATATGTCGAGCCGTTCCTGAAGACTCGGCTCAGTTGGGAACGCTTCCTCATATGCGTCATAGAAGTCCTGATCAAATCCTCCGAACAATTCGGTCATCGCAAGGTCGATTTCGCGATGACCATAATACACCGCCGGGTCGATCAAGCAGGGATTGCCTGTATCGTCAACAATTACGTTACCGCTCCACAGATCGCCGTGTACGAGCGACGGTGGTTCCTGGTTGAGGATGTCCCGGAGTCGTTTAAAGAGGATTTCGAATTGTGTTGTTACGTCGCTGCTTATGCGTCTTGCATCCACCCCTAACTTCAGTTGTGGGTGAAGTCGGCGTTCGATAAAGAAGGACACCCAGTCGTGACTCGGTGCGTTTTCCTGGGGCAGCGATCCCATGTAGTTGTCGTGGTCGAGGCCATACTGATGCCATGATGTTCGATGGAGCGCCGCGAGCTGGCGGCCAAGTGTACGCCAGTATTCGCGAGACTTCGCGGCGGATTGTACGAATTCCATCAGGATAAACTGGTATTCGCCGCGGGTACCTGTGCCTACAACACGCGGGATCCGAAGCGCACCTGTGTCGAAAAGCAGTGCGAGACCCTTTGCCTCCGTCTCGAACATACCTGGAAAGCGCTTGGCAAAGTTCCATTTCAAGAAGAAATCTTCTTGCGCGGACTGAAGGCGCCCTCCGTTGTTTATACATCCGCCACCTGTAGGTGTGAAGCGAAGCGACCTGGGTTCCTTGCCCGCGTTTCGCAATACGTCGCCGACGGCGTGAAGAACCGGACCAGGAACAAGGCTCACCGTTGCTGTGGAGAAAAATTTAAGCTTCCCTTCAAGCCCAGAAAGAATGTTCGGGGAGGTGCAGGGTTGTAAAACCGGCCACCGAATGCGTTCAGGTCGTGGCCGAGACTGTACGTCTCATCGAGGATGTTCTCAGCACCTGCAAACACGTGCAGCGGAAGGTTGTTGCCGGTGTGAAAACGATATTCCACCTTTGCGCCGAGCAGGGTGTAGGGATCCGAGAACGCGGTGTTGGCATCGTTCAGCGGTATGCGATCGGTATACGTACAGGTGACGTTGAACTGCCAGGCACGGTGAACGTCAGCGCTGAAACCACCTACGAGAATGTTAGGCGCTACGCCAGTCAGTTTGTTGCCGCTGTAATCGTTGATGTCCTGGACATACTCCGAAAAGCGATAGCGGTTCAGCGTGTACGATACCCACGGCGTGAACGAGACATCAGGTCCAAGAGCGAGTGCCCTCCAGGTGAGCGTAGCTTCCATGCCGCGCTGCGTTGTCTTGCCGGCATTTACAAAGTAGTCAGCATCGTCATCAGTCCGGCGCACGACTATCGTTTCATCAAGTCGGAAGTCGTAACCGACAATGTCGAACAGCAGATTGTTCCGCAGCAAACTTCCGCGTACTCCCAGTTCAAAGTTTGTCCCTTCTTCGGGATTGATCTCGTCGTTGAAGGTTGAAGTTGACGGGTACAACTCGGCGACAGTTGGTGGTGAGAATCCTTTGCTGACGCTTGCGTGAACAGATGTGTGTTCATTGATCTTTTTCAGCAACGCGACACGCGGCGAAAAGACCGGATCAAAGTCCTTGTGCCGTGTGAATGGCGGCACGTCCGACAAACGTTGGTAACGCACATCGACCAGGTTTACGCTTCCACCTGCGGTGAGGAAGAAGTCGTGAGGCAGAAAGAATTCGATCTGAGAGAAGATGAAAGCTGTCGATGAGGCGATCTCGTCATCATTCTGAATCGCACCGGATTGTCCCTGGTTGTTGTCGTATACGCCGATGGATGAGAACCCATGCTGGAACTCCGCCCCGAAGTCGAGCTTACCCCTTCGGAAGGAGTAACTGGTATTCGTTCGACCTCCGATACTGAGTTCACGGCGTCGTTCGTAATTCCGAATGGCGGAGTTGTCGAACTGAGAGAATGATCCGTACACGCCGAGACTGTTGGACCACCTCGCATTCCAGCGGTATGTGTGAGACACGCCGGAATAGAACGTCTTGTTGAATACGGCTGCGTTTTGTTCAACGGCGCCGGGGTTCGGCCCGGCCGGAGGACGTGCCTGTCTCGGGTCTGCCGCAAACTCGTCCGCCGTGAGACCACCCGGCGTCTCATAGGTGAGGTCAGCGTAAACGACGTTCAGGTCAACCGTTTGTGCGGATGAAGGTTTGAATGTTCCCAGGATCTGAACAGCATCCCGCGCCATCGCGGTCTGATCGCGCCAGCCATCAGACCGTTGGTGGGCATATCGTACGGCGAGATCAACGCCCTCCCTATTCGTACGCGCTTCTGCTGTATAGCGCAGTGAACCGAAGCTCCCCGATGTTGCTGAGAATAGCAGTGCGTTCCTGTCTTCATCGGAAGCTGCGTCGCTTTGCATGAGGAGGACTCCACCAGTACCCGCACCGTAAAGACTTCCACCGGGACCCTTAATTATTTCAGCAGCTTGCAACGAACCGAAATCAAGAAGGTTGATGTACGTGTTCCCTCCAGGGTCAGTAAAGGGCAGGCCATTCCAATAGACTTTTACGTTCCGTAGTCCGAACGGTGAGCGCAGCGTACTGCCACGTATGGACAATCGGTAACTTCCCGGTGACCGTTCCTCCATCCTGACACCGGGAACGGTATTAATGACCGGCAACAGCGAGGCGTTGTTAAACCGTTCAAAATCCGTTGAGGTAATAAGACTCACGGACGCGGGTACCTCAAGAAGTGCCCGCTCATGTTGGTAGGCTCGGATGACAACCGGACTAAGCAGCAATGAGGTGTCGTTCGGCACAGACTGCCCGCGCGCTGCCAGGCAGGTCGCCAGGAGAAGGGACAGCAGCAACAAATTCCTGATCATGCCGGTAATGTATAAAGGAAAATCGACTTCGGTCCACCTCATTCCATGCGTGCCGACTTCTTTAACAGGATTGGATTATTATGTATCTTGGAATAGAAACCCACCGGTGTGATGCGGTTGATCTACCTTGGTTTGTTCCTTTCGATATCCTGCTCGGCATGTGCACAGGCTATCCGGGCAAACCACGCGCACTACAAGGGTGAGGAATTTCTCTCCGGACGATGGAAGGCCAAAGACACTCGCCTGTCCTTCCGGCAATACTATGCCCCTTACCTGGTGCAAGACAGGTCGGCTAACCGCACGGGATCTTATTGGCAGGGCCTCGTATTCACGCGTACGTCTCCCGGAAAGTTTTTCGCGAGCACGTACTATTACGATCAGCAGGGGAACCTGAGAGAGACCCGCTCGTTCTTCAACATCAGAAGACGCGGACAATTCACGAACTGGAAGATTCAGTTCTCCTCCCTGTATAAGAGCCCCGTGTTTGTGCGCACCTTTTGAGGGCGTCTAACCCCTGGTGATAACGCCACAACCCTCGCGTGCTCCTGCATTGCCTGACGGCTGAGACACGAAGTCGTCGGGATCAGCGTGGATGATGACCGCCTTACCAATTATGTCGGAAGCAGTACCAGTTCCGATGGTCCAGTCTTCGGCGACAATTTCCAGCGTACCGGTACCATCGTCACCAACTTCGAGGTTTGCAATATCGCCGGCGTGGAAGTCGCTCCCTTCAGCGCGATTACCGTGAGCCTGGTTCATTGGGTTCCAGTGTGGCCCGGCGGAAGTAGCATCGGGAGCGCTGCAGTCTCCATTCTCATGGAGGTGAACGGCATGTGTACCAGGTGTGGCGTTTTGTACTTTCAGGATCATCTTCACGCCATTGCTGGTCTCTTCAAAGGTTGCCTCCCCGGTAAGTGTGCTTCCGCTCGCACTCTGTATCTGGGCAACTGCCGTGTTCTTTTTTGTCGAGCAGGAAATGCTTGCGGCTGCAATGAAGGCCAAAGCGAGAAAGTGAAATTTCATGAAAGCTTTCATAATGTGTTGTTTTTTGGATTTCCGCGTTCCGCGGTGTGATATAATAGGACCGAATTTATAACAAAACCCGGGAATATCTGGTTTAATTGACAGCAAACAGAATTAATAATTCGTGTTGCCTGCAGCAGTGTAAATCAACTTCTACGGTGGCGTTACTCCACAGTTCACTGATTCAACTGCATCTGCTGGTCGGGCACAACCCTCGCATGAGTAGTAAAATTTTCCGGTTCAGGAAGGCGGTCAAAGAAAACCAGGCATGGAATGTTGAATTTGATGCGCTTTTTACGTCGGGTCAGGTTATCTCAGAAGGAACGTTCTCAGATGAGCAGGGCGGTGTACTCGTGTTACGCAGCGATTCGACCGACCTTATCGCCAATGATCCTCTTGTTCTGCAAGGTGGGTTCCGTACGAAGTGAAGAAATGATGGGTTGGGGAGGGAAGCTTCTGCGAAGCAAAACAGTAGACCCATTCAATCCTTTAATTCTTCAATCTTACTCGCGAGCGGGAAGCTACGCAGCTCTTTCCAAAGTTTGCCCGTATGCTTTAACAAGGTGATGCTATCAACGGCGAAGTCGGCATAGAACTCCTTGTTTTGAAACTCCTGCCACGCCTTTTCAAAGGCGGGTTTTTTCAGATCGCGGAAGGCGAGCGTTAGATGCGGATAGAAGGGTTGCTCCTTGTAAGTTGCGTTGTATAGGTTAAGTTCTGTTTTGCAGTATCGGTGAAGCTCTTGCTGAAGGGTCTGAAGCTCCGGATTCGTCTCCACATCGATGAAGATAACCTTAGGTGAGAAGCAGGAAAAATTGCGCAGAGTCAGGTGAAAGCCGCGCTGCTCTTCTGCAAAGCGCGCCAGCTTTTCCACGAGCTCTGCCTCTTTTCTCTCCTTCATCCTGAAGGGCATATGAAGCGTAAGGTGCGGAGGTGAATTCAATGACGCCTTGCTGTTATAGGTATCACGGAAGTACTCCTTCAACCGCAGCGCTTCCTCATAGATCGGTGACGGCGGTATTATGGCGATGAAATACTGCTGTGATTTGTCGGGTGCTTTCCCTGCCATTGTCCCATCAACTGAATAAAACGGGAAATTCGCCAACAAAATGTTTATCTAATAGCGTTTCGGGCAAAAAGTTGAGGCCCACGGCCCGGTTGGCGAATATTTTAGCCATGTCCGCAGGAGGTTCACGCAGGCCGATTTACTACCTTTAAATACATTTTAACCTAAACTTATGAGCGACGACTATGCAGGCTTCTGGCTGCGCGTGGTGGCCTTCGTTATCGATTCCATTGTCCTGTCGGTCTTGTATCTTCTTGTCATCATCCCGCTGTACGACGCTCTTCTTCCCCCGGCGGCCATTGCCATTGACCCGGACCTACCCGCCCAGGGACAATCGCTTTTCGATCAGGTGCTGAAACCAGACGTATCCCTGCTCATACTGATCGTGGTGGCCATTGTGTATTATGCGATCATGGAGGCTTCTCGTCACCAGGGGTCACTCGGCAAACTCGCACTCGAACTAAAGGTGACTGATGCGCAAGGCGGGAGGCTGAGCTTTTCGAAGTCCGTGCTTCGCAATGCTTCGAAGCTCTTGTCGGCGGCCCTGCTGCTGTTGGGGTATCTGGCGGCCGCCTTTACGCGTCGCAAGCAAGCGCTTCACGATCTCATCGCCGGAGCATTTGTGCTAAAGCGCTGAGAACGCACGGGCTATTTGCAATGCTTCTTGAGCAAAGCCTTGGCCTCCACCGATCCTCGGGTGTCAGCCTGTTTTAGGTCCAGGCAGGCGTCGTACTGATTGTTCATGGCTAGTTTGACGAGGGCACGTTGGTAATAGGTCTCAGGATCCTGCGGATAGAGTTCGATTGACGTGGTGTAATCTTCAAGTGCTCCCTGATAGTCTTCTTTTTCCATGCGGCTCAGGGCACGATTATCGTAGTAGACGGGATTGGTATTATCGATTTCGATCGCACGGGTATAGTCGGCGATGGCGCCGTCATGGTCCTCAAGATTAAACTTGACTACACCGCGCAAATTATACGTGTCAGGTTCTTCCGGATCAAGTTCAATAGCCCGCGAGTAGTCTGCAAGGGCGCCTTCGTAATCTTCCAGGGCGCTGCGCGCGAGTCCGCGGTTCTCATACTTGAGCGGATCTTCCGGGTCCAGTTTTATGGCTACGTCGTAGTCCGCTATCGCTTCTTTGAAATTGCCCGCGCCGTAGTGTGCCACGCCGCGGAAGTTATATAGCGAGGCATCTTCTTTGTCCAGCTCGATGGCCTTCGTGTAGTCGTCAATTGCGCTGACATATTCACCGAGTTCGGCCTTAAGGAGTCCGCGGTTAAAGTATTTGTCTGCATCAGGTGGTCCGAGGTCCAGGGCTTTCGAAAAGTCGAAGTAAGCACCCTGCAGATCCTCGATATTGTACCGCGCCAGGCCTCGGTTTGTGTAGGCGTCGGCATAGTTCGGGTTTAAGCGGATGGCTTTCTCGAAGTCGTCTATCGCGCCTTCATCGTCGCCCAGCAGCATCTTGGCTTCACCGCGCAGGTTCAGCGCCTGGGAATCGGCAGAGTCTAGTTCCAGCACGTAGGTGAGATCGCTAATGGCGCCGTAGTAGTCGTCCTGACCCATCCGGGCCTCTGCCCGTAGGGTAAGAGCTGATTTGTTCTTCGGGTCAGTTTCGAGAACACTGTTTAGAAGTGCACGGGCGCCAGCGAAGTCGCCAGTGTCCATCTTTTGTTTTACGCTAGCGAGGGGGTCGGATTGTGCCAGAAGGAGGGCTGGAACCCACAGCAGGAAAAATAGCGGCAGAAATGACTTTTGCATTGTGTTAGGCGGTTATGCCACAAGTTAATGGAATTAATCAGCAGGGTAAAACGGGAGGTGTTCACCGGCATCCCTGGTGATAACGACCAGTCAAATACCCTATTTCCCGTACACCTTTTTTCGATGAGGTGCCACCGGATAATTTCTATTTTTCAGAAAAATTAACCCCATGCATATACGTTTGGCCGCTCTTGCGCTCGCTGTTTGGTTGGTCCAGCCGGTCGCTGCCCAGCGAATGGACTTTGAAGAGTACGATCCACCCTCCACCCTCGTCGTTCCGGAACATGTAGTCACGCGGGCCAAGTATCCGTTCATCGATGTTCACAACCATCAGTTCGGGATGGCCAGCCAGGATCTTTCAGGCCTCGTGGCCCAGATGGATAAGCTGAACATGAAAGTGATGGTCAACCTGAGTGGGCGGGGTCGTGGGGATGCCGATCACCTGATACGTTCGTTGCAGAACGCGCGGAAACACCCGGGCAGGTTTATCGTGTTTACAAACGTCAGCTTCGATGGAATAGACGACCCGCAATGGTCCGCACGTACGGTAAAACAGCTTGAAGAGGATGTGAAGAACGGAGCATCCGGATTGAAGATCTACAAGAGCCTTGGCATGTTCGATCGCGACAGCAAAGGAAATCGCATTCGTATTGACGATCCGCGCATAGCCCCGGTGTGGGACAAATGCGGAGAGCTCGGCATCCCTGTGCTGATCCACTCGGCGGATCCAAAACCGTTCTGGGACCCTATGGACGCGAACAACGAAAGGTGGCTGGAACTTAAGACCCGCCCGGGCCGGAAGCGAAGCGATACCGACCCCGCACCCTGGCAGATCATCATGGACGAACAGCACAATGTTTTTCGCCGCCATCCCCGCACGATTTTCATCAACGCGCACCTCGGCTGGTATGGCAACAACCTTCAGAAGCTTGGTGAATTGATGGACGCCTTTCCCAACATGTACACTGAAATTGGCGCCGTTATCGCGGAACTTGGACGTCAGCCCCGGTTCGCGCGGGCATTTCTTATCAAGTACCAGGACCGCGTGATGTTCGGTAAAGACTCATGGGTTCCTGAAGAGTATTCTACATACTTCAGGGTGCTTGAGACTGCTGACGATTATTTCCCTTATCACAAGCGCTACCACGCGTTCTGGAGGATGTATGGATTGGACCTACCCGATGAAGTGCTGAAGAAGATTTACTACAAGAA
>Ga0079224_100016097_pt1 | contig 10488 bp, 11 predicted proteins | sample Stecom2015_FD_80414 | JGI IMG/M metagenome (GOLD analysis project Ga0079224, IMG submission 80414) | Agricultural soil microbial communities from Utah to study Nitrogen management - Steer compost 2015 | ecosystem: Environmental > Terrestrial > Soil > Agricultural land | place: USA: Utah...
AGGCAGCACATCCGATTTGAGAGAGTTTCCTACCATCAAAAATTCTTCCGCCTGTATCTCTAAACGTGTGAGTAATTTCTCATAGTCCAATGGTTCTTTCTCTACCATTACTTCGATATGGTGAAAATAACCACCTAGACCTGACAAATGCAGTTTTCTATGCTGATCTTTCAGGTCTCCTTTGGTTGCAACTACCAATTTGTACTTCCCATGCAGAAGCTGTAGTGTTGGTTCTATCCCATCTAACAATACGATGGGTTTGGTGAGCAATTCTTTTCCTATATCGATAATTTTTTCCATGACGCGCGTAGATATGGTGTGATTGGACACCTCGTATGCCGTTTGTATCATCGATAATACATAACCTTTGATGCCATATCCGTAGAGAGGAAGATTGGCAATTTGTGTTTTGAATAAGGCTTGAGATAAACTCTGTTTGGATAAATAATCGCTTAGCAAAGCACAGAATCTTTCTTCAGCTTCATCAAAATAAGGTTCGTTGATAAAAAGCGTATCATCCGCATCGAAAGCAATTACCTTAAATTTTGTATTCATAATAGAAACGTTAGATTACAAAGATAAAAGTACTTTTTCAAACAATCTTCTCTCAGGTGCAATGTTTTGTTTAAAACAATCTATAAGAATGATTTTTACAAAAAAAAAGACTAAAAATCTGGTGAAATTTTAATATATTTAAAATAAAAAATATGAAAGAGATGATCACCAAAGAACGTACAAAAAGCAAAATGGAAGACATGATAGCATTGGCTTCCACAGGTGCTGCTGCAGGAATCGCAGTGACGAAGTTGACAGGCCATTCCAAAAAGATGGGCGCTATAACAGGTATCGGTTTGAGTTTGTTATTTTATTCTATTTTAAAATTAGCTAATCAATGAAATGGATAGCAATTACATTATTTTCATTACTAGCCGTATCCTGTTGCCATGATGATCCGATAAAAAATCCTACACAAACACACATTGCTATTTTGATTGTAGATGAAAATACACGTGCCTTTGAAGGCGGAAAAGTGTATGAATAAGAAACCCATTTTACGGAATATTCCTTGACTGTTGAAAATGTTCTAGCCTCAGATTTTGGCTATATCAAAGTTTTTTTCAACCAAAACAACAACGAGATGATATACTACGCTACTCAGATATTTATGGGGCAAGGATAAATTCATGTTCCTTCACCCATTTCACCGCCTGATGCGTTTGAGCAGGTCATGACAAGTGATTTTGTTATGGTACCCGAATCAGCTATCGAGCTCACCAATATAGGTTCGGGCAATCCGCAAGATTATTGGGCTGTAATACAAGGATTGAAACTGGTACGAACGGCACTTCAAGCATCCGATTCGCAAATACATTATTTCAGGCAAAGTTTGGATGGCGAATTTACTTCTTATGCCAAGTGGATATTTATAGTAAAATACTAAGGTTGTGAGAGCAACCTTTTTTTATGGTTTCTCCCTAAAAAATTCTAAATTAGCAACCAACAACTAAAAACATACATTTGAAAAATTTAGAACAAGACCATTCGCTCAAAAGAGGATTGTCCAATCGTCATATCCAATTGATTGCCCTCGGTGGAGCTATTGGTACTGGACTTTTTCTAGGAATTGGTCCAGCGGCAGTATTGGCAGGTCCGTCTGTGATATTAGGATATGCAGTAGCAGGTATTATAGCATTTTTTATTATGCGCCAACTAGGAGAAATGGTAGTAGAAGAACCCGTGTCGGGCTCGTTTTCCCATTTTGCATACAAATATTGGGGCAATTTTGCAGGATATGCTTCCGGATGGAACTATTGGATTTTGTATATTCTTGTTTCTATGGCCGAACTTACCGCCATAGGAAAGTATGTACAATATTGGTGGCCTGATGTGCCATTATGGGCCTCGAGTTTATTCTTTTTTATAGCTATTACGGCACTCAATTTAGGCTCTGTAAAAGTGTTTGGAGAAGCCGAATTTTGGTTTTCTATTATAAAAGTAGTGGCTATCGTAGCCATGATTGTTTTTGGTACCTATTTGCTAATTTCAGGTACTGGAGGCGAAGGTGCTACGATACAAAACCTTACCAACAATGGTGGTTTTTTCCCAAAAGGCTGGTTAGAAAAATCCTCCGAAGGCTATCAAGGACTCATATCCGTGATGGCTATCATTATGTTTTCTTTCGGAGGTTTGGAATTGATTGGGATTACGGCTGCAGAAGCTCAAAATCCCGAAAAAAATATTCCCAAAGCTACCAACCAGGTAATATACAGAATATTGATTTTCTATGTAGGTGCTCTAATTATTTTATTTTCTCTTTCTCCGTGGGAAAGTATCACTACCGATACAAGTCCGTTTGTTACCGTTTTTGACAACCTGAAAGGTTTGCATTTTCGAGTGTTTGGTATAGATATTTCGGGGACAAGTCTCATAGCCAATGCATTAAATATTATTGTACTTACAGCAGCTTTGTCCGTGTACAATTCTTCTGTGTATAGCAATAGTCGTATGCTTTTCGGATTAGCCGAACAAGGAAATGCACCTCGTTTTGTACTGAAACTGAACAAAAGTGGAGTACCTACCCGCGCCATTATGGTTTCGAGTTGTTTTGCCGGAATTTGTATTATTATCAACAAATTGATGCCAGAAAGCGCCTTTAAGATTTTGATGTCGCTGGTGGTTTCGTGTCTGATTATCAATTGGATTATGATTTCGGTAACACATTTACAGTTTAGAAAGATGAAAAATGCAGAACGTATTCATGCCAAGTTTCCTTCCTTTCTGTATCCTGTATCCAATTACATCTGTATTGCCTTTTTAGTGGGTATTCTGATTATTATGAGTATTACCGGTATGCATATTTCCGTACTATTGATTCCTATTTGGTTGATTATTTTATTTATAACCTATTTATTGATACAAAGAAGCAAATTACAATCGCTACGATAATCCATATATAGACTTTTTTTGTAATTTTAAATAAAAACTATGGAAATTATACACGAACAAAAGGAAAACAAGGGTGCTTTTATAGCTATGAGTGATGGAAAGAAAGCAGGTGAAATGACGTATTCTAAAGCAGGAGATGATAAGATAATCATAGATCATACGGAAGTAGATGAGACGTTTGGAGGTCAAGGAGTAGGAAAAAAATTGGTATTAGAAGCCGTAAAGTTTGCAAGAGAAAACCATATCAAAATCTTGCCATTATGTCCGTTTGCTAAAGCTACTTTTCAGAAAGATGCATCATTGCAAGATGTTTTAGCATAATAAAAAAAGCAACCTTTACAGGTTGCTTTTTTATAAGATACAAATTTCTTACCAGATTTTTACTCGATTTTCTGGTTTGATATACAATTTGTGTTCTGAAGTTACATTAAAAGCGTCGTACCAAGCATCTAAATTTTGTAATGGAACATACGAACGGTAAATCCCAGGTGCATGTGGATCTGTCTTCACTTGGTTTTTTACATACTCATCACGAGATTTGGTTCTCCAGATAGTAGCCCAAGAAATAAAGAAACGTTGCTCTGGTGTAAATCCGTCTATTTTATCTTGAGGATTTTTATCCAGATACAATTTCAATCCGTCGTATGCAGCTGTAATACCTCCCAAATCACCAATATTTTCACCTAGAGTAAAATCACCATCTACATAGATGCCATTGAACGGCTGAAGTGCACTGTACTGAGCCGCTAAAGATTTTCCTAATTTTGTAAACTGAGTCAAATCCGAAGGTGTCCACCAATCTACCAAATTACCTTCTGCATTGTAGCGCGCCCCTTGATCGTCAAAACCGTGAGAAATTTCGTGTCCGATTACGGCTCCGATTCCACCGTAATTGACAGCTTCGTCAGCTTTGTAATCATAGAAAGGCGGCTGTAAGATAGCTGCAGGGAAAACAATCTCGTTGTATGCTGGATTGTAGTATGCGTTTACCATTTGCGGTGGCATTCCCCAACGTGATTTGTCTACTGGTTTTCCAAAATCGTCAAAATTCTTTTGAATGCTCCACGCTTTGATGGCTTTCATATTGTCATAATACGTACCTTTTTCAGGACTGAGTATTGTCAGTTTAGAGAAATCTTCCCATTTGTCTGGATATCCAATTTTGATTGTCAATTTGGCTAATTTGTCTAAAGCGCCTTGACGTGTAGCTGGAGTCATCCAAGGTAAATTTTTGATGCGATTTTCATACGCTTTTATGATATTATCTATCATTTCTTGTGCTTTTTCTTTGGCTTCTGCGGGGAATTTTTTCTCTACATAAATTTTACCTAACGCTTCACCCAACATACTGTTTACGATATCTACCGCGCGTTCTTCTATAGGTTTTTGTTGTTGTGCACCTGATAATACTTTGCTGTAAAATTCCCAATTGGCTTTTTCCAATTCGGGAGACAGTTCAGAGGCAGCTCCGTTGATTACATTCCACGTCAAATAGGCTTTAAGATCTTCAATAGGAGTAGATTGTAATAAGGCATTCATTTTTGCTAACGCTTTGGGCTGAGATACCACTACGTTATCTACGTTTTTCATACCTGTTTTGGCGAAATACATTTTCCAATCGATGTTTGATGCTAAAGATTGTAGTTTTTCTACAGACATAGGATTGTATGTTTTTCTGTCGTCGCGCATTTCTACACGAGTCAATTCTGCTTCTGAAATTTTTGTTTCAAAATCCAATACTTTAGCGGCTTTTGCTTTGGCTTCAGCTGCCGAATATCCTAAATATTCAAACATGCGAGCTACATGTTGCTCGTATTTGGTACGCACTTCTTTCGTTTCGGTATCGTCTAATAAATAATAGTCGCGTTCACCTAAGCCTGTAGCTGTTCCGTAAATGTACACGACATTTTTATTCGAATCCATGGCGTCTGCACCTACGTAAGTACCAAATAAACCTGTTCCTCCATGGAAAATAGTAGATTGGATAAGGGTGTTGATATCTTTGATAGATTGAATAGATTGGATGGTTTCCAAGTCTTTTTCTATAGGTTGAATTCCCAATTGAGCTCTTTTTACCGTATCTAGATACGTTTTGTATAAGTTTACGGCTTTACCTTGATCGGAAGTTGCATCGATGTCTTTCTTAGCAGCGGCTTCTTTAAGCATGTTCAAAACATCCAAGTCCGTGTTTTTTGCCAATTCGTGGAAGCTTCCCCAAGTAGATTTATCCGCAGGAATTTCGGTGTTATCAAACCATACTCCATTTACATAGCGAAAGAAATCATCTCCTGGATGAACAGTTGTGTCCATATATTGCAAAGCAATTCCGTGTGATTGATTGTCTTCAGTTGCTTCTTTCTTGCAAGATGTTACCATAAGGGCAGCAGCGATAAATACGCTACAAATTAATTTTTTCATAAAAAAATATTTTTTGCTAAGGTATTAAAAAAGCAAATAAAAAAAGCTTTCAAGATTGAACTTGAAAGCTCTCAGGCTATTACCAGATTTTTACTCTTTTTTCGGGTGCTATGTATAATTGATCACCTGGTTTGATATCGAATGCTTCATACCACGCATCAACATTTTGTAATGGCACATAAGCTCGGTACATACCGGGTGCATGCGGATCGGTTTTTACTTGGTTTTTGATGGCTTCGTCTCTCATTTTGGTTCTCCAAATGGTTCCCCAAGAAATGAAGAAGCGTTGCTCTGGTGTAAATCCGTCTATCAAAGCAGGACGACCTTTGTCTTGTAAGTACAATTGCAAACCATCATACGCAGCGTTTACGCCACCTAAATCTCCAATGTTTTCTCCTAAAGTAAATTTGCCATCAACAAAAGTGTTTGGAAGTGGTTCTAACTGTGAATATTGGTCAGCTAAAGCTTCACCTAAACCTGTAAATTGTTTCAAATCGTCTTCTGTCCACCAGTTGACTAAGTTACCATCGGCGTTGTAACGTGAACCGGAATCATCGAAACCGTGTGAAATTTCGTGGCCGATTACCGCTCCGATTCCTCCGAAGTTTACTGCCATATCGGCCTTGTAATCATAGAAAGGTGGCTGTAAAATAGCTGCTGGGAATACGATTTCGTTGTTAGTTGGGTTGAAATACGCATTAACCGTTTGTGGAGACATTCTCCATTTAGTTTTATCTACTGGTTTGCCATATTCTGCGATATTTTTAGCAAAACGCCAACGAGCTACATTTTTCATATTTTCGTAGTAAGTGCCACCGTTTTCTTTGCCTTTGATTTCCAATGCAGAATAGTCTTCCCATTTGTCTGGATAACCAATTTTTACGGTAGATTTTCTCAATTTTTCTATCGCTCCTTGACGAGTTGCAGGTGTCATCCAAGGCAATTTATTGATACGATTTTCAAAAGCTAAGAATACATATTCTACCATTTCTTTCGCAATAGCTTTGGCTTCGGCAGGGAATTTTTTCTCTACGTACAGTTTTCCTAAGGCTTCACCCACGGTACCGTTGACTACTTGTAAGGCACGTTCTTCATCCGGACGTTGTGCTATTGCTCCCGTCATGGTGCGACTGTAAAAATCGAAATTGGCTTCGTCTATTTCTTGAGTAAGTACACCGGTAGATTTATTGATCAACGTCCATCGCATGTATGCTTTGATGTCCTCTATACTCGTCGTTTGGAAAATATTCTCTAAGGTTTCCATGTATTTGGGCATAGATACTATTACTTGATCTACATTTTTCAATCCGGCTGCTTGCAAATAGCCATTCCAATTTACGGTAGGAGTCAACTTCTGTAGTTCTGCTACAGACATCGGATTGTAGGTGTTTCTACGATCGCGACGTGCTACACGGTCTAAGCGAGCTTCTGCCATTTTGGTTTCTAATGCTACTACCTGGGTAGCTTGTTTTTTGGCTGAGGCTTCATCTATACCTAAAAATTGCAACATACGCGCTACATGTACTTCGTATTTTTGTTTTTTATCTTTCGAATCGGCGTCATCTGAAACGTAGTAATCGCGATCAGGAAGACCAATGCTACCTGGAGAAATATAAATAACATTTTTATTGGAATCCATAGCGTCGGCACCAACAAATAATCCAAAGAATCCCAAACCTCCTTCGGGCATTTTTTCTGTAATCAAGGCCAATACATCTTGTGTGTTTTTGATGGCATTGATGCGTTCTAAAGTGGGAACGATAGGGCTGATGCCTAATCGGTCGCGTGTCTCAAAGTCTAAATAAGTATTAAAGACATGTACAGCTTTCATTTGATCGGAAGTAGGATCTAAATGTGGGTTGTTTGCAGCTTCTTTCAAGATAGCTAATGCATCTCGATCTGTATTCTGTCGCAATTCGTCAAAACTTCCCCAACGGGTTCTGTCTGCAGGAATTTCAGTTTTATCAAACCAAGAACCATTTACATATCTAAAGAAATCATCGCCCGGTTTCACGTTTTTATCCATGTATTCCAAGTTGATTCCGTGACTTTCTGCAGATTTATCTTGTGCCTGTATTGTTGATGTTGCAATCATTAATAAAGTTGCAGGCAAGAATAGAAATTTTTTATTCATATTTGTTGTTAGATCTATTGTTTAAAACAAATATAGGAATTTATAGAAGAAAGATTGCTTTAGAAAGCTATAATCATAGTATAGAAAAGCCTCAAACTATATAATAGTTTAAGGCTTTTTAAAATAAAAATGAATACCATTTGAACAGAAAACAATCTTTAAATTAGTAAAGAGCTGTTAATTGGCGGTCATTTTTTTTAAACAACTTTTTAGATTTACTGATTTGTTAGTAATTGGCGGTAAAATTGAACGAATAGAAAAACCTAATAAAATTCCACCTCCAATTGTCAAATAATCGCTCTGTTGTTTTATTCCTTCAAAAATTATGAAGATGAATAATAAAATACTTATGAATAAAATTACTTTTTTCATAGTAAGATTGTTTAGTTATTTAACCACAGCATAGTACTAGAGTTTAATATTGCTATATAAATTAATATAGATTTTTTATCTTCAGGTGTCAAAGTATTATCATTGCTTATAATATTTTGAACTGATAATAAGTATGCTGAAATATTAGAATCCTCTATAGTATTTAAATTCCCATTTATTGTATTAACAATTTCTTTTTGAAAAGCATTTAATATGAATGAGTTCATAAAATTTTCGTGATTGAAATTGTCCATTACACTATTTTCATTAGCTTTACTTATGATATTTACTAAATTATTTTCATTTTGAATAAAAGCTAATGATATATCTTCTTCATCATAAAAATTATTTGATAACATATAATTTCTTAATTCTGACTCCAAACTATATTAACAGGAAGAGTTTCAGAATTTTCACAGCTTTAAAGCTATACTAACGAATAATAACAAAAATTTCTTCATGATAATTATAATTTAAAATTACAATAAAACAAATAATAATTGGTATTGATAGCTATCAATTGCAAGTTTAAATACAAAAACAATCTTATTTATCTTAAATTTTTAATAATTTTATTTTTAAATCACTATTGTCAAAAATAAAAACTAAACGCAATTAAAAGACTGTTTTATAACTTATTTAACTGTTTTTAGCTGAAACGTTTTGTAATTTTGCACAAAACTTAAGTAATGAAGGCTCTTTTTTATCGTTACCGCTACTTGTTTCTTACCATTGGTGTATTGTCGGTTATTATTTTATCGCTTTTTTACAATGCTTTAAAACCAGCCAAACAATTACCTATCTATACACCCGCTATGGTCAATCCGGAATTGGTAGATAGTTTGGTACAGTATCAAAATAACAAACAAACTCATAGAATAGCAGATTTTGCTTTTACCAATCAGAACGGGCAAACCATTACTCAAGAAGATTATAAAGATGTAATCTATGTGGCAGATTTCTTTTTTACTACTTGCCAGACTATTTGTCCCATAATGAAAGACAATATGGTATGGCTACAAGAGCAAATCAAAGATATGCCAGATGTGAAATTGTTGTCTTTTACGGTTACTCCTGATATAGATACTCCGGAAGTTTTGCATCAATACGCTCAGAAAAAAGGTGTCATAGATAGTAAGTGGAATATGGTAACCGGAGACAAAAAAGAGATTTATTATTTGGCTCGTCAATCATTTTTGGCAGTAAAAACAGCCGAAGTAGGCGAATTGTATGATATGGTGCATACAGAAAATTTTGTATTGGTAGATAAAAAAGGAAGAATTCGTGGTTTTTATGACGGTACTGTTCTCGATGAAGAAAAACAGGGGGTGAAAAATGTTCGTCAACTTTTGGAGGATATTCAATTTTTAAGAAATAATAGCTAAAACAATTTACACAAAAAATCAATTAGGATATGAGAAGTGATTCGATATCCTTTTTATTTGATTAATTTTGTAATATATATTCAATCTAAATAAAAAAAACATGACTCTGGATCAATTGCTAAAGAGCCAGCGTGCCGTGATAGTGTCGATAGATATGGATCACGTGCCATTAAAACTAATAGAGATGGGATGTATTGTAGGAAATACAGTAGAAGTACTACAAATAGCTCCACTAAAAGATCCTATTTATATCAAGATAAATGATTCGTTTTTGAGCATTCGAAAAGATTTGGCTCGATACATACATGTAGAAAAGAGCGCATGATGGAAATGAAACATATAAAAATAGCCCTTAGTGGTAACCCCAACGTAGGAAAAACCTACGTTTTTAATGCACTCACAGGACTCAATCAACACGTAGAGAATTATCCCGGTATTACCGTAGAACGGAAAGTAGGAGCTTTTGTCATAGATCAGCTTTTCAAAGCTACTATCGTAGATTTACCTGGAGTTTATTCCATCAATCCGAGTTCTAAAGATGAAGAAATTGCGTTGCAAACTATTTTTGATGCTTCCAATCGCGATTATCCCGATTTGGTAATAGTGGTGGCTGAGGTAGAAAATCTCAAGAGAAATCTTTTGTTGTTTTCCCAAATAAAAGATTTAGGTTTTCCTACTTTATTGGTGCTCAATATGGCAGATCAGCTAGAGAAAAAAGGCATCACTATCGATGTGCCTGCTTTAGAAAAACTATTGAAAACAAAAATCGTAATGGTTTCCGCTCGGAAAAAAGCAGGTTTTGATCAATTGAAACAAGCTATTATTGAATACGAAACCTTTGATACTCAGTCTTTCTTTGATTTGAAAACGGTAGATGAAGAATATTTCAGCTTGATGGAAATGCTTTATCCCAGTCAGAATCCGTATAAAGTATGGCTAACACATACTCAGGTACACACTTTCGAAGGTATCACAAATGTGGTATCGAGCCCTGCGGCTAATATGAAATCGAAAGATGACTGGAAGAGAATGCAACACAGAGAGACAATCAAACGCTATCAGTTGATTCATGATATTTTAAAATCGACTTATTCTATCGATAGCACAAAAGCTACCGACATCCGAATGAAGTTTGATCGAATACTCACCCATAAAATATGGGGATTTTTGATATTTTTTCTCGTGATGTTAGCTATATACGGTTCTATCTTTGAGCTGGCAGCCTATCCTATG
>Ga0079224_100016098_pt1 | contig 10488 bp, 9 predicted proteins | sample Stecom2015_FD_80414 | JGI IMG/M metagenome (GOLD analysis project Ga0079224, IMG submission 80414) | Agricultural soil microbial communities from Utah to study Nitrogen management - Steer compost 2015 | ecosystem: Environmental > Terrestrial > Soil > Agricultural land | place: USA: Utah...
GCCCCCGGCGGGCGTCTCGAGTCCATCGACTCCTGGCACGGCGGAGGGGCCCTCCACATAGACGAGCACGCCGTAGCCGCCGAATTCGGGTTCTTGGGCCTCGCCATGGGCATCGCGCTGGGAGACCACCCTGATCTTCGAGGACGCGGACCGTCCTTGCCAGTAGTCGCCGAGGTATGAGCTCTCCCTCGGCTGGAACCGCTCGCCCAGCGAGACCTCCAGCGCCTCCGCGACCGCGTCGAGCTCCTCGGATTCGACCCCGTACAAGATCTCCATGCCGGTGTCCTCTCTGTTCCTAGGCATTGAGCACCTTGTCGATCGCCATGCCGAGCATTTGGTCGATACCGAGCATGCGACCCCATCCTCCGAGAACCCTGTGACTATAGCTCGCCTCGGCGGCGGGAACGACCCTCAGGCATCGCCTCCGCGGTAGGCCGGAGTGCGGGCCGGGTCCGGGGTGTACTCGAACGGATCGTCTCTGTCGCAACGCAACCAGCCGTCACGGACATAGAGGCGCGCGACTTGGACGGTGGAGCGGCGCCCGCCGCCCGGATGAGTGAAGTAGTACAGGTACGCCTCGTCCTCGCCCTGCGGCAGGGCCATCGCGTGGTGGCCGAGGGCCTCGTCGTAGGCGCGCCTGCCGGGGGCGCCGAGCAGCGGCATGGGCTGGCGGTGCCAGGAGCGCAGATCGGTGGAGCGGTAGACGAGCAGGCCGCTCCAGCCGTCGGTGACCATCCAGCAGACGCCGCCGAGCTCGAAGACGGTGGGGCCCTCCTGGCTCTGGTCGGTGACGGCGGCCCCGGCGGGCGTCCAGTGGCGGAGGTCCGCGGAGTCGGCGGCGTAGATGTGGGAGTCGCGGCGCTCGTCCTTGTACCACAGGCGCCACCCGCCGCCCGGCATCCGGTGGACGGTGGCGTCGATGGCCCGCTCGGTGCCGAGGTCGAGGGTGGAGCGGTATCGCCACTCGCCCAGGTCCTCGGAGGTGTAGTGGCGGATCTCGGCGGGCCCGGTCCAGTCCTCGCGCACGCCTTCGAGGTAGGTGACGTACATGTGCCAGGTGCCGTCGTGGCGCATGACCTCCGGCGCCCACCAGGTGTTGCCGCCCGGGCCGTCGCCGATCGCGGTGCCGGCGTAGGTCCATTCGCGCCCGTCGGGGCTCGTGGCGTGGCCGATGTCGGTGTCGTGGACCCAGGCGACGCCGGGCTCGGGCTGGTTGGCGCGCCGCTGCGTGTAGTACAGGTGCCACAGCGCTCCGGCGGGGTCGTAGACGACGGTGGGGTCGGTCGGGCCTTCGAAGACGGGGTCGGTGAACAGCGGCGCCGGGGCCGCCGCGCCGGGGTGTGGGGTCTCGCCGATCGTCATTGATCCTCCAAGGGTCGACCTCGCTGCCGCGAGCATTGGATAGCGCTTTCCATACTACCTCGCTCCACAGTATCGACACTCCCCGCGCCGCGAGATCCTCCCGACCGCGGCGTGCGCTCACCCGCAGTGCCGCATCGAACACGTCGCACACTCGAACGACCTGCCACTCGGTAGGTGCCTATGTTCAAGAACGATACTCGTGCCCGCCTTTGCGGCGGTCTTTCCGCCCGTCAAGCGGGGAGATTTCGCCCAGCGTTCCTGAAGGGCCCTGATTCCCTGCGTTCCGGTAACGTGAAGACATGGACCTCAACGCGGACCTGGGGGAGGGTTTCGGCCGCTGGGAGCTCACCGACGACGCCGCCCTGCTGCGCACCGTCACGAGCGCCAATGTGGCGTGCGGTTTCCACGCCGGAGACCCCCTCACCCTCCGGCGCGTCTGCGCAGCCGCCGCCGCGGCCGGCGTCCGCGTCGGCGCCCAGGTCTCCTACCGGGACCTCGCGGGATTCGGCCGCCGCGAGATGGACGTGCCGCCCGAAGAGCTGGCGACGGAGACCGCCTACCAGATCGGCGCGCTCCAGGTCTTCGCGAGGGCCGCGGGCACCGACGTCCGCTACGTCAAACCCCATGGAGCGCTCTACCATCGGGCCGGACGCGACGCCGCCCAAGCCGACGCCGTCGTCGAAGGCGCGCGCCTGGCGGGAGTGGACGCGCTGCTGTGCCGGGCCGGGTCCGAGCTCGACCGGGCCGCGCGGCGGGCGGGCCTCCGCGCCATCGGCGAGTCCTTCGCCGACCGGGCCTACCGAAGCGACGGGAGCCTCGTGCCGCGCGACCGCCCCGGTGCGCTGCTCGACCCGGAGGCGGCCGTGGCGCAGGCGGTCGCACTGGCCTCCCACGGCGAGGTCACGGCGATCGACGGGAGCCGTGTCCACGTCGAGGCCGCCTCGATCTGCGTCCACGGCGACCGGCCCGAAGCCGTCGCCATCACCGAAGCGTTCAGATCCGCACTGGACCACAAAGGCATCGAAGTGGAGGCATTCCTGTGACCGCTCCGCATACCGGCAGGAACCCGGGCGGGCGGCTCAAGCCGCTGCCGTCCGGCCCGCGCGGCGTCCTCATCGACTGCGGCACCGGCGAACTCGCCCGCGCCTGCTACCGCGCGCTGCAGGCGCGGCGCGTCAACGGCTCGCTCGACGCCACCGACCTGGTCCCCGGCGCCACCACCGTCCTGGTGGACGGCGTCGAAGAACCCGAGCTGCTGGCCGCCGAGATCCCCGGCTGGGTGCTGACCGACGACACCGAGCACACCGGCGAGACCGTCGAGATCCCCGTCTGCTACGACGGGCCCGACCTCGAGGCCGTCGCCGAACTGTGGGGCGTCGCCCCCGAAGCCGTGGGGGACGTCCACGCCTCGGTGGAGTACGAGGCGGCGTTCTGCGGCTTCACGCCGGGGTTCGCCTACCTCGAAGGGCTGCCCGAGCGGTACCACGTGCCCCGGCTGGAGACGCCGCGGACGTCGGTGCCGGCCGGCTCGGTCGCCGTCGCCGGGCCCTACACGGGGGTGTACCCGCGGGCGACCCCGGGCGGCTGGCGACTCATCGCGACCACGACCAACCCCGGGCGGCTGTGGAACGAGCACCGCGAGCCCGCGGCCCTGCTCGTTCCCGGCACGCGCGTTCGCTTCGTGAAAGTCGAGATCTAGTGTCCACCGGTTGCGGGAGAACCCATGAGTTATATCGAGATCATCCGCTCGGGAGCCCTGACGACCTGCCAGGACGGCGGTCGCCCCGGCTGGGCGCATCTGGCGGTGCCGCCTTCGGGCGCCGCCGACCGCCCCTCATGGCGGCTGGCGAACCAGTTGGCGGGCAACGCCACAGCAGCCTGCGCCCTGGAGACGACGTTGACCGGCTGCACCGTGCGCGCCCACCGCGACGTCACCGTGGTGGTCGGCGGCGCGCCCTGCGCGGTGACCGTCGACGGGCGCCCCGAAGCGTGGGGGCAACCGGTGAAGCTCACCGCCGGCTCGGTCCTGGACGCGGGCCCGGCCGAGGTCGGCGTGCGCTCCTACCTGGCGTTCTCCGGCGGGCTGCACCCGAAGGCGAGCCTCGGCTCGCACTCGACGTGCCTGCTCTCGGGGCTCGGCCCCGCGCCGCTCAAGGACGGCGACACGATCCCTCTGGGGCCCAGCCCGGCGCATCCGCCGCTGCCGACCCAGTGGCCCGCGCCGTGGGCGGGAGTCAGCGAGGAGCGGGTGATGAAGCTGCACCTGGGTCCGCGTCTCGACCGCTTCACCGCGGACGCGGTGAACGAGCTGGCCAAGGGCGTCTGGACGGTATCGGAGAGCTCCAACCGGGTCGGGCTGCGGCTGGTGGGACCGCCGCTGCGGCACGCGAACCCCGAGGCGGAGCTGCCGAGCGAGGGCATCGTCGCCGGGAGCCTCCAGGTGCCCGCGGACGGGCAGCCGATCCTCTTCGGCGCGGACCACCCGACGACCGGCAGCTACCCGGTGATCGGCGTGGTCGGGGCCGGGGCCCTCGCGGCCGCGGCGCAGGCCCGCCCGGGGACGCGCATCCGCTTCGTGCCGCTTCCCATGCCGCAGTGGAACGAGATGACATAGGCCCGGTCGGCGCGCCGCTCCCGGCGGCCTACGCCGCTTCGGAGGCGGTGCGGCGCAGCACGAGCGTCCCCCGCTCGTGCCCCAGGCGCTGCGAGTGGAACTGCGGGAACCGCTCGGCCCAGCGCCGGGCGATCGCCCGCTCGTCGGGGCGGTCCGAGTCGTCGAGGACGATCAGTGCGTCCTCGGTGAGCCGGTCGGCCAGCAGCGGCAGCGCCGGGTAGCGGGCCTCGGGCCCGGTGGCGCCCGGCGGGCCGTCGACCACGAGCATGTCGATCGCCCCGGCCGGGATCGCCGCCGGGTCGTACCAGCGCCACACCGCGCCGTCGATCGGCACGTCCACGAGCTCGGCGTCGACGACCTCGGCCCATTCGTCCAGACCGCGCCCGGTCAGCTCGTCTCGGGTGAGCGCGGCGTAGCGCGGGTCGTGCTCCAGGGCGGTCACCTTGCCGGAGCCGAGCGAGCGCATCGCGTGGGCCAGGACGACGGTCGTGGTGCCCGAGCCGCACTCCACGAGGCGGGTGCGCCGACGCGTCCGCACCTCCTCATAGAGGAAGCGCAGCAGCTCCGGCCCGGCCGCCCAGCCGCGCGTGCGCGGCAGGGACCGGTCCGGATCGAGGTCCCGGTAGAGCGCGAGAAGATCCTCGAATCGGGCGTAGAGGCCGCGGACGCGGCCTTCGGCGGCCTTGGCGTCCCGCTCGGCCCGCTCCTCGAGCGAGGCGAGGCGCTCGGCGATAGCCGCCTGCGACTCGCCCAGCGATCTGACGGCCTCCGTCAGCTCTTTCACGCTGTTCGCGAGCGCGATCAGCGGCGCATTGTCGGTTTGCGACACCACAGCCTCCTCGGACGGCTCCGTCGGCCGGTCGGCCCTTCGTCGGCCACGGTAGTGGGCCCGGGCCCGCCCGGGGCGCCGGGGCGGGCCGCCCGCCGCCTCACGCCCACGAGTCCAGGGCCTGCGCGAAGTCGGCGACGAGGTCGTCGGTCGCCTCGATGCCGGCCGAGAAGCGGACGAGGTCCTCGGCGACGCCCTCGGTCTCGGCCGCGCCGCTCTCGGTGTGGCCGCCCACGCCCGGCCGGGTCACCAGCGATTCCACCCCGCCGAGACTGGGCGCCGCATACGGCAGCCGCAGCGACTTGATGAGCGCCTCCGCAGCGCTCACCCCGCCGACCGGGCGGAAGGACAGCACCGATCCGAAGCCGTCGAACAGTTCCGCCGCCCGCTCGTGGTCCGGGTGCGCGACCAGGCCGGGATGGCTGACGTGGGCGATCCGCTCATGCGAGGCGAGGAAGCGGGCCACCGCGAGCGCGTTGGCGTTCTGGGCGCGCACGCGCAGCGCCAGCGTCTTGAGCCCCCGCGCGAGGAGGAACGCCGCGTGCGGGTCGAGGCTGCCGCCGTAGGCGCCCAGGACGGAGGCGACGCGCGCGATCCGCTCCGCGGTGCCCGTGACGGCCCCGGCGGCGATGTCGGAGTGGCCGTTGAGCGCCTTCGTGGCCGAGTGGCACACCAGGTCGAAGCCGAGGCGGTGGGGCCGGAAGTTCACCGGGGTGGCGAAGGTGTTGTCGATGATGGAGGTCAGGCCGTGGCGCCGCGCGAAGCGGGGCATCCGCGCCAGGTCGCCGACGCGGACGAGCGGGTTCGTGATGCTCTCCGCCAGGAACGCCTTCGTCTCGGGGCGGAGCGCCGCCGCCCAGGAGTCCGTGTCGCAGGGGTCGACCAGGTCGAACGTCCACCCGAGGCGCTCGGCGTGCTCGGCGAGGAACCGGTGGGTCCCGCCGTAGAACGTCCCGCCCGCCAGGAGGTGGTCGCCCGCGGCCATCACGCTGTGCAGCGCGCCGGTGATGGCGGCCATCCCCGAGGCGGTGGCGACGGCGTCCTCGGCCCCTTCGAGGGCGGCGAGCCTGCGGTGCAGGTGGCACTGGGTGGGGTTGGTGCCGAGCCGGATGTACCTGACGTCGTCCACCGAGCTCCCGGGGGCGGATTCGAACACCGTGCCCTGGTAGATCGGGAAGACCACCGAACCGTCCCCGGCTGGCCGCGGCTCGCCGCCGTGGACGGCGAGCGTCTCGAACCGGGGTTCCTTGTCGCTCATGTGCCCGACGTTACGACGCCCCTAGGGTCCGATCAGTGGATTGTCCTTATTTTCGTCGGCGTCCGGGGTTCCGATCAGGCGCTCGAGCAGCCGCCGCTCGCCCGGCCACGCCGCGAGGAGGACCTCGCGCGGGACGCTGCGGGCGGCGTAGCGGAACGCGAGGGCGGCCACGAGGACGTCGTCGAGCGGGCCTATGACCGGCAGGAAGTCGGGAACGAGGTCGATCGGGCTCGCCAGGTAGAGACCGGCGGCGATCACGGCCGCCTTGGCGCGCCGCGGCACCGCCGGGTGGCCCTTGAGCCTCCCGGCGGTGGTGACGCAGTCGGGGAGGAACGCCGCCAGGTCGCGTGCCAGGCCGGGAGGGAGCCGCCGGGCCGCGAGCGCGAGCAGCGCCCAGCAGGCGAGGGCGAGCAGGATCGACGCCGCCGCTCCCAGGAGCCACGCGGCCACGGCCGCGCCTAGCGCCGTTCCTGGTCGAGGCCGGCGAGGTAGGCGTTGTAGGCCTCGTGCGGGTCGTCCTCGGGCCTCCCGGTCTCGGTGGCGCGCTGCGCCATCCGGTCGAGCCTGCGGCCTTCGCGCTCCTCGGACCGCGACCATTGCGCGATGAGCGCGGCGATGATGATCAGGCTCGGGATCTCGCCGAAGGCCCAGGCGATGCCGCCGCCCGCCTGCTGGTCCTCGAGGAGGTCCCCCACCCAGGGCAGGGCGAGCCCGTTGTACCAGTCGGCGGCGATGACCTCGGTGCCCATCATGAGCGTGAGGCCGAAGATGGTGTGGAAGATGATCGAGACGAAGTACAGCAGCACCTTCGCCGGGTAGGTGAGCCGCCGCGGCTTGGGGTCGGGCCCGATGACCACCCAGAAGAACAGGGAGCCGGCGAGCAGGAAGTGCCCGGTCATGAACATGTGCCCGAAGTGGGAGTCCATGGCCCATTCGAACATGCCGGTGAAGTACATCAGGTAGAGGCTGCTGAGGTAGATCAGCAGCGCGATCAGCGGGTGGGCGACGGCGCTCGCGTAGCGGCTGTGGACGAGCGCGAGCAGCCATTCGCGGGGGCCGCCCGCCCGGTTCGGCGGTATCGCGCGCAGCGCGAGCGTGACGGGCGCGGCCAGGACCAGGAGGATCGGGGCGAGCATGTTGAGCGCCATGTGCTGCACCATGTGGGCGCTGAACAGGACCAGGCCGTACTTGCCGAGCCCGGTGGAGGTGGTGAGGACGACCACGGCCCAGCCGCCGATCCACAGCGCGGTCCGGTACCAGGGCCAGGAGTCGCCGCGTCGGCGCAGCCGGACGACGCCCGCGACGTAGAAGCCGACGCCGGCGAGCGCGGCGGTGCAGAACAGCACCGAGGGGTACCAGTCGAGGACGAGCGATTCGAACGTCATCGGCCCGGGCGTGGTGAACCCGAGGGCGGCGGTGTTCGGGTCGGCGAGCTCCTCGGCGGGCGGCGGGGTGACCGACAGGGAGGCGGCGAGCCCGAAGGCGACGCCCATGAGCGCCAGTTCGACGGCGGCGAGTCGGGTGAAGGCGCGGCGGTCGCCGGCTTCCACGGCGGGGAGGGTGCTGCGGCGGTGCGCCCAGCCGAGGACGCCGCCGAGGGCGAGCACGGCGAGTTTGGCGAGGGCGATGCGCCCGTAGTCGCTCTCCCACAGGTCGCTGAAGGACACGTTGGCGACGAAGACGATCAGCCCGGAGGCGCCGACGGCCGGGTAGGCGAGCGCGGCGGTGTTCGAGTAGCGGCGGGCGGCGGGCACGGGGTGGGCGCGGGCGATGAACAGGGCGAACAGGCCGCCGGTCCAGAAGGCGGCGGCGATGACGTGGATGAGGAGCGCGTCGACGGCGATCTGGTGGTTGCCGTTGGCCGAGGAGTGCCCGGTGAAGATCGGCGGGACGGTCGCCAGCAGCGCGAGCCCGGCGGCGACCATCGCGCCGGAGACGCGGAAGGAGCGCGCGGCGACCAGGGCCGCCGCCGCGGCCAGGAGCGCGGCGAGCGCGAGGGTCTGGCCTTGGTCGAACTCGGTGACGTAGAACCGGACGTCTCCGAGTGTCACCTGATCGAGCGAGATGGCGGAGAGGTTCGCGTATTCGACGGGCAGTCGCGCGAGCGCGGACAGCGCCCACAGGCCCGAGGCGAGTGCGCCGACGCGCAGCCAGCGCCACGACTGGGCGGTGAGTCGGGCCCGGTCGCCCTCGCGTCCGGGGAGGAAGCAGGCCGCGGCCACGACGCATCCGACCGCGACGGGCATGAGCAGGTCGTAGACGTATTTGAGGAGGCCGGCGGCCCATGTCACCGACGGGTCGACCGCGGAGAGGCCGGGGAGCTGCTCGATCCGGACGGCGCCGCCGAGTTCGAGCGCGAGGACGGCCGCGATCGCGCCGATGACCGCGGCCGCGAAGGCGGCGAGCGAGCGCCACCCGGAGCGCCGGTGGGCGCTCGGGGCGGGTCGGTTCGCCGCGCCGCCGCCGGGTATGGTGTCGGCGGCGTTTCCGCTGCTCTCGGTCGACGTGGTCACGCGATCCATCCTGACGGATCGTTCCAGCTCACACCGCACCGGGTGGGTCCGATCGTCGTCTGGGACGCTTCCGGGGGCCGCCGCGGCCGGCCCGTGGGGGTGTCGGACGGATAGGGCATCCTGATCGCAATGGGAATCATCGAACAACGCGGTGACATCAACAACCTGCTGCAAGGAACGGGCGGTGTCCTCGGCGACATGCAATTCACCCTTGACGGGTCCGACGATCCCTCGAACGTGCTCAACCTCATGAGCCTGGACGCGTACCTCACCGGGGCGCAGCCGCATGCCGTGGTGCGCGCCCTCGAAGCGGTCGACGACGACATCGATCTGATCCCCGAGGGCGGCGAACTGGTCCGCTCGATCTCCGGCACCTCGTTCATGCAGCTGGTGCGCGGGGAGGGCTGGACGCTGCGCACGCAGCGCTGGCGCGACGGCTCGGGCCAGGCGGTGGTGACGGCCGAGACGCGGGAGCGGGCCGAGGCGATCGCGGCCTTCATCGCCGATCAGGCGGGCGCGCCCGAGGAGGCCGGCGACGAGAAGGTCGACATGGGCTTCTGGTATCGCTCGGCGCGGGGGCCGTTCCGTTCGACGCGGGCCATCGCGGCGCCGCCGTGGTCCGAGATCTCGCAGAACTACGCCTCGGGTTCGGCCGCGGCGCTGTCGAAGCTGATGGCGGCCCGCTCTTCTGACGTCTCGGGCCGCCTGGTGCTGCTGCACGGCCCGCCCGGCACGGGCAAGACGACGGCGCTGCGGGCGCTGGCGCGCGAGTGGGCGGACTGGTGCCAGGTGGACACGGTCTTGGACCCTGAGGCGTTCTTCGCCGATCCCTCCTATCTGATGGAGGTGATCATCGGCTCGGAGATGGAGCTGGCGTTGAGCGACGAGGAGCAGCCGGGCGAGGGGTGGCGGCTGATGGTCCTGGAGGACTGCGACGAGCTGATCCGCGGCGAGGCGAAGGAGGCGTCGGGCCAGTCGCTGGCGCGCCTGCTGAACCTGACCGACGGCCTGCTGGGGCAGGGCCGGGAGATCATGGTCGCGATCACGACGAACGAGCGGCTCGACCGCCTGCATCCGGCGGTGGTGCGCCCGGGCCGGTGCCTGGCGCAGATCGAGGTCGGCGAGCTGTCGCAGGAGGAGGCCTCGGACTGGTTGGGCGGTGCGCCGGTGACGCGTCCGATGACGCTGGCGGAGCTGTACGCCCGCCGTGCCGGCACCGATCCGACCACGGCCGAGTCGCGCCTCCCGCAGCAGTCGATCGGGCAGTACCTCTAGTCTCCCGTGCAGAAGCGGCCGGCCGGGCCGGCGGTTCGGGGCCTGGAGTCGCCGTCGGTCGTGACGGCCGCCGGTCTGCGCGGGCACCGTGACGATGTTCGAGTCCACAGAGGGCGGCTCCCCCATCGCCCAGGGCGAGGTGGCACCGGGTCAACAGGTCTTCATCACACTGACCGAAGGCCGGACCAACGTCCTCGAGGTGACCGGCGAGGACTCGAACAACATGGCTGACCTGACCTTCGTCAACCAGCCCACCGCCGACACTCCGATCCTGATCAATGTCGACACCACGGGCACCGGCGGCGTCTTCCAATGGGCCGTGGCCGACCAGGCCGGTATCGGCGGTGTCCGCGCGCCCTACATCCTGTGGAACTTCGATGGCACCACGAGCCTGACGCTCGTCCCGAAGAGCGCGACGGTCGAAGGCGGCATCTACGCGCCTGACGCCGATTTCACCGACCTCAACCTGGGCGATTTCGAAGGGCAGATCGTGGCGGCGAACGCCGTTCTCGGCACCGATGCCTACCACTCCAACGAGGTGCACTACTACCCGTTCGACACCACGTTGACCTGTGGCTCCAATGTCAACCCGAGCCCGTCGGACACCACCGACGAACCGACGAGCAGCGCTGCCTCC
>Ga0079224_100016099_pt1 | contig 10488 bp, 8 predicted proteins | sample Stecom2015_FD_80414 | JGI IMG/M metagenome (GOLD analysis project Ga0079224, IMG submission 80414) | Agricultural soil microbial communities from Utah to study Nitrogen management - Steer compost 2015 | ecosystem: Environmental > Terrestrial > Soil > Agricultural land | place: USA: Utah...
GACGGCGGCGCGGCCGGGGCGGCGCGCTACTTCGGCCGCGGCGACGTGCTCAAGGGCGCCACCCTGCGGCTCGACGACGGCGCGCGCGTCGAGATCGAGAGCCTGTTCGAGGGCTGCCGCATCGAGCTCGGCGAGGGGACCGAGCTGGTGGTCGGCGCCTCCGGTGTGCTGGCGGACTGCACGGTGGTCGGCCACGGCCGCATCGTCATCTCCGGCAAGTTCTACGAGCAGAAGAGCCCCGGCATCGTCGGCCCCACCCAGCTCGTGGTGAGCTCCGGCGGCTGCCTGGTGGCGGAGGTGGTGCAGGCGGCCGAGGCGACCCAGTTCGCCTTCGAGCCGGGCAGCAACCTGCGGGTGAAGATCCGCCCCGCCGGGGCGGCACCCGCCAAGTCGTGACCGTGACCGTGAGCGCGAGCTTCGAGCGAGCCCAGCGAGGAGGAATGTCGTGAGCGTGACCAACCCGACGCGAATGGGCCACCCGGCCACCAAGCAGACCCTCATCGAGGACGACACCGAGTTCCGCGGAAAGCTGTCCTCGAAGTGTCCGGTGGTGGTCAGGGGTCAGGTGGACGGCGAGATCGAGGGACCGTCGCTCCACGTGAGCGGCACCGGCAGCGTCACCGGAAAGGTGAAGGTGGGCGAGCTGCGCTCGGAGGGCACCATCGGGGGCGAGTTCGACGCCGAGTCGATTCAGCTCGCCGGCACCGTGAAGGACAAGACGGTCGTCCGCGCCCGCTCGCTCGAGGTGAAGCTGCAGCCGCCCAGCGGCCGCATGCAGGTGACCTTCGGCGAGTGCGAGCTCTCGGTCGGCGAGGTGCCGTCCAAGGAGGACGCGGTGTCGGCGGCGCAGGCCAAGGAGACGCCGGCGGCCAACGCCGACGGCAAGGCGGCCGGCAAGGACAGCCCGACGCCGGAGGACGCCGCCACCAGCGTGCGCGAGGCCGACGCCGCCGAGGCGGAGGTGGCCGGCAGCAAGGGCGGCCGCCGCGGCCGGCGCGACACCTCGAGCCCGACCCCGGCCTGAGGCGAGCCGAAAAGCAAGAGGCGCCCCGGACCGCGGTCCGGGACGCCTCGTCGTTTCGCCGCGGATGTCGCCGCCGGCGCCCGGCCTACTCGACCGGGACGCTCGGGCAGCCGTAGACGATGACCAGGTCGGTCACGCTGCCCGACTGCAGCGCCTCGCAGGCCGGGCCGTAGAAGGTGACCGTGTTGCTCCCCTCGTCGTAGTCCCAGCCGTCGGAGTGGCTCATGTCGCGGTCGACCGGCGAGCCGTCGGCGTAGATGAAGAGCAGGTTCGGGTCGCCCGGCACCTCGGACAGGGCGAAGCTGCAGCCGAGCACGGTGCCGATGATCGAGTCGAACGCGGCGGCCAGCGCGGCGGCGTCGTCGGCCTGGTAGTACTTGGTGTTGCCGGGCAGCGCGGTGCCGCCCTCCTCGGCGGTGTCGTTGAGGGCGTCCTCGTCGACCGCGCCGCCGAACCCGACGACGAAGGTCTTGACCGACGGGCTCTGCAGGCGGAGGTCGCGCGCGGCGTCGGCGCTGTCGCCGCCGCAGTTCTCCTGCCCGTCGGTCAGGAGCAGCACGTAGTTCGGGCGGCTGGTGTCGGCCAGCCCGGAGTGGCCGACCAGATCGTCGAGCGTGTCGCCGATCGGCGTGTTGGTGTTGGGCGTGGTCGCCGCGATGGTGGCCTGGATGGTGGACGCGGTGTTGTCGCCGATCTGGACGTCGACCTGGCCGGCGTTGCAGGAGCCGCTGCCCGGGTTCTGCGAGTTGGCGTAGAGCACCAGGCCGAAGCGGACCTGGCTGCCGTAGTCGGACAGGATCTGGTCGAGCGCGCCGCGCGCGATCTGCCACTTGCTGTCCGGATCGTTCGCGCCGACGTTGTCCCCGTCGAGGTCGTCCCTCATGCTGCCGGAGCGATCGAGCACGATCATCACGTTCGGGGTGACCGGCTCGGCCTGGAAGGCGGCGCCCTCGCAACCGCAGAAGCCGTTCACGCAGTCCTCGCCGGCCGGGCAGTTGTTGCCGTCGGCGCACGGGCTTCCGGTGGTGCTCGGCGCGCAGGAGCCGCCCTCGGTGCAGTGGCCGCCGGCGCCGCACTCGTCGTGCTCGCTGCAGGGGAGCGAGTCGGTGCAGGTGTCGGTCGACGGATCGCAGACCTGGCCGCTTGAGCACTGCGCGGCGCTGGTGCACGAACCGTCGCCACCGCCGCCGCCATCGCCCCCTCCGCCGGGGCCGCCGTCACCACCGCCGCCGCCGCCGCTGCCGCTTCCGCCGCAGCCGAACAGACCGAGGACACAGACCAGCGAGAGCCTTGCGAGGACCGTCATGATCAGCATGGTAAGCCCGCCTCGTGCCTTGCGTGCAAGATCTTCACACCGATGAGGTCGCATGATTCGCGGATCGATGTAGGTGGATCGGGTCTGTTGAATCTTCACCGCCGACCTGCCAGCACACGGACACCCGCGCGCGCCGATCGAGTGGCGCGCGCGCAACAGGTGTGGATGGGTGGGCACGGTCGCGCGGATCGGGTCGCGCAGTTGCGCGATCGCTGCGCCGCGGCATCGCGGTTGCACCAGCGCGCGGCCGTGATGACGTCCCCCACCCTCCTCCGCCTGTTCCTCGCCGTCCTGCCGGCGACCGCAGGCTGCTTCCCGCAGTCCTCCGGTCCGGTGCCGGTGCCGCTCGAGCCGGCGCTCGAGATCGACGCCGCCGGCGACGTCACCTGCGCGCGCCTGCGCAACGACAACACCGGCTGCTGGGGCTGGAGCGATCACGGCGCGCTCGGCCGCATCGCCGCGGGCACCGGCCCGCAGTGGCTCCCGCTCGACGAGGACGCGCTCACCCTCGCGGTGTCGCCGTTCCACGGCTGCGCGGTGGTCGACGGCGGCGCGGTGCACTGCTGGGGCGCCAACCCGGACGATCTGCTCGGCCGCCCGGGCGGCTCCTGCCCCGAGCGCGCGGTCGACGGCACCTGCATCGCCCGGCCCGGCCCCACGCTCCTCGACGGCGGCGCGATCGCGGTGACCGCCGGCGGGCGCCCGCAGGTCCCGGCGTCCTCGAGCTCCGCCGCGCTGCCGCCCCGCCCCCTCACCTGCGCGCTCATGGACTCGGGTCAGGTGATGTGCTGGGGCGACAACGGAGGCGGCGTGCTCGGCACGCTCGACCCGGTGACGGACCGCCCGGAGCCGGACCTGGTCTTCGACACCGGCGGCTTCCCGCTGCGCGACGTGGTGCAGGTCGCCGCCGGCGAGGACCGCGTCTACGCCATCGACGCCTACGGCGACGTGTGGCGCTGGGGCGGCGCGGGGCAGCCGGGCGCCCGGCGGGAGCCGCTCCCCGCCGCCAGCCACATCGCGGTCGGCGCGCGCCACGCGTGCATGGTGACCGCCGGCGGCGCCGTGATGTGCTGGGGCGACAACGCCTCCGGCCAGGCCGGCGATCCGGACGCGGCGTGGGAGTGCGACCCGCAGGCGGGCGACTGCCTGGTCGGCCCGACCCGCGTGGTCGGCGTCGAGCGCGCGGTGGAGGTCGCGGTCGGCGATCACCATAGCTGCGCGGTGCTCGCCGACGGCGCCGTGACCTGCTGGGGCTCGAACCAGAACCTGCAGCTCGGCGTCGAGGTCGCCACGCTGGTGAGCGCGCCGGTGCGCGCGGCGCTGCCGGGCAAGGCGGTCGGGGTGGCGGCCGGCGCGAGCCACAGCTGCGCCGTCTTGCTCGACGGCGCGGTCTACTGCTGGGGGCTGGACTCGCGCGGCCAGCTCGGCGGGGTGACGCCGTGATCGCGCTGCGCGTCGCCCTCTTGCTGGCCGCGCTGCCGCTGTCCGGCTGCTTCGCCCAGGCCAGCGTCGGCGCCCAGCGCAGCCCGGACGGCGCCTGGGGCGCGAGCGGCGGCCTCGCCGCCGGGCTCCACTTCGACATCACCGACGCGGTCGCCGCCGGCGTCGGCGTCGAGGGATCGCTCGTCCCCTACCGCAACGACCAGGGCCACGGGCTCGCGGTGTCCGGGCCGGTGACCGGCTACGCCCACGTGGCGCTGGCGCGCAGCGAGCGCCACGTCCTCGCCGTCCGCGGCGAGGCGAGCGTGCCGCCCGGCCGGGTGAGCCTCACGCCGGATCGCACCGGCACCGACGGGGAGGTGGCAGGCGTCCGCGCGGTGCGCGGGTTCCTCGGCCTGTCGCACCGCCTGGTCCGCGACCACGGCGAGGAGGGCGTGGCCTCGCTCTACACCGCCGCCGGCGCCCAGGCGGTCGCCCTCTACGGCCCCGGCTTCGACGACGTCACCACCATCGGCCCGTCGTTCACCATCGGGTACACCCTGTCCGGCCACATGGTCCTCACCATGATCGAGTGCTTCTTCGAGGACGACGACGAGCTGTTCTCGAAGTGCGACTGACTGACTACTCGACGAGCACGCCGGCGATGAGCTCGTAGCCGGCGCACGGCATGTCGGAGCCGCGCGCCTCCGCCTCGTCGGTGGTGCAGGGCTCCCCGCCCGACTCCGAGTAGGTGCGCGACTCGAAGGTGAGCAGATCGTCGTCGACCGCGGCCTCGTACACCGCGTAGCCGAGCGTGCAGTTGGGCGGCTCCCCGAGGGCGAAGCTCGCGGTGCCGCGGTAGCCGTCGTCGGTCTCCTCCACCAGCAGGCCACCGCCGCCGGTGCAGGTGCCGGGATCCTCCGACTCGCAGTTCGTGCGGGTGTAGAAGGTGGCCCCGAACAGCTCCTCCTCCTCGATCCGGAAGTACGGCGGGGACGAGCTCGCCGGCTCGCCGGCGTTGCAGTCGGTCTGGCTGACCCGGTGCTCGGTGGTCATGTAGAGGCCGGCGATGTCCGGCGGGCCACTGCAGGCGGCGGCGAGCAGGGTGGCGAGGAGGGCGAGGCGAGTGGTCATGGCGTCAGCTCCGCGAGGTTGGGCAGCTCGGACGGGTTGGAGAACGCGATGACCCGGGCGCGGACCCGGGCGAAGGCCTTCTTGCGGCGCGCCGGGTCCCAGCGGTCGCCCGGCAGCCGGCGGATCGCGATGGCGACCACCTGCCGCGGATGGCGGCGGGCCAGCTCGCCGTAGATCTCGGGATCGCTCTCGCCGCTGTCGCCGACCAGCACGAAGCGGCGGCCCGGGTAGCGGGCCAGCAGCTCGCCGATGGCGGCCAGCTTGTGGCCGCGCGACGAGCGCAGCAGCTCGAAGCGGGTCGAGTCCTTGACCCGGAACGAGCGCAGGTGGAACGTGCCGGCCGGGAACCCGTGCGCGCCGAGGAACTCCGACAGGAGCGGGTAGAGGTGCCAGGGGGAGGCGGACACGTAGTGGAACACCGCGCCGCCGCGCCGCCAGGCGTCGTAGCGCGGCGCCATGCCGCGGACCGGCTCGAACGGCTCGAGGAAGGTGCGCTCGAGCACGCGCCGCTTGCCGCCCAGCACCTCGGTCACCTTGATCGTGTCGTCGATGTCGGACACCACCGACACGCCGCGCGGCGGGACGAGCTGGGCGCGGCCGAGGAAGCGCCGGCCGTCGCGGGCGCGCGCCTCGACCGTCACCCACTGTTGACCAGCCGGCGCGGCGATCCGCACCTGGGTGCGCGCGTGGCCGTCGGGGCTGGTCGCCGGCAGGACCGCCGCCGTGCCGCCGACCCGCACCGGCACGCGCTTGCCGCGCTCGTTGTCGACCAGGAACCAGCGCGCCACCGCCGAGAAGCGGCCGGCGCGCGGGTCGCGCTGGTCGAGGTCGATGCTCTCGCGGAGGAGGTTGACCAGCCCGCCGCGCCACACCGAGGTCTCCTCCGGCTCGAACACCCAGCCGTGCACCGGCACCAGCCATCCGCCGCCGTCGCGCACCGCCGCGGTGGTGAACAGGATGACCTGCTCGTCGTCCTTGATCGGCGAGCGCTGCGCCTCGGCGGTCGCCGCCGCGCACCCGAGCGTCGCCGCCGCCGCCACCGCCGCCGCGCGCGCTCCCGCTTTCGTCCCCCGGCGCAATGTCGGTTCAGGATAGCACGGCCCGGCCGCCGGGCCGCGCCCGGAGGCGGCAAGGCGGGGCAAACCGGCCCCGGGCCCGCCGTGGCCGGCGTGGGGGCGATGCTGTAGAGTCCGCTCGTGACGTTGCCCCCGGTCCTCCGTCCGTCGGACGAGTTCGCCCCCCGCCACATCGGCCCGAGCGAGCGCGAGATCGGCGAGATGCTCGCCGTCCTCGGTGTGGGCACCCTGGACCAGCTCATCGATCAGGTGGTGCCGGAGTCGATCCGCCGTCGCGCGCCGCTCGCTCTGCCCCCCGCCCGCACCGAGCACGATCTCATCGCCCACCTGCGCGGGATCGCAGGGCGCAACCAGGTGTTCCGCTCGTTCATCGGCATGGGCTACTCCGGCTGCATCACCCCGCCCGTGATCCAGCGCAACATCCTCGAGAATCCCGGCTGGTACACCCAGTACACCCCGTACCAGGCCGAGATCGCCCAGGGCCGGCTGGAGGCGCTCCTCAACTTCCAGACCATGGTCGCCGACCTGACCGGGCTGCCGCTGGCCAACGCCTCCCTGCTCGACGAGGCGACCGCCGCCGCCGAGGCGATGCACATGTGCTTCGCCCTGTGCTCCGAGGACCGGCGCACCTTCGCGGTCGCCGCCGACTGCCACCCCCAGACGATCCATGTCGTTCAGACGCGCGCCGAGCCGCTGGGAATCAAGGTGGTCGTCGCCGAGCCCGCCGCCATCGATCTGGCCGACCGGGATCTGGTCGGCGTGCTCCTCCAGTACCCGAGCACCGACGGGCGGGTCGAGGACTACCGCCCGCTCATCGAGCGCGCCCACGCCGGCGGCGCCCGGGTCGCCATGGCGGCCGACCTCCTCGCCCTGACCCTCCTGGTCCCGCCGGGCGAGCTCGGCGCCGACATCGCGGTCGGCTCGACCCAGCGCTTCGGCGTTCCCCTCGGCTTCGGCGGCCCGCACGCCGCCTACCTGTCGACCCGCGAGGAGAACCGCCGCCAGGTGCCCGGCCGCATCATCGGCGTGTCGCGCGACGCGCGCGGGCGGCCGGCCTACCGCCTGTCGCTGCAGACGCGCGAGCAGCACATCCGGCGCGACCGGGCGACCAGCAACATCTGCACCGCCCAGGTGCTGCTCGCCATCATGGCCTCGATGTACGCGGTCTACCACGGGCCGGACGGCCTCACCCGCATCGCCCGCCGGGTGCGCGGCTGGACCGAGGCGCTCGCCGCCGGGCTCGCGCGCATGGGGCTGGCGGTGCGCGGCGGCATCCGCTTCGACACCCTGCGGATCGATCTCAACGGCGATCAGCGCGCGCGGGTCCTGGCGGAGGCGGCGGCGCGCCGGATGAACCTGCGGGTCTACCCGGACGGGCTCGGCGTCTCGCTCGACGAGACCACCTCGGCGCGCGACGTCGAGGACCTGCTCGCCGCCTTCGCGCCGCCCGGCGGGGCGCCGCCGGCCATCGGCGAGCTGGCGGCGGAGGCCGAGCACGCCGAGCTGCCGGCGGCGCTCGCCCGGCAGAGCGCGTTCCTCACCCACCCGGTCTTCCACCTGCACCGCTCCGAGCACGAGATGTTGCGCTACATCCACCGGCTCGAGTCGCGCGATCTCTCGCTCACGACGTCGATGATCCCGCTCGGCTCGTGCACGATGAAGCTCAACGCCACCACCGAGATGCTCCCGGTGACCTGGCCGGAGCTGTCGGGCCTGCACCCGTTCGCGCCTGCCGAGCAGGCCAGCGGCTACGACCAGCTCTGCGGCGAGCTCGAGTCCTGGCTGGCCGAGATCACCGGCTTCAGCGCGGTCTCCTTGCAGCCGAACGCCGGCGCGCAGGGGGAGTACGCCGGCCTGCTGGTCATCCGCGCCTACCTGGCGGACCGCGGCCAGGGCGCGCGCGACGTCTGCCTCATCCCCACCTCGGCGCACGGCACCAACCCGGCCAGCGCGGTGATGGCCGGTCTGCGGGTGGTGCCGGTCGCGTGCGACAAGCAGGGCAACATCGACGTCGCCGACCTGCGGGCCAAGGCGGCCCAGCACGCCGACCGGCTGGCCTGCGTGATGATCACGTACCCGTCGACCCACGGCGTGTTCGAGTCGGCCATCCGCGAGATCTGCGACGCGGTGCACGAGCACGGCGGGCAGGTCTACCTCGACGGCGCCAACATGAACGCCCAGGTCGGCCTGTGCCGCCCGGGCGACTACGGCGCCGACGTCTGCCACATCAACCTGCACAAGACCTTCTGCATCCCGCACGGCGGCGGCGGCCCGGGGATGGGACCGATCGCGGTGGCCGGCCACCTGGCGCCGTACCTGCCGCGCCACCCGCTGGCCGGCGGGGACGCGGCGGCGGTCGGGCCGGTGTCGGCGGCGCCGCGCGGCTCGGCCAGCATCCTGCCGATCTCGTGGGCCTACATCGCGATGATGGGGCCGGACGGGCTGCGCCGCGCCAGCGAGGTGGCGATCCTGGGCGCCAACTACATCGCGGCGCGGCTGGGCGGCGCCTACCCGGTGCTCTACACCGGCGAGCGCGGGCGGGTCGCCCACGAGCTGATCTTGGACCTGCGGCCGCTCAAGAAGTCGGCCGGCGTGGAGGTGGACGACGTCGCCAAGCGGCTCATGGACTACGGCTTCCACGCGCCGACCATGTCGTTCCCGGTGCCCGGCACGCTCATGATCGAGCCGACCGAGAGCGAGTCGAAGGCGGAGCTGGATCGCTTCTGCGAGGCGATGCTGCGCATCCGCGAGGAGATCCGCGCCATCGAGGAGGGGCGGGTCGACCGGATCAACAACCCGCTCAAGAACGCGCCGCACACCGCGCGCGAGGTGGCCGGCACCGAGTGGGATCGCCCCTACAGCCGCGAGCAGGCCGCCTTCCCGGCGCCCTGGCTGCGCGAGCACAAGTTCTGGCCGCCGGTGGCGCGCATCGACAACGCCTACGGCGATCGCAACCTGGTGTGCACGTGCCCCCCGATGGACAGCTACGCGGCGGAGAGCTCCTCGCGTCCTGGGTAGCCGACGCGCGCCGGCGCAGCCGCGAGCTCTACGCGGACCTGGCGCCGGACGCGCAGCTCGGCCCGCGCCTGGCGATCGTCAACCCGCCGCGCTGGGAGGTCGGCCACGTCGGCTGGTTCCAGGAGCGCTGGGTGCTGCGCGAGGCGCGCGGCGAGGCGCCGATGCGCGGCGACGGCGACGCGCTGTGGGACAGCTCGGCGGTGCCGCACGACACGCGCTGGGACCTGCCGCTGCCCACCTGGGAGGAGACCTGGGCCTACCTCGACGAGGTGGAGCGGCGGGTGCTCGCGCGCCTGGGCGGCGAGCTGGGCGCGCGCGAGGCGTACTTCGTGACGCTGGCGGTCCTCCACGAGGACATGCACGGCGAGGCGTTCCTCTACACGCGGCAGACCTGCGGCTACGGACCGCCGCGGGTGCGCGGCGCGACCGAGGCGCCGCGCGGCAGCGGGCGGCTCGAGGGGGACGCCGAGGTGCCGGGCGGCACGTTTCTGCTCGGCGCGCCGCGGCCGGAGGGCGGCGGCGGGGTGGACGGGGTCGGCGGCGGGTACGCGTTCCTGTTCGACAACGAGAAGTGGGCGCACCCGCGCGAGGTGCGGCCGTTCGCCATCGGGCGCGCGGCGGTGACCCAGGCCGAGTTCGCCGCCTTCGTCGACGACGACGGCTACCGCCGGCGCGATCTGTGGAGCGAGGCCGGCTGGCGCTGGCGCGAGGCGGCCGGCGCGGAGCACCCGGTCTACTGGCGGCGGGCCGACGGCGCCTGGCAGCGGCGCTGGTTCGACCGGTGGCTCGCGCTCGAGCCGGACCTGCCGGTCATGCACGTCTGCTGGTACGAGGCGGACGCCTACTGCCGGTGGGCGGGGCGGCGGCTGCCGACCGAGCTGGAGTGGGAGGTCGCGGCGGCCGGGCAGCCGGAGCGGGACGGCGGCGGCGTGCGCCTGGCGGCGGTGGCGCGGCGCTACCCGTGGGGCGACGATCCGCCGACACCGGCGCGCGCCAACCTGGATCTGCGCCACCTCGGGCCGGTCGACGTCGGCGCCCACGCCGCGGGCGACAGCGCGTTCGGCTGCCGGCAGATGCTCGGCAACACCTGGGAGTGGACCGCGAGCACCTTCGAGCCGTACCCGGGCTTCACGCCGGATCCCTACGCCGACTACTCGGCGCCCTGGTTCGGCGATCACATGGTGCTGCGCGGCGGCTGCTACGCGACGCGCGCGCGCCTGGTGCGCAACTCGTGGCGCAACTTCTACCAGCCGCACCGCCGCGACGTCCTGGCCGGGTTCCGGACCTGCCGCCTGTAGCGGGCACCAGTTGCGAGCGAGGCGAGCGACCCACCATGGCCCCGCTGGTTCGCATCGTGACCCCGGCGCCGCCCGGCTCCACCAGCGGCAACCGGGTGACCGCCGAGCGCTGGGCGCGGCGGCTCGGCGAGCTCGGCTGCCGCGTGGTGGTCGAGGAGGAGCTCGGCGCGGCCGACGGCGAGCTCCTGATCGCGCTGCACGCGC
>Ga0079224_100016100_pt1 | contig 10488 bp, 8 predicted proteins | sample Stecom2015_FD_80414 | JGI IMG/M metagenome (GOLD analysis project Ga0079224, IMG submission 80414) | Agricultural soil microbial communities from Utah to study Nitrogen management - Steer compost 2015 | ecosystem: Environmental > Terrestrial > Soil > Agricultural land | place: USA: Utah...
ATTAGTCAACTTTCCTTGCACATTATTCGCCTATAACGACTTCATTTGTGCAATAGCTACCTTATTTAATTGCACCAAGCGTTCTTTTGGCGATAGATTCTGTCGGATTAGTAAAGCGTTGATGCTTTCCATATTACTCAATACCACTAGTTGTTCAATAGTCGCTTCGTCTCGTATGTTTTCCTTGGTGTCAGGATGCTGTTCTCGCCAATCTTTAGCCGTCATACCAAAAAGCGCTACATTGAGCAAATCACCTTCATTTGCATAGATATAGTTTGATTGCAGCCTATCAATTTCTTTCGGGATAAGATTTTCTTTGATGGCATCGGTATGAATTCGGTAATTTATTTTAGAAATAGTATGTTGCAGATTCCACTCAAGGTTATTACGGTTACTTTCTTCTGTTCCTCCATATCTCCCCGTTTTGGAAACAATTCCGATTGCGTTTCCTCAATCCACCTATAGGCGTTAAAGAAAAACTATTGGAGCCTGCCGAAATTTTAATTCCATCGAATTCGATGGAATTAATTTGGGTTATGAAATTGCTCCCAAAGACCAATGAACTCAATAGTGCTTCTGTTTCTCAACCAGTTTTGCAAAATGTAATCACTGCGTACGCTATCCCGATGCCTAGCGATGTCTGTTAGGCTGATAAAATCTTCTTTACCATCTTCATACATTACTACATTCATTCCTTGGACATTAATCTTTTTATTCTTGGTCATGTTATTAAGGTTTAGATGATAGCAATTTACTAAAACAAGTTGTCATTATTTGCTGGCCTACGAATATGAATTAAATGAACAGCCTCGATAAGCTTTTGGAACATTGCATGTATTTTGATAATATATTCCTCTCCTCTACTCTCTCCGGCTGACGTATGATCAATAGCCACAACATACCACCAATATAGTGCATCACGGTATTGCGGTAAGTTTTGATATTCGAAAAAACGCTTGATCACCTGATGCGGTTGCGCTTTTTCATCATTATCTAAATGCACCGGGTAGTACGCCTGTTCCTCAAAGATGTTTGGATGATAGTTATTATTAAAATAGCCGATAGCGGTGTTTAATTCATCAGGGATTAATTTCTCTTTATCCACGTCCATACAATGATACAATTTCGAACCGGGTAAATGAAAGCCATTCATTAGACCTTTTATTAGTGAAACAGCCTCTATCAGTATTTCTATAAATTCATAACGAACAAATAGTTCCACCAACTCGTATCGGTTCAACTGAAAACCAGGCATAAGTGCAGCACGCAACCATTTATCCAAATGATTACGCCACTCAGGTAGGTTCTCCCAAGTAAAAAACCGGTGAACAATGAGATAAGGATTTCCGATTTCTTCCATATGTAAACGTCGTGGAAGGTAGTCATAAGGTGTAGGGTTAGCGAAAGACATAATATTAGAATTTTAGTTTTCTTATTGTTAGTTAATGTTGTTGTTCAATAAGGTTTAACTTGGGTTATCATTTAAATACCCAGTCCCAATAGGTAACGGGGTATTTCTGAGGTTTACTTGATCGTTTGCCTATTCAAAAAGTTTCAATAGCTCCTCTTTGTTCAGTGATTTCAATATGCTGTTATCCGTCTGTATGAGTGAATCTGCGAGCGCTTTCTTATTGGCTTGCATATTCAGAATTTTTTCTTCGATGGTATCCTTACAGATCATCCGATAGGCCATGACGTGCTTTTCTTGACCGATTCGATAACAACGATCTATAGCCTGAGCTTCGGCAGCGGGATTCCACCACGGATCAAGGATATACACATAATCGGCAGCCGTTAAATTAAGCCCCGTCCCCCCAGCTTTCAAACTAATTAAAAATACCCGACAATCGTCTTGCTCTTGAAACCTAGTCACCTCCTGCTGCCGTTGTTCCCCCGAAGTTTTCCCATCCAAGTAGGCATAAGCTATTCCCATTTTCTCCAATTCTATTTTTAACAATCCGAGCATACTGGTAAACGATGAAAATATAAGCAGCTTATGGCCTTGCGTCTTCTCAAGAATATGTTCTTGAATCTCCTCTAGTTTCGAAGAATGATTCGGGTACGTCTCTTTCGGAAGTATTGCGGGTGAATTACAGATTTGCCTTAATTTCATCAAGGCTTCCAGTACGAACATTGTTGCTTTATCTCTCCCTTCTTCTATTTTATTCGCCAACTCCCCACGAAAATATTGAAGGTATTTTTCGTAGACGCGTCTCTGTTCGGGCAACATATCACAATAAAGTATCATCTCTGTTTTTTCAGGCAAATCCTTTGCCACTTGCGTTTTAGTACGTCGAAGCATAAAGGGAGCAATAATACGTTGTAAAGACTCTTTAGTTTCATCACTTGCAGAGCCATCCGCTATTCCAGGAAAACTTCTTTTGAACTGTCCATATGTACCAAGAAATCCTGGATTTACAAAATCGAGTTGAGCAAAAAGATCGGATATTCCATTTTCGATAGGAGTCCCCGTCAAAGCAAGTCGATAATCCGATTGGATCGATTGGGCACAATCAAATCGTTTAGACTGTGGGTTTTTAATAGCCTGTGATTCATCGAGGATGAGGTAACTGAACCTCTTATTGGAAAGCATCTCAATATCTGTAGTTAATGTACCATAAGTAGTCAGTATCAATTGGCCGGGTTTACAGCCAATTTCAGCAGCACGATTCAGTCCATGATGTACCAACACGCTTCTATGAGGTGTAAATTTCTTCACTTCCTGCTGCCAATTGAACAGTAAGGTATTCGGTACAACAATGAGAGAAGCAGCGCTGTCTGGCGTCTGCATATAATGGTAATCCAGTAACGTTAATACCTGTAATGTCTTTCCCAATCCCATATCATCAGCAAGTACTCCTCCCCAACCGAACTCCCGTAGAAACCCCATCCAACTAAAACCCGTTTCCTGATAAGGACGAAGAATGGCCTGTACTTTTTCGGGTTTAGGCAGTGGTTGTATCTTATCTAAGGCCTGTAATTTCTGTCTTTGTTCCTTAATACGTTTCCGCAGTTCATTGTCCGTAATTTTATTAGCGAAAGATTGAACGGTATTAAAATGCTTAGAAGAAAGGAGTACTTTGTGTTTTTTAACTTCACCCAGATTCAATATCGGTCCTAACTTACGTTGGATAGCTACAGGAAACAAACCAACAGATCCATCCGGAAGCTCAACCATTTCTCGCTCCTTTTTTATGCGTTCTTTAAGTAATTCTAAATCCACTGTCTGCTTGCCAAAACGGACCTCTAAACCAACATCAAACCAATTTTTGTCGCCTTTGATTTCCATTTCCCACGCCATGGTATGCGGCAAAAAAGGCAGTCCTTGTAAGCTCTCCAGTCCGACGATTTCAATCCCATTATCTTGAAGGGCTTTAATCGTTTCGGCAAGCCATGTGCCTTGTTTAGCGTATGAAAAAGGTAGGTAAAATCGTTGCCCTTCTCTCTGGTCTTCAAACTTTTCATATAAAGAAAATAGAAACCGGCAGTATCCAGTTTCAGCTTCCACATCCCGATCGTATAGCGCTTCCTTTCCCTCTTCATACCTTAATACCATATTTCCTTTAAATAGTGGATTAACCCTTACAGAATTCCCATAAACCACTTCCGGTTCAAGGTATATCATATCATCTTCTATCTTAATGCTTATGCTTCTTTTTAGGGTCTTTAGTATTCCCTTCGCAAGAAACTGCGTATCCCCTAAACATTGATTGTAATACGTAATTGGATAATGAAAACTGACAGGATATAATATATCCCTTTTGAATTTTTCGAAATCGTTGGGTAAAACGGTTAACACAAAATTACATTCGCGAAATTTCTGTAACAGTTCTTCGTCTTTTACGCTGTCGATAAATATGAACTCATCGTTTGCCTTTTCCAAGAAAAAAGAGGAGCATTTTGTCATAAATCTTGGAAAATCAATGGTTTCCCCATTGATCATTATCAATAATTTAAGTTGTGTATAATCGTCCTTTTCAATTAACTCAAAACCAATGTTGACGTTTTCCATTGATATTTTAGGATTGAAAAGAACATGCGATGTCGGTTTCACATACATTGCTCCAGATTGCGAAGCCTTAAATATTCCCACCTTATATTTACTCAGCTTTGGAATGATGGTTTTCCATAAGTCCACATAAAGTTTTTTCCGTATCCTATTCGCAGATTCGTATTGTTCGCTGCTTGTCCCTTTTTTCACTACAAAACAACTTATCTCTTCATACGATCGTTGTTTCAAAAACAACATCTTTTTACATATGGCTATCAATTGCTCTTCTTCCGGACTAAAAGGAACCATAAGCTGCTTCTCTTCAAACAAGAAGCTCTTCTCAAAAGCAGCATATGGATTTTTAAGCGAAGCTTTACTCCCAATTTTGGTTAAATACGGAAGCAGTATCGGAATCTCATAGTGATAAGGATGAATGGGTATCCCAAACACCAGCTTTGCTTGCCTATGAGCTAATGCGGGAAATGGATCGAAGGTCAATATCTCATCAAAATGCTCCCCGTCATTGGAAAATTGAAAAACCCGACCGTGCTCTTCATGTGCACTGAAATAAGGTCTTCTCCCATAATAATAGTAATGACTTTCCAGATTAAAATTAAAAAGCGTATGATACTTCTTATCGACTTTTAGAAGTTCAGGAAAGTGAAACGATCTAAAATAAATGTTGTTATTTTCAATGCAATCGACTAATACAACAAATTCATGCTTACAGAGTGTTTTTACTTTAGCTTTGCATGAACAACGAATGAATAAATTTTTTTCATTGATTTTGATGTAAACGCTGTACCTCTTTCCTCCTTCTCTTACATCAAATTCGATCTCATCAATAAAAAATTTTTCCAGATAACTGTAAATATTTTTATTACTGCTTAAAGCTTTATAATTACTGACGATCTTTTCCAGATAAGAGCTGCTTAATTTGAACGGCTCCCCATCCTCCCATTCAATAAGATAAGGATCAGAGGATTTCCTTTTTACAGAACGGAGTTGTTCTTGTTCATTCACTGCAATTTCATGCGTGTTTTCCGGTTGTTCGGCTGTTTTCATGTTAGATTTAATCATTTTAAGATTCGGTTTAGGTTACGCTCGCTTTCTTGAACATATTTGACGTGTATTATCAAAACACATTACAAATGTATTAAATATTATTAAAAAGCATATTTAAATCTTTAAAAATAATTTAAACCTATCTAAAAAGCATGTAAAAGTTGACAGTATGATTAAGCGCATCTCTAGATATGAGTTGTCTCCAAAATCAAAACCGTGTGTTCTCAAAAATTGTCTCCAAAATGGCCCAAATCACCGTTCAGATCTGAACAACTGGTGTTCATTTCCGAACACTTCCTTACCATAAACCACCACAACTATCACGTTATCAGAAAGTTGTTGTTTTGGCGTAATTCCTGTATAAATTAGTGATAAACCGGCTATTTGGTTATTGGTTATTCGTGATTGGTTATCGGGCCGCGTAGTCTTGAAAACTTAAGTCTTGTATGTTTTTTAAAACTCACTTAAAAACGGCTATACGTAGCTTCTATAAGAATAAAACGTTTAGTTTTATTAATATTCTTGGGTTAACCTTAGGACTTTCTGCATGTTTTTTAGTATTAACGGTGGCACTTGATGATCTGTCGTACGACCGCTTTTGGAAAAGGACAGACGATCTTTATCGTGTATATTCCGAAAATAAAATGGGTAACGGTATTTATCTTAAAGAAGCGTATACCCCCATTGGTTTAGGCACTGAACTCAAAGAACGCTTTCCTGAAGTGGAAGCCTTTTCAGCGGTACGCCTATCGGAACTACATTTTAAAGTGGGTATGGATGAATCCAGTAGGCATAATGTCAATGTGATGACTGCTGATTCGAGCGCACTAAAAATGTTCGATTTTGTCAAGATAAATGGCCAGCTTACCCACCACATCGTCGGAGAAAAGAATATCATTCTAACAGAAAGCCTTGCAAAACGGTTGTTCAAGGACGAAGATGCGGTCGGTAAATATGTTTATGATGTGCCCTCATGGAAGGAAAAGTCAACTTCCTATTTTGTTACAGCGATTATTAAAGATTTACCACAAAATACACATTTACGAGCCGAGGCCATTATCCTTGAAATACCTAAAACTGAAAGGATCGAGAAGAACCAAGGAGCAACCATACATACCATTTATTATTTATTAAAACCAGGAACCAACATCAAGCACTTCGAGGCAAAAGTAAATGATTGGTATCGTCGACACCTGAATATAGAAAGAGGAAAGGTAAAGTTCATCTTTCAGCCAATGAAAGATCTATACTTGCATTCAGATTATAATGCGCGTCAACAAATCAGATCAAACATGCGATCGGTTTATATTTTTGGAGCCGTTGGATTTTTTCTTCTATTAATAGCTTGCATCAATTTTATCAATCTAAGTACAGCTCATGCTATAACTCGTCTAAAGGAAAGTGGAATAAGAAAAATTTTAGGTGCAGACAGGAGGCAACTAATCGGGCAATTCCTAACAGAGGCGTTATTCTTCTTCGCGATAGCAACTGCACTTTCGTTATTTCTTTATGCGTTAACAATCCCTGTCTTGGAAAAATTTTTAGGCCACCAGCTTACATTGACCATTTTTGACTATTGGCCCCTTTTCCTATCTATTCTAGTATTTACGCTGATATTAAGCATTATAACAGGATTTTATCCAGCAATCTTTTTGTCTGGATTTAACCCGGCCAACAGCTTACGTGGTCGCATTTTTACCTCATCGTTAACCTCGTCCACCTTCTTTCGAAAAACGCTGGTAATTGTTCAATTTTCTATCGCTATTATTACATTGATCACTTTACTGGTTGTTCATGCGCAGCTTGAGTTCATTAACCGCAGAGATTTAGGATTTAAAAAAGAAAATTTGTTATACATCGATCCGGTTTCATGGCAGGGGAAAAGTGAGACTATAAAAACACAGTTAGCGCAATTACCCGGCGTATCGAACGCAGCAATTACCAGTTGGCAACCACAAAGTGGTATGGCTTCAGGATGGATGAGCTTCGATCACCCTAAACGAAAAGAAGAGCAGGTTAAAGTCAATATGATTTGGGGAGATATTGATTTTGCTGAGACAATTGGACTCTCTTTAAAAAAAGGACGAATTTTTAACGAGGGATTTGGTACTGATGTACAGTCCAGATCGGAAGATGAAACAGATACCGAGAAAACTGAAAAATCTAATCAACCACTGCGATCACCGGTTTTGATTTCCGAATCGACGGCAAAAGATTTTGGAATCGAAAAAGAAAACACGCCAATTCCCGCTACGAGCTACACTGCAGTTGGTATAGTAAAAGATTTTTATTTTGAATCTTTACACCATGCCTTAATGCCTACTTTTATTTCAGCGGAGCAAGGAGTTGATTATGGCGGCATGCTTATTCGTGTCATGCCGGGAAAGGAGGAACAGGTGTTAAATGGCCTTCATAAAATCTGGAAGGCAGCTTTTCAAGATAAGTTACTGAGTGCTAACTGGATGGACGAAATTGTTAATAAACACTATGAAAAGGAGCACAAACAGCAACTGCTTTTTACTTTTTTCAGTGGGCTCATGCTGTTTATCTCGTCATTGGGGGTATTCGGCTTAGTTTTACATACGGTGGAACAAAGAGTTAAAGAAATTGGAATTCGGAAAGTGCTGGGTGCCAGCATCACAGGTATTGCAGCAATGCTTTCTAAAGACTTTGTTAAGTTAGTTTTATTAGCCTCTGTGGTTGCCTCGCCTATTGCTTGGTGGGTGACAAATAAATGGTTGGACGATTTTGCTTATCGAGTGGAGGTTTCTTGGTGGCTTTTTGTTATAGCCGGTATCGTCTCCTTATTTGTAGCTTTGATAACCATCAGTTTCCAAACTATTAGAGCAGCTACGGCCAACCCAGTAGATTCTTTAAGGAATGAATGATTTTGGTTATTGTTTTAAACCGGAAAACGAAGAACTAACAACGAATAACGATTATGTTTCAAAGCTACATTAAAATCGCCTGGCGAAATATTAAGAAATACAGAAAATACTCGCTGCTTCACCTGCTGGGTTTAAGTTTAGGAGTTAGCACCTGTTTATTCTTGTATTTGTATATCGATTTTCATCGGAGTTTTGACCGCTTTCACCCAGATGGCGACCGCACATTTAGGTTTGTGCATGAGTTGCACCTAGAAACAACGGAATATAACAAGGGCGGATCTTACGCCATTTACCAAGCGCTATTAGCGGAAATACCGGAAGTAGAAAAAGCTGCTTTTGAACTAGGGAACCAAGAGTTCACGTTAAAGATCAATGATCAACTTTACAAGACCGACAGAAAAACAGCACTAACTAATTCTGCCTGGTTTGACATTTTCGATTTCCACTGGCTAGCAGGAACACCAAAAGCCCTCGATGCGCCCAATACCGCCGTACTCACCAATCAAATAGCTAAAAAATATTTCGGCGATACTGATCCGCTGGGTCAAACCATTCTTATAGAAAGCAAACATCCCTTCACGGTTGTCGGTATTATTGATGATTCGCGCGGCAATACGAGTGTTAATGCAGACATGTATTTTTCATTTGCGTCCATTAAAATCTTACAGCCCGACTTAATGGATAACTTCTTTACCTACTGGGCTATTTATAGAGCAGCCATTCATCCATATTCTCTGGACTAACAATTTGACGGGAGGCTTCTGGATAGTTTGCAGTGAATGTTTGAGGAAAACGTACCTTTCTTTTGCCAGACCATTTAAATTCAAATGCATGGAGTTTGCCATAATCGTCTTCTATTAAATCAATTTCCTGCTGTGGGTCATTTTCCAAAATAATCATAATATTTCTGGATTACATGCAAAAGTTACGATGCTTTTTACCGAACAGGTAAGCGACAATGTGTTTATCTCATTCTGTTTTTAATTTCAAATGCCCATAGAGCTTTATTAATAACTCGCAGGGATCAACATCAATCGCTTTGGCAATCAATACTAATTCATCAGCCCTTAATTTTGCTGTAGGGTTAAGCGACAGTTCACTAATCCTTGGTTTACTTAATCCCGTACGCCTTGCAACAAGCGATTTATTGACAGATTTCTTGGCTAAATATTCTCCTAACGAAGTCATTTTGTAAGATTTTAGTTTATATTGTACCGACAAATATTCTATTTATATAGAATTTCTTTACATTTTATTTGAATATTGAAATTATTTCTTTAAACTTGTAAAGAAATTCTTTACAAAAATGAGCTTATACACAGCAATTAGATGTTGTCACAATAAATCCCTTGATTATGAATGATATTAAACCCATTCTGGAAAAACTGGCTGAAAAGATTCCTGTTGACTGTATTTACGAATTCCCCTATACTTTTTTAGGGGAAGAGAAACAGCACCTACTCATTGTAATTGACTCCAAGTGTCAGGTTCCTGCCAAAACCTTAGAACCAATGGTTGAACTCTGTCTAGCGGAAACACCCTTGCATGGTTATACGTTGATACCTTATGGCGAACTGAAAACAGCAATCAAAAACGGAACACTCTACTCCACCTTGGCATGCCGCAAGCAGCATTTGAAACTTAGTTTAGGCAAAAAACCTCTTCCTCATCTTACACAAATAGAACTGGAAAGTATCCGAACAAAGGCGCGGGAACATTTTGAAAAAGCAGCGATTAAACAGCGTGATTTCTTAGAAGGTATGGAATTCTATCGTAGCAAAAACAACTTTGAACAAGCTCTGTTTATGTTGCACCAAGCTACAGAATTAACCTTTCGGGGTATTGAAAAGGCTGTTTTTAAGCGTGATCGCCCCAGTCATAGTTTACAGGAGCATCTTAAGTTAATTACCCGGTACATCCCTGAACTGGCGACCCTTTTTGACAAAGAAGAACCCCATTATTATCGTTTACTCAAATTGATCGATCAATCTTATACGGCCGTGCGTTATGAACGACAGTTTGAAGTGGAAAAAGAGGAAATCGAGCAGTTGGTATTCAAACTGATTCCCGTTTTAGATTGGTGCAACGACTATTACCATACTTGCATGATCGAACTCGATGCGATGATCCGGCAAGCATCGGTCGAACCCATTATACAGGCAACAACAATCAACGCCCCACCCACTATCACGCTATCACTTCCCGATCAATTACGCAACCAGTTGAATGAACAACAAGCAAAGGCTTTAACTACTATTTGCACGAATCTCATTAAAAAAGAAGCCTTGCAACAATTGGTACTTATTGGTTTGGAAGCAAGTGAATCAACAAAAGTAGCAATTTATCAATCAGATATCCTCTCCACTCCGCAAACAACACATTGTTATCTGTTGGGCATAAGTGCAAACAGTAGTACTTCTAAGAGCCATCATATTGTCCACACGGATATCCGGATTACTGTAATTTTATGCACATCTTCCCGAGTAAGTCAGGCACTCGAGAAGAAGAATCGCTTCTTTATACAAACGCTTACCCAACCAACAC
>Ga0079224_100016101_pt1 | contig 10487 bp, 8 predicted proteins | sample Stecom2015_FD_80414 | JGI IMG/M metagenome (GOLD analysis project Ga0079224, IMG submission 80414) | Agricultural soil microbial communities from Utah to study Nitrogen management - Steer compost 2015 | ecosystem: Environmental > Terrestrial > Soil > Agricultural land | place: USA: Utah...
GCCTGCTGGCCGCTGAATCCCACTCGGCGGGCCTAACGAAGGGAGCCGCTGCGCCGAGCCGTCATTCCCACTCGATGGTTCCGGGCGGCTTGCTGGTGACGTCCAGCACAACCCGGTTGATCTCGGGGACCTCATTGGTGATCCGTGTGGAGATCTTGGCGATGAGGTCGTACGGCAGGCGCGACCAGTCGGCCGTCATGGCGTCCTCACTGGACACCGGCCGCAACACGATCGGGTGACCGTAGGTTCGGCCGTCGCCTTGGACGCCGACGCTGCGCACGTCGGCGAGGAGCACGACTGGGAACTGCCAGACCGACCGATCGAGCCCGGCGGCACTGAGCTCCTCGCGAGCAATCCGGTCCGCCATCCGGAGCACCTCGAGGCGCTCCCGCGTGACCTCACCGATGATCCGGATCGCGAGGCCCGGGCCCGGGAAGGGATGACGCCACACGATCGCTTCGGGCAGACCGAGTGAGACGCCGAGGGCGCGCACCTCATCCTTGAACAGGGTGCGCAGCGGCTCGACGAGCGTGAACTGGAGGTCGTCGGGTAGGCCTCCCACGTTGTGGTGGGACTTGATGTTCGCCGTCCCGCTGCCGCCGCCAGACTCCACCACGTCCGGGTAGAGCGTGCCCTGAACGAGGAACTCCACGTGCTTGCCAGACCCGGGGCCAGCGGGCAAGCGTTGCAGCTCGGCGTTGACTTCGCGGGCGGCGGACTCGAAAACGCGGATGAACTCCCGTCCAATGATCTTGCGCTTCTGTTCGGGGTCCGTTACGCCGGCGAGGGCGGCAAGGAACCGGTCGGCGGCATCGACGACCTTAAGCCGGATGCCCGTCGCGGCAACATAGTCCTTCTCCACCTGCTCCGCCTCACCCGCGCGGAGCAACCCGTGGTCGACGAAGACACACGTAAGCTGGTCGCCGACGGCACGGTGCACGAGCGCGGCCGCGACCGCCGAGTCGACACCGCCGGAGAGGCCACAGATCACCTGCGCGTCCCCCACCTGCGACCGGATCGCGGCGACCTGTTCCTCGATGATGTTCGCCGGCGTCCAAGTCGGTTCAATACCGGCGATGTCGTACAGGAAGCGCTCGATGATGCGCTGGCCGTACGGCGTGTGCGCCACCTCCGGATGGAACTGCACCCCAGCGAGCCGGCGCCCGCGGTCCTCAAAGGCAGCGACCGGCGCCCGGTCGGTGCTCGCCGTGACCGTGAACCCCTCCGGCGCGTTGGTGACACAGTCGCCGTGACTCATCCACACGGTCTGCTCCTCCGGCAGTCCACCGAGGAGCGCACCTCCGCCGGCGCGGAGCCGAAGGTCGGTGCCACCGAACTCCCGCTGCCCGGTATGGGCCACGGACCCCCCGAGACCCTGTGCCATGGCTTGGAAGCCGTAGCAGATGCCGAAGACCGGTACGCCCGCTGAGAAGAGGGCCGGGTCGACGCGGGGTGCCCCTGGCTCGTAGACGCTCGCCGGACCGCCGGAGAGCACGATCGCGGCCGGGTCACGCGCGAGCAGCTGCGCCACCGGTGTGTCGTGCGGCACGATCTCGGAGTAGACGTGCGCCTCACGCACCCGCCGGGCGATCAGCTGGGCGTACTGGGCGCCAAAGTCCACAACGAGGACCGGCCGGGCCGAACCGGTGTCGCCCGCCGAGGGTTGGGGGGTTCCCATAGCGGCCAAGCCTACCGAGCGGTGACCGGAATTCCGTGCTCCGCGTGGTAGGCACGCACCCACGCCTCGTCCAGCCCTTCGGCGAAGGCGCCGTCCGGGCTGTCCACGACCCAGACGTGCATCATCTCGGGAGTGGTGACGCTCAGGGAGAGCGCCGGGCAGGAACCAAAGGGAGTCACGATGCCGAAACCGGGTGGGAGCGCGGTGAGGCAGATGTTGTGGGCGTGCCACCTCGTGATCGGCCCGCCCGGTTCCGGCCCAGGCTCGCCAGCGCGCTCCATCACGAACACCACGCCGAGCAACGTCGCGCGACCGCCATCGATGGCGTAGACCAGCATCTCCGGCCGCTGCGGATCGAGGATACGGCCGTCCTTCTGGAAGGCCTTGTTCTCCAGGTGCACATCCGTTCCCGTGCCGGGTCGCGGCAGTTCGTATCCGGCGGCGAGGGCGTCGGCGAGGTTGCGATACCGCGCGGTCGCGAGCCGGGTCGCCGCCGCAAGCTCGCTGGCCGCGGCGACCTGCTCAATCGTCGGTGGTTCCGGGCGGGCCGGCCGCATGATCACACCGGCTTGCGCCCGAGCGGCGTGGCCATGTGCGTGGTCATGAGCGTGGTCGCTGATGTGAGCCACGCCACCGATCGCCTGCTGCGGCGACGTGGCCACGTCCGCCGCCGCATGGGCCGCGAACGAGCTGACCCAGATGATCGCGCCGACGAGGAAGACGGCGCCCACGGTGCCCGCTCCGCCCAGTAGCCGGGCCATCCGTCGCGGTCGGCCCGGGCGCCGGACCGGTACCAGGCACAGCCCGAGCACGGCGAGCTCTACTAATGCCGTGGCGATGCCCACCTGGTCTGGTTCCTCCCCTCCGCCGCCCGTGGCGACGAGGTAGGCGACCAGGGTGGCTCCCAGCAGCAGCGCTGAACCCAACCGCCACGAGCGGCCCTCGTAGGCGCGAACCGCGAGCCACGCGTACGCCGACCCGGCTCCGAGGAAGGCCGCTGTGAGCACCGGCCCGTTGAAATGGCCAAGCGGCAGGACGAGGTGGACGATGGCGGCGATGCCGAGCAGCCACGCCGCCCAGGACCGCACCGCGCCGGGCCGCGACTGCGGCTGGGGCTGCGGCGGATGGAGCCGGACCAGCGGGTTCGTGCGGACCCTACGCCGCCACAGGACCAGCACCGGCAACAGCGCGAGCGCGATGAGGACGGGCACGTGCGTCGGCGCGATACCGACGGCGAAGGTCTGCACCGGACTCATCGGCCGAGCTCCAGAGTGTGCGCGGGCCCTCGCCGCGCGGGCAGCAGCCTCGCGCAGAGGAACACGACGGCCGCGGGGAGCGCGAGGTTGGTCAGCAGGCCGACGAGGTTCACCGTGTAGTCGATCATGGGCAGCAGGCTCGCCCACAGCTGGACGCCGAACCCGAGCAGGGTCAGGCACTGCAACACGATCAGCCCGATCAGCGCGTACGGCCGGCGGGCCACCGCCTTGGCCGCGAAGAAGAGCAGGAGGACCACCTTGGCGAACGGCACCAGCAGGTATGCCGCCTGGCCTCCCATGAGCAGGACTTCGCCCACGGCGGCGAGGAGAAGGAACCCGACCTGCAGCAGGCAGAGGACGAAGACCACATCGGCGGCATCACCATCGTCCCGCCGAGCCGAGACGTACGGGGCAGACGCCGCCTGGGTCCGCGGCGCGGGCATCCCGGTGGTTACGGCTGTCACGACGACCAGAGTGGACGGGCCAGATGATGAATCGCTAAGCGGCGATTAAGGAATCAATGAGAATCGCTCTCGCGCACAGAGCCAGGGGCGGGCAACCGCAAGGCGGCTGGTGAGTCGGCGGGCACGACCGGGTGGCGCGGGCGCACGGGTGCGACCGGGCGGTACGGGGCTCCGAGCGGTGGCCGCGGATCGGCCTCGCCCCGGTTGGGCCACAACGACATCGCCCGCTCGGCCTGGGCGGTGATCGTGAGCGCAGGGTTGACACCGAGATTGGCGCTGACCGCCGCGCCGTCGACGACATGCAGCCCGGGGTGACCGAACACGCGGTGGTAGGCGTCGACCACGCCGCTCTCGGGACCCGCCCCAATCACGGCTCCGCCGAGGATGTGAGCGGTGACGGGCGCCCCGAAGACCTCGGTGATGGAACCGCCCGGTGTGCCATCGATCTCCTCGGCGAGCATCCGCACCGCTGTATTGCCGACCGGTATCCAGCTTGGGTTCGGCTCTCCGTGACCGAGGGTGGCCACCAGCCGCCGGCGACCAATGAACGATCGGCGGTAGCTCAGTCGCAGCGAGTTATCCACGGACTGCATGACGAGAGCGATCACGGTCCGCTCGGACCACCGGCGCGGCACCAGCGTTCGCAGCGCGAGCACAGGGCTTTTCACCATCGCGAGCAACCACCGCCACGGGCGACCGGGCCCACCGTCGGTCAGCGGTGTCTGCAGTAGACCCATAAGGTTCGAACCCTTGCCGTACCGCACCGGCTCGATGTGGGTGTGGGCGTCCGGGTGAAACGAGCTCGTGATGGCCGCGCCGTCGGTCAGGTCGATCCCCCGGCGCCGGGCCGCGCGGAGGGGCACCGACGCGCCGAGGATCGACTCTGAGTTCGTGCGGGTGAGATCGCCCAATCGCTCCGAGATCCGGGGTAGGTGACCGGCCTGACGCATGCGGTGCAGCAGCCGCTGCGTGCCGAGCGCGCCGGCCGCGAAGACAACCTCGTCCGCCCGGATGGTACGGCGACGGGTACGCAGCCACGCGCCGGTACGGACGGTGTCGACGAGGTATCCGCCGTCTGGCGCGGGCCGCACGGCCGTCACCGTCGTGAGTGGGTGGACCACGGCTCCCGCCTGTTCGGCCAGGTACAGGTAGTTCTTTACGAGCGTGTTCTTCGCGCCGTATCGGCAGCCGGTCATGCAGGCTCCGCAGTGCCGGCACCCCGTGCGCGCCGGTCCCACGCCGGCGAAATAGGGATCCTTGACGGTGACGCCCGGCCGACCGAAGAAGATGCCGACCGGCACCGGACGGAACGTCTCGGCGACCCCCATCCTCTCGGCCACTCGACGCATCGCCTCATCTGCGCGCGTGCGCCGAGGGTACGTCGCAACGCCGAGCATGCGACCGGCCAGCTCATAGTAGGGCGCGAGCTCTGCCCGCCAGTCGGTGATGTCCCGCCACTGTGGATCGTTGTAGAACGGCTCGAGCGGCTCGTACAAGGTGTTGGCGTAGACCAGGCTGCCGCCGCCCACGCCGGCGCCGGACAGCACGAACACCCCGCCCGCGCCGTCTCGCCCCGGCAACAGGTCGAGCCGCTGGATGCCGTAGCAGCCAAGGCGGGGTGCCCAGAGGAACCGGCGGAGCCGCCACGAGGTGCGGGGGAAATCCTCATCGTCGAACCGGCGGCCCGCCTCGAGCACTGCTACGGAGTAGCCCTTCTCGGCCAGGCGCAGGGCGGCGACACTGCCACCGAAGCCAGAACCGATCACAACGACGTCGTAGCGCACGCCACCATAGTGACTCGCCAGTAGCCGCCGCGGTACCCCACCTAGGGCCGGGGCGGGCGCGAATCCTGGAAGAGCCAGGCGTCGAAAAGATCGTCAAGCTGCTCACCGGAGATCCGTTCGGCGAGCGCGATGAACTCCTCAGTCGTACCGTTGCTGTGAGCCTTCTCGGTCGCCCAAGCCTTCAGGATGGCGAAGAAGTCCTCGTCGCCGACGGTGACCCGTAGTGCGTGCACTGCCATCGCGCCGCGTACGTACACCGAGGAGCTGAACAAATCGGCCGGTCCGGGTTCGCCCGGCGGCACACTCCAGATCGAATTTTGCGCCTGGGAATAGAGAACGTCGAATGTCTGCTGGGCCGTCTGCTCGCCCCTCTCCTCGGCCCACAACCACTCGGCGTACGACGCGAAGCCCTCGTTGAGCCAGATGTCCCCCCACTCATGCAGGGCCACGCTGTTGCCGTACCACTGATGGGCCAGCTCGTGGACGACCACCCAGCTCGCGTCGCCCCCGCCGAAGAACCCGGGCCCATAGATCGGGCGGGACTGGTTCTCCAACGCGAACCGGATGCGGCGATCGTCGATCGCGATACCGCCGATCGCATCGAACGGGTACGGGCCGAAGTACTCCTCCAGGAAGTCGACCACCTCACCACTGCGGGAGAGCTCGGAGTCCACCGATGTCGGCAGGTCGACGTCGACGGCGATGAAGACCGGCAGGCCGTCGTGGGTACTTTCGTGGACGCGGTACTCCCCTACGACCATGGTCGCGAGATACGGCGCCATCGGGTCGCTCATCTCCCACTCCCAAGTCGTGAACCCGCCCTCGCTGGACTTGCCGCGGAGTACGCCATTGGAGATGGCGCTGAGGTCGTCCGGCGCGGTGATCGTGATGGTGTAGGTCGCCTTGTCCCGCGGGTGATCGTTGACCGGGAACCACGAGGAGGCAACCTCGGGCTCGCCGATGGCGACCGCGCCATCGTCGGTGTGCATGAAGCCGCTCGAGCCAAGCCCCGGGTCGGAGAGCGTCTCCGGTACTCCGGCATAGACGATCTCCACAACGAACTCCGAACCGGCCGGAATCGGCTCTGCCGGCGTGATGACCAGCTCCGAGTCGTCGTGGTCGGCGCGGGCGTCGGCACCGTTGACCGTGACCCGTTCGACGGTGAGCCCGGTCAGGTCCAGGTTGAACCTCGAGAGTCCAATCGTGGCGGTCGCCGTTATCCGGGCGGTGCCGCTGAGCCGGTCGGTGTCCGGCTCATACCGCACGTCCAGGTCGTAGTGGGTGACGTCGTACCCGCCGTTACCGGCCTTGGGGTAGTACGGGTCACCAATGCCCTCCCCGCCAGCTGAGAAGCCGGCCGGATTCACGCTCGGCGTGGGAGTTGGGAGCGGCGCGATGACGGGCGGGGACGTACAGCCTGCGAGGAGAGCCGCGGCGAGCGCCGCTGCCGCAGCCGCCCGCGCGACCGCCACGCGCGACCAGACCCGGCTTGTGCCCGCGCCCGGTCGGTTCGCTCTCCAATCCATCGATTCACCCGCTTTCGCTCGGCCGTACCGCCGTCACACCCTAGCCGGAGCGGCCCGCCGCCGCTGTCCTTGCCGGCCTCCGGCGCACCCGCCTCGGGTCGCGTTCGACATGGCAGCGGCGGCCACGATAGCGGATATCGGAGGACTCGATCACTTGCGCGGTGGCCGCGTCAGCGATCGATTACCAGGCTCACCTTTTGGAATTCTTTGAGGTCGCTGTAGCCGCACTTGCCCATGGCCCGGCGCAGACCGCCGAAGAGGTTCAGCACGCCGGCTGGGTCGTCGCTCGGGCCGTACAGGAGCGTCTCCATCGAGCCCAGCGGCTCCTCTGCGGGTGCGAAGGCGCCACGCGGCAACTTGGGATGGCTCGCGGCGGAATGCCACCAGGCACCACCGGCCGGGGCCTCGACACACCGGGCGAGTGGCTGACCCAGCATGACGGCGTCGGCTCCGCAGCCCAGCGCCTTCGCGATGTCGCCGCTGGTGCGCAGGTCCCCGTCCGCGATGAGGTGCACGTACCGGCCGCCGGTCTCGTCCAGGTAGTCCCGGCGGGCGGCCGCCGCGTCGGCGATCGCGGTGGCCATCGGGACTCTGATGCCGAGCACGGTGTCCGTCGTGGACCATCGGTCCGCACCAACACCAACGATGACACCGGCGGCACCGGTGCGCATGAGATGCAGGGCGGTCTTGTGGTCAGTACACCCTCCGACGATGACCGGGAGATCAAGGTCGGCGATGAACTCTTTAAGGTTGAGCGGTTCGTCGCTTGTGGACACGTGCTCGGCCGAGACGAGGGTGCCTTGGATCACCAAGATGTCCACGCCCGCATCCAGGACCACCGGGGCGAGTGAGAGCGTGTGCTGCGGGGAGATCCGTACCGCTACGGTCACTCCGCCGTCCCGGATCGCCTTGACGCGATGCGCGATGAGCTCGGGGAGGATCGGAGCGGCATAGAGCTCCTGCAACCGCCGGGTGGCCGCCCGACCGTCGCCACCGAGGCGCGCGAGCGACTCGAGCAGCGGCGTCGGGTCCTCATACCGGCACCACAGGCCCTCCACATTGAGCACTCCGAGCCCGCCGAGCCGGCCGAGCTCCACGGCCGTGGCCGGGCTCATGGTGGCGTCACTGGGATGCGCCACGCACGGAATCTTGAACGGGTAGGCGTCCAGTTGCCAGGACGTCGAGACGTTGTCGATGTCACGCGTGCGGCGGCTCGGAACGATGGCGATGTCGTCCAGGTGGTAGCCGCGCATCGCCGTCTTCCCCAGCCCGATCTCAACCACGTCGCGCACGGCTCACTCCTGGGCTCTGCGGCGGTGTCTACTCGACCGAAGCGGTCTACCGGATGTGGTAGTTGGGCGCCTCGACGGTCATCTGGATGTCGTGCGGGTGGCTCTCCCGCACCCCGGCAGCGGTGATCTGGATCAGGCGACCCCGCTGCTGGAGCGCGGCAATGCTGTCGGCTCCACAGTAGAACAGCGCCTGCCGCAGACCGCCGACGAGCTGATGCGCCACCGCTGCAAGCGGGCCCCGGTAGGGAACCTGGCCCTCGATGCCCTCGGGAATCAGCTTTTCAGTCTCGGTGACATCGCCTTGGAAGTAGCGGTCCTTGGAGTACGACTGCGCGGCCGCGCCGCGAGCGGCCATGGCGCCGAGCGACCCCATGCCGCGGTAGGACTTGTACTGCTTGCCGTTCATGAAGATGAGGTCGCCCGGGCTCTCCTCGCAGCCGGCGAACAGCTGCCCAATCATCACCGTGTCGGCACCGGCAACGATTGCCTTGGCGATGTCACCGGAGTACTGGATGCCACCGTCGCCAATCACCGGAACGCCCGCCGGGCGGCAGGCACGCGCGGCCTCCATGATCGCCGTGATCTGAGGGACGCCGACACCGGCGACGACACGCGTGGTGCAGATCGCGCCCGGCCCGACACCGACCTTCACCGCATCGGCACCGGCCTCGACCAAACTGCGCGCGCCCTCATAGGTTGCGACGTTGCCACCCACGACGTCGACATCGGACTCTTTCTTGAGCCGGGCCACGAGCTCGGGCACGGCACGATTGTGTCCGTGTGCGGTATCCACCACGATCACGTCGACGCCGACGTCGATCAACGCCCGCGCCCGCTTGTAACCGTCCTCACCGACGCCGACCGCCGCCGCGACGCGAAGCCGGCCGGCGCCGTCCTTGGCGGCGAGGGGAAACTGCTCGCTCTTGGTGAAGTCCTTCACCGTGATCAAGCCCCGGAGGCGGCCCGAGTCATCGACCAAGGGCAGCTTCTCAACCTTGTGGCGGCGAAGTAACGCCAGTGCGTCCTCTTTCGACACACCAACCGGAGCGGTGACCAGCGGCATCGGTGTCATGACGTCACGGACCTTTGTCGACTGGTCGGTGACGAAGCGCATGTCGCGGTTGGTGACGATGCCAACCAGCTTGCCGTTCGGGTCGACCACCGGCAGTCCGGAGACACGGAACCGGCCACAGATGGCGTCGACGTCGCGGATCGTGTCCTCCGGCGAGCAGGTGACGGGATGGGTGATCATGCCGGCCTCGGAGCGTTTCACGAGGTCGACCTGCTGCGCTTGGTCGTCAATGGACAGATTGCGGTGCAGGACGCCGATCCCGCCCTGCCTCGCCAGCGCGATCGCCATCCGTGCCTCGGTCACGGTGTCCATCGCGCTCGAGACCAGCGGAATGTTGAGCTCGACGTTGCGGGTAAATCGAGTCACGGTCGTGACCTGGCTGGGAACCAGATCCGACTCTGCGGGCACGAGGAGAACGTCGTCAAAGGTGAGACCGAGCGGCAGGGGCTGGCCGAGATCCATCGTTGCTCCCGTCGTGGGTTGACGCCGCGGCCCAGTAGTACGGCTACGCGTACCAAAGCCGGACTCGTCGGCCGGCACCGTCGCGCCGACGCTTTGGGCAATCTTATCGGGCCACCGGGCCCGTCCCTGGCAGCGACCACGCCGGTTCTCGGACCGCTGGCGCACGCGCATTTTGGGGGCTGCTGGCGATACGGTGGAGGGGTGCATGACGAGCCGCTGGACCCGTTCCGGGACGACCCGGTCGACCCCTCGACCGACCTCGAAGGCAACGAGGTCCCGGTCGAGCCGTTGACCGAGGAGGAGCGCAGCGACGTCGAGGAGGATTTGGCCGACCTCGAGGTCTACGAGGCGCTCCTCGCCCCGGCTGGCATCCGTGGTCTGGTGATTGACTGTGAGGACTGCCGGGAGCCGCACTACTTCGATTGGGCGCTCCTCAAATCCAACCTGCGGCACCTGCTCGACTCGGGGCGGCCTCGGGTGCACGAGCCGGCCTTCAACCCGGACCCGGAGCGGTACGTGAGTTGGGACTACGCCCGGGGCTACACCGACGGCGTGCATGACACCCTCCTCGAGGAGGACGGCACCGACGATCGTCGATCATGAGCTGAGGATCATGATCGACAGCCCGACCCGGGCAGCCTTCAGTGCACCAGTCCAGACCGGAATGCGGCGGCAACGGCGTGCGCTCGGTCGCGGGCGCCGAGCTTGCGGAACAGGCGACGGGCGTGCGTCTTGACCGTGTCCTCGGAGACGAACAACTCCCGGCCGATCTCAGCGTTGCTCTTGCCGTCGGCCATACCCCGCAGCACCTGAAGCTCGCGCTCCGTGAGGGCGAGCCGGCGTTGCGGAGTGCCCGATGATGCGCCGTTAACACCGTTTGCGTCACTCGCCCTGTTTCCGTTAGCCCCGGCCGTGCCGTTGGCGCCGTTCGAACCCGCGGTCACGCCGGCCGC
>Ga0079224_100016102_pt1 | contig 10487 bp, 14 predicted proteins | sample Stecom2015_FD_80414 | JGI IMG/M metagenome (GOLD analysis project Ga0079224, IMG submission 80414) | Agricultural soil microbial communities from Utah to study Nitrogen management - Steer compost 2015 | ecosystem: Environmental > Terrestrial > Soil > Agricultural land | place: USA: Utah...
ACATATTTTAACTGCGGAATTTGGTTTTTTAAGGCTTGGACATCGTCAATCTTAAAACTATATCTACGCCCTTTAGGCAACCCTTTATAAGGTTTTGAAGTTCTTTGTGCCCACATGAACATAGAGTTAGTGGCAAAATCACCAAAATCTGCCATCACGCCATTTTTCAAACCATTGGTAAGTGCCAAAAGCAGTACTAAAATGGTAATGCCCCAAAACACACCAAAGGCTGTCAAGAAAGTCCTGAATTTATTGGCGTTTAAGGCCTCTAATATTTCGTTCCAGCGTTCTTTATTAAACATCTATTCGTCTCTTAATGCAATTATGGGTTTAATTTTAGCCGCTCTGTATGCCGGAATAAAACCAGCCAAAGCACCTGCAAATACAAGGATAAACACTGTGGTAAGGGCTGTGTTGAAATCTACCTGTGGGTACTTTATAAAGTCACTTTCCATTAATGGTCCTACGAGTTCTAAAAGTGCCAGCCCCAATGTTAAACCAAACAAGCCTGCAAACATGGTTACAAAAACAGATTCCTGTAAAATCATGGCTACAATAGACATTGGTTTTGCACCTAGGGCTTTTCTAATTCCAATTTCTTTAGTGCGCTCTTTTACAATGATGAGCATGATATTACCAACTCCTACAATACCTGCAATGATAGTACCTATACCTACAAACCAAAACACGGCTTTGATAGTGTCTACCAAAGAGTATATTTTTTCGGCTTCTTCTAGGGTATTATAAACTCTAATGGCATTGGTATCGTCTGGAGCAACTGTATGTATTTGCCTTAATTCCTGTTCTATGCTTCTTGAAATGGCTTGCGATTGCGCTACAGCTTCATCAAAATTATCGGCCATTTTAATGGTAAACATCATGTTACGAATGTTGTTTTTCCCGTTAAATGCTATTTGCGCTGTAGTAATGGGCAAAAACACTTTGCTTTCGTCGCGTTCGCCTCCAGGATCGGTAAAAACACCTACCACCAAAAAGTTAATGCCGTACAATGAAATTTCCTTACCTAAAGGATCTTCACCTTTAAACAAATCTTGTTTTACACGATTTCCTATAACCGCAATTTTTCGGCTTTCAGCAACATCGGCATTGTTAAGAAAGCGGCCGCTTACTATATCGGCATTTTCAATAAATTGATTGCCTGGAAGAATTCCTTGAATGCGGTAATTGCCTGATTCGTTTTTATAGTTTACCAAACCGCCCCAAATGGTATAAAAGGCCGATTCGTGCTCTATATACTCATCTTAACTGTTTGATATAGTATTGAAGTTTTCGTTTTTAAGCTGAATATACCTTCCAGGGTTTAAACCTTTATATTCTTTTGTAGTAACACCTGACCAAACGCTTAACAAATTTGCAGCGTCGCGTTGAAATTCAGAAGTTACTCCATTCTGGATACCCGTGCTAAACCCCAATAAAATCACTAGAATGAAAATACCTGAAGCCACAGAAAGCCCTGTCAAGAATGTACGAAGTTTATTCTTGTTTAAGGCTTCAAAAATTTCCTGCCAGCGCTCTAAATCAAACATACTGCGATGCTCTTACTTGTTCTACTTTTGTATCGTCAATTATTAACCCGTCTTTAAGGTTTACAATACGCTTGGTCATTTGGGCAATATCGTGTTCGTGCGTTACCACCAATATGGTCTTTCCAGCATCATTAATACCTTGAATCAATTCCATGACTTCATAAGATGTTTGGGTATCCAAAGCACCTGTAGGCTCATCGGCAAGCAACACTTTTGGTTCACTGGCTAACGCTCTTGCAATGGCGACACGCTGTTTTTGTCCTCCCGAAAGCTCGTTTGGCAAATGGTGTCTCCAATCGGCCAATCCTACTTTTTCTAAATAATGTTCTGCTTTTTCTGTGCGTTCTTTGCGCTTAACTCCTTGATAGTACAACGGCAAAGACACGTTGTCTAAAGCCGATTTGTAATTGATAAGATTAAAGGATTGAAAAATGAAACCTAGGAACTCATTGCGGTAATTGCCCGCCAATTTTTCATTTAGATTTTTTACCTGAAGTCCATCTAATGTATACTCACCAGTATCTGCTTCATCTAGCATACCTAAAATGTTCAGCAAGGTAGATTTTCCCGAACCTGAAGACCCCATGATAGACACTAGTTCGCCTTCAGAAACATTAAAATTAATACCCTTGAGAACATGCAGGGAATTACTCCCCATTTGGTAAGATTTATGCAAATCCTTTATTTGAATCATAACAAGATGGTTAGAAGCCACAAGTTTACACAAAAGCTAGTACGCTTTATACTAATTATTTGTTAAGACTTGGCTTATACACTTGTAATTTAGACTGTATCTAAAGGAAAATGTTACAGTGATTTTAAGATTTAATCTTTTCTTAATCTATAAAACTTATGGTAAATGGCATAACCAATACCCGCTATCAAAATGTAAGGAATGGCCATGAGGTAAATAATGCCATTATTGATACCTTCGGCTGCACTTTGTGTTTCTTCGCTTTCTAAAACTGCACGACACATGGCACATTGCGCATTACTCTCTAGAAAAAAGAGAAAAGAAAAAAGAAAAAAAAGCGCTTTTTGTTTCATTAAATCTAGATTGTATAATACGGAGAAATCATGAGATATACTATTACACCGGTTACAGCTACATACAGCCACAACGGAAAGGTGATTTTCGCAATTTTTTTATGACTGGCAAAATTGCCCGTAATCCCTCTTACATAAGTAATCAACACAAACGGAATTACCGCAATGGACAATATAATGTGGCTTATTAATATAAAGTAATAGAGCGTTTTGTAATCACCTTCATATGTTGTACTATCACTGGTCATGTGATACAGCACATACATTACTAAAAACAATACCGAAAGTGTAATAGCGAACTTCATAAGGTTTTCGTGGACTTTCCGCTTTCCCTTTTTTATCTGGAACAACGCCAAAAGCAAAACCAAGGCCGTAATGGCATTTATGGCAGCATAAATGGGTGGTAAGAAAACCGGTAATTCCAAATCGATTTTAATACCAAAAAGCGCTGCTACTGCTAATGGAATTGCTACCGATAAAATAACAATCCATTTGTTATACTTTTTTTCGTTTTGTTCTATTGACTTACTCATCCAATAATTTTTTAATATCCTCTTTTAATTGTGGAATTTGGTTAGGTGATGCTTCTTCATCCAGCGATTGGTAATAGATATAAGGATTTCCAAATTCGTCTTTTCTTGATCTAATATTACCTTCTTTATCTATAAGTGCAAAAAGTCCTGAATGTGAAAAATCACCATCTTCGGTTCTGGTAGAATCGGCATACAGATTAAATCCTTCGTTAGAAAGTTTTAGGATTTCGGTCTTATCACCCGTTAAAAAATGCCAATTAGGGTTGGTTACTTTATGGTCTTTGGCATATTGTTTCAACACTTCGGGTGTGTCAATTTCTGGTGTAATTGTAAACGAAGCAATACCAAAATTGGGGTTGCCATAAAACTCATTTTGCAATTCTACCATACGCTCATTCATAATAGGGCAAATACTTGGGCAAGTAGTAAAGAAGAACTCTACCACATATACTTTTCCATCATAATCTTTATTGGAGATTACTTTTTTATCTTGATTGATGAATTCAAACGCAGGCGCTTTACCAATGGTTTCCAACTGTGGTTTTTGAAAATACCCCACAATCTTAGGAATGGACCAAATACCAAAAATTAAAATGATAAACGAAATCCCGATGTATGAATAGTTAGTCTTGCTCATGCTGTTGTTTTAATTCGTTTTCACGTCTTGTATTAGAGTCCAAATCGCCTTTTCTAAGGTCTCGATATTCTTGAAACAGCACCCTTAGATCGTCACCAAACTTGTTCTTGAGTTCGGCAATCTTGATGGTGCTATAGCCATACAATGCTACTTGTGGCTTGTTGTTTTTAATGTCTTTCTCTTCGCGATCGTCCAATCTTCCACGCTGATTTAGATTTTTATCAATAATAAAAATAGCTTCAGAAGTCAACTGCGGCGATAAATTCTCATGCGTTTTTAAACTCTTGTAAAGTTTCTGAATTTCGGAAGGTGAAGCAAACACAAAATGCCAATACTTTAAATCTTCGTAACTGCTGATTTCTTTTTTCAGAGCTTCAGCTTTGGCTTCACTTCCTTTTGGCAATACCATCACAAGCTGAAAGGTTTTAAAGCCTTTAAACTTATCATACACCAGTTCCTTTACATTCAATGCCGAAATGCTTTGCGCATCGGGGTTATTTCCTAAAAATCCTAAAACGGTAATGTGGTTTTTAAGCTTGACTGATTCTGTGTCTAGAGAAGAAAACCCTTGCAAGTCACTTACATTTTCGTGCACCACATCCAACGGGTTATAATGGTGTTTTGCCGGGTATAAAAACAACAAAAACGTAACTGGTAAAAAGAATAAAATACCTAAAACTACATTGCGTTTTACTTGTTGTTTTTTCATGGTGCAAAAATAAAAAAGACGGTTATAAAAACCGCCTTTTTAATGATATTTAACGTGCTTAAAAGTTGCTCTTTATATAACCGTCGTGGTATACGTCAAAAATATAACCACCTTCTTGTAACAGGATAAATACTAAGTAGCAAATTAAGAATACACCTGTCCATACTACTGCACGACGCAAACTTGCTTTCTCATCGCGCATGTGCATAAAGTCCCAAGTAATGTAATAAGCTTTCACAATAGTCAGGATGATGAAAATCCAGTTTAGAATTTTCATTCCTAAAAAATGTTCCATGAACATACTAGGCTTGTAGATACCCAACACTACTTCTACAGCTGTAATGATAGAAAGCAGTATTAAAACACCCCAAATTTTTTGAGTGTTCGATTTAAATTTAACAAGTCCTCTTAATATTTCCAGTTTATGTGCGTGTGCCATTTTGCTTGTAATTTCTTGTTATACCAAATAAAAGAATGTGAAAACGAATACCCATACTAAGTCTACAAAGTGCCAATAAAGTCCCACTTTCTCAACCATTTCGTAGCTTTTACGTCTTTCGTAAGTACCTAAAATAACATTAAAGAAAATAATGATGTTGATAACCACTCCTGAAAATACGTGGAATCCGTGGAAACCAGTAATGAAGAAGAAGAAATCGGCAAATAAAGGCGAACCATACTCATTCACATGTAGGTTAGCACCTTCTACCATCATGGTACCGTTGTTTTTTAATTGGTTTAAAGATTCTTCTCTTGACAGAATCACTTTATGTCCGTGTTCATCTAGCATTTGTGTTCTTACCAATAAGTCTCCGTTGGCTTCAAAACCTTTGGTTATTTCTTCTACGGTAAAGCTAGGTAAGGTTCCTTCGTTGGCAAACCAAAGTCCGTTTTTGCGTTCGTGCTGCACTCTGTCGGTATGACCTGCAACTGCAAAATCACGAATAGCAATACGCTTGAATTTTTGTTCGCCTTCATGCTCTACATAATGGCCAAACTGTAAAATGCTACCACCCTTAGTTTCTACTGCACCATAATCGCCTTTAATAAAGGTTGCCCATTCCCAAGCTTGTGAGCCTACGAAGATAAGACCTCCAATAATGGTCAAAAACATATAAGTTGTTACTTTAGACTTATTCATTTTATGTCCTGCATCAACAGCCAATACCATTGTTACAGACGACATAATTAGAACAAAGGTCATGAAAGCCACATAAATCATAGGCAATTCTTGACCGTGCAAGAACGGTACGTGTGTAAATACTTCATCGGCAATGGGCCATGAATCTATAAACTTAAATCTTGAAAACCCGTAAGCGGCCAAAAAACCAGAGAAAGTTAAAGCATCGGAAACAATGAAGAACCACATCATCATTTTACCATAACTTGCATTTAATGGTTCATTTCCGCCATTCCATGTTTTGCCTTCTGCTTCTGCATTTACAACAGTAGTACTCATATTTATGGTTTAGTTATTAAAAGTTGCACAAAAATAACGATTTTATTTATCTAAAGAAACATAAAAACAAAAAGAGGTACAGCCAGAGCAAATCGACAAAATGCCAAAAAGTTGCTGCCAGTTCAAAACCAAGCATTTTCGTTGCGTTATACTTCTGTTTAAAATGATTATAAATTACTACCAGCAAGCAAATTAGGCCTACAACCACGTGTGCAATGTGCACCATCGCGATAATATAGACATAAGACATGGTGACACTTGCTGTTGGTCCAGTAAAATGGTAACCCTGCTGAACAATTTGGTCAAAACCTAAAAATTGGTTGCTTACAAATACAATTCCTAAAGCAAAAGTTACTAAAAGCAATAAACTTACAGCCATTCTATTTCCTTTTCTAAGAAAATATTTGGCTGCTATAAGTGTAATACTGCTAATAATAATCACAACTGTGCTGATAGTAAAAGCCTGTGGCAATTGAAAATCTTTTAACCAATCTTCACGGGTGCTACTCACCACAAAAGCACTGGTCCATCCTGCAAAAGACATGATAAGAGAGATAATACCAAACCAGAGCATCATTTTCTTAGCCCTGTTATGCTTTTCTATTTCGGTTCCTTGGGTTAAATCCATTATATAAACTTATCTAAAACGTAAACTATTTGAAGTAAGGTAATGTATATGACACTGGCCAACATAAGCTGTTTTGCTGCTTTTGCAGTCATTTCCTTAAACAGCCTGAAAGCAAAATACAGCATGCCCAATCCCAATAAAATTACCACACACATGCCTACAATTGACAATTGCAGTTTGCCCGTAAAACCAAATACCGGCAAGATAGACGCTATAAGTGTCCAAACTGTATACATAATGATTTGAACAGCGGTTCCTTTATCACGCTTTCTGGTAGGCAGCATAAAGAAACCACCTTTTTTATAGTCGTCATACAAAAACCAACCTATAGACCAAAAATGAGGAAACTGCCAAAAAAACTGTATCATAAATAAGGTTCCAGGTTCAATGCCAAAATCGTTAGTAGCAGCAACCCAACCCAACATAAACGGAATGGCTCCAGGAATAGCACCCACAAACACAGACAATGGTGTTTTGGTCTTTAATGGTGTATACACACTGGTGTATAAAAAGATAGAAATGGCGCCATACATGGCAGTTCTTGGGTTAATGGCGTATAAAATCACAATACCCAAAATGGTAAAAGCAACCGCAATGGCAAAAGCTGTTTGCACACTCATACGGCCCGAAGGAATAGGGCGATTCTTAGTGCGGTCCATTAAAGCATCCAGATCTTTTTCAATAATCTGGTTAAAGGCATTTGAAGCACCCACCATAAAGTAGCCGCCAAAAGCTAAGAGCATCAAGGTTTTTAGCTGCACCGTTTCGGCACCTAACAAATAACCCGCTATAGACGAAAACACTACGCTCAAGGCTAAACCCATTTTGGTTATTTCCTTAAAGTCGGTTACAAAAGACGGCTGTGCCGTTTTAGTGGTTACTGTAGCGCTCAAATTGAAGTGTATTGCAAATTTGCTGCAAAGATACTTTATATCCTTAAAAGTATAAAGCCAAATGTTTAAAGTTTCAATTTATACAAAAATTGAAAAGGATTACTCCACAACTTTAGAATATGTAATGGTAAAAAACATTTAAAATTGAAAAAAAGTAAAATGATATAAAAAATATATTCATTCTTTTATATGAGACAAACAATGCTTTATCTCCTTTAATCACATAAGCTATTTCAATAATTGTTAGAGCTATTAATAACCATAGATAAAAAAGCAATAAAAAATATGAGGCTATATAGTCCACGCCTAAAAGCATGAAGAAATTAAAGAAAATCAAACAGAATATATTAACTAGCCTTATAACATATAATACTAAAGGATAATCATCTTTCTTTTTCATAAAAAGTTAATCATTAATATAAAAAAGAAAGTATTCATAATTTGAAGTACTAAAAACAACCTATCAATAAAATTCTGTTACTGTTTTATCAGTACCATTTCCAGTGGCATTTGATAATTGTTCACTATTTCATCTGTAACATAATCTCTTCCATAAGAAACCTTGTTAGTCCAAACCAATTGCTGTAAGCTCCCTATAATATCTTCTTGATAAACAAGTTTTAGGTCAGAGGAAAGCACATGTCTCTCAATAGCTGGCTCAGCTATAGTCCCAACAAACATATTCACACTAGGTTGAGTAAAAACCCATTGGTTATTAACTATTTCATCTTCTTTAAAAAAACAAAATCTTGATGGAATAAAGCATTCTTCGCAAGGTGTTACGTAAGTGTTGTATTGCTCCACCCCATTTATAATTAATTTAAACTGTGCAGAAAGTTCATCAACATACCCATTTTTATGGCCTTCAGCTTGGAGCTCTTTAGTAAATGTAATTTCAAAAATGGTATTGGTTGCTGTATCTTCATCTCTCCATGTGCCCACAAATTTATCAAGCTCGTTATTAATGTCCTTAAAATAAGTGTCATCTTTATCTTCAACCACCCATTCAATTTCCAATGGTTTTATAGCTTGTCCATTAGCATAAAATGCTAAAATTAACATTATAAATAAAATGTATACTCTCATATTATTCTTGTATTTAAAGTTCGCAGAATCTTGCTATGTTATTATTCTCATCATATTCGGCTTTATATAAGGTTAAATCAGGAAAGTTTTCTTTTAAATAATTAACTCAAGTTTCCTATTTTAAATTAGGTGTTTAATTTGAAACGCCATTACAAAAAGAATGAGTTTTATGATAAAACCGTTAGTTGTTACTGCACTAATTCTTTTATAGCTTATATATTACTCTTCCTTTTCTTGAATGGCAATGACTTGCTTTAATTTGATTTTGTTGTTTTTTATCTCATCTTTATCAATAACAAAGAGCTGCTTGCCGCCAGAGATTAGTTTAAAAAAATCTTGAAATCCTATTTTGTCAATTAGCTCTTCGGTAATAATTATGTCCTTGTTTTTCTTTATAAAACTTTTATTAAAGTAAAAAACTTGGGTAAATATTCCCATATCTGCAAGGTCAAAATTAATATACTGGCTATAGTGAAACGATAAATCGCTTTCTGATTTTTTTTGTGAAGACAAGACATACGTGACATCCCATTCTTGTTTTTGACTACTCTTTCTTTTAAAAAGAGGTCCCCCGTATTTAACGAAAGAAGATTTGTTCTTTGTTTCGATTAAGATAAATAGATTTTCAGAAGCTTTTATTTTTTCTAAATCTTGAGAGCGTGATGTTAATGTAAATACTACACAAGTTAATATTGCGATAATTGCTTTCATAATTTACGTTATTTATTATTCACAGTTTTTAGAAAAGTTTCGTGAGTACTCAAGATATTTAAGGTAAATAGAATGCTCTTCTGAACTTTGGGTTATTTCAGATTCAAATGCTTCGGTATTATGAAGTCCCTCCAATGATATATAATAGAAAAACTCACCCCAGTTGAAAAGGTGACTCTCCGTTAAAGTATTATTTGGGTCATAAGGATTGTACAAATCTATACTGGAAACATAATTTTGATTGGAAATTGGTATTAAATTGTCCTTTACATCTCCCAGAATCTCTGTCATGATTGGTAAAACATAATTGAATATAAACTGGTGTTGTTCTTGCAAAGGTTCACAAGAACCATCATAATACTCATTGATTAGTTCAGGAAAAGTGATGTTATCCAACCATTCCCAATCAATAACATTTACCTCACATTCTAACTTTTTTATGTATAAATAAGCATGTAAGCATTCGTGTATAATTGTTCTAGCAATCAAAATAGCAGAATAATTGTAAATATCATAATAATTACCTGGTTCAAACATCCTTTTATTTAATTTAATTGTCACATTTGCAGTAGCTATACTACCATCTGAGCTCATTGTATATGAATTTAACCCACAACTACCACCTGTGGAATCACCTAAATCCAGTATCTCAAACTTAGCATTAATATTTTTAGTCTCCCCAAAAACACCAACAAACAATTCTTTAAACTTAGGCGACTGTGTAAGCTTGTTATAGACACACATAAACTTTTGGTTTTCGGCCACACTTGTAGTATCTATACTATCGCAAGACTTCCTAACATCGCTTAAATCAACATTAAAGGGAGAAAATGCACTGTAGTATGAATTAAAATCTTCATCAGATGTGTTACATTCATCTTCTGAAATATCCACAAACTCCTCATCATCATCACCAACAGGGTCAGAAATAATAGGTGTGTTATTTACAGGGCTATCCGGGTTTGAAGTCTGTCCCGTATTTGTATTACCACTGTTCGAGGTGCCTCCGGATCCGCCACTGTTTTGGGTACTGTCATCTGGCGTAGAATCGCCATTCCAGTTAGGCAAATCGCTATATCCACTATCTCCACCATCTTCAGAACCCGAACCGCCACCACCTATCCAATAACATGACGTAGACTCTAAAACCCATTCAGGTATTTGGGAACCGTCCCGAGGACTTGTATGCCAGTATACCACCCAGTTTTCAACACAAATATATTGTGCCCCGTAATAA
>Ga0079224_100016103_pt1 | contig 10487 bp, 7 predicted proteins | sample Stecom2015_FD_80414 | JGI IMG/M metagenome (GOLD analysis project Ga0079224, IMG submission 80414) | Agricultural soil microbial communities from Utah to study Nitrogen management - Steer compost 2015 | ecosystem: Environmental > Terrestrial > Soil > Agricultural land | place: USA: Utah...
CGCAAGTGTTCGCGGAAGGTCGAGCGTGCTTCCGGAAGAATACGGCCGTTATCCAGGAAACGGATGCCGGGAGTGACGAAGTCCTGCCGGCTTAAGGAGCGGATCAGGTGCAATGCGTGACGGCTTTCGTCGCGGCGCGGCCCGCCGGGGCGCACCTGCACGGTTGAATAGACCTGGCCCTCGATGAAACGGCCTGTACCGTCCACGGTTACCTGCAGGATAGGCGCTACGCCGTTCAAGCCGTTCACGCTGATTCCATAATAGGTTGCAAAGTTACCGAGGCTGTAGGCGATGATGCGGTCCCGGTAGCGCTCCATGGCGCGCACCACGTGCGGTCCGTGACCCAGCACCAGGTCGGCGCCCGCGTCAACCATTTTCCTTGCGAAGTACACGACGTCGCCGCGCGGTTCGCCGTAGTACTCCTCCTCGGCAAACGGCAGGCGCGTGACGTCGTTGCCTTCGGCGCCGCCGTGGAAGGATACGATGACGATATCGTGGGTCGCATCGTGCGCCAGCACGGTCTCTGCAGCTCTGTCGTAATCGTGAAGCAGGTTCGACTTCTGCGTAACCGCGAACGCCAGCAGGGCGACCTTCAAGCCTTCGACTTCCATGCTGGCAAAATCGCCTTCGCGCCCGGAATGCGCGATGCCGGCTGCGTCCAGCGTGCGCATCGTCGCGGAACGCCCACTCTCTCCGAAGTCCCGGGAATGGTTGTTGGCGAGGCTAAGGACATCGAAACCGGCGTCGGCGAAATGCTGGACGTAGCGGGACGGCGTACGAAACAAAAAACATGCAGAAGGGTTGGTGCAGACCTTGCGTGGAGTCCCGCCGTCGACCAGCACGCCCTCGAGGTTGCCGAAGGTCAGGTCCGCTGCCGACAGGACCGGCGCCACGCCGGCGAGAAATCCGGCGCCGTCGTCATCCGGCAGATGATCCTCCGGGTAATCGGTTCCGAGCATCATGTCGCCGACGGCGGCGATCGTCAGTTCGCGGGTTACGGTGGGTGCCGGCGCCTCGGCCTCTGGTGTTTGCTGCGGGGCCCGGCTTTCCGCCGGTTCTTCCGCCGCAGGCTCCGGTCCGGAGGCGCAGCCGGACAGAGTGATGGCGAGGCTCAGAAAAATTGCGGCCCCGTAGCCGCTGAAGCGCACGCGTCGGCCATGCGCCGCCGATGCCGCCGGCGCAGGATCTTCGGGCGGTCTCCTGCCGGCGCGAGACATCAGTCTCCCAGGCGGATGCGCAGCACGTCGATGTTCGCTTCCCGCAACCGGCTTCTCACGACATTCAGCTGTTCCAGGTCCTCCATCGGCCCGATTCTCACCCGGTGATAGGTCTTGTCGTCGATGGTGACCTGCTGGATCGTCGATTCGATTCCCTGCAGCGCAAGTTGCGCCCTGCGGCGATCCGCATCGGCATGCTGCGTGAAGGAACCGGCCTGCAGGACGTATACGCCCGGTTCGACGACCGCCTGCACCGCCGTGTCGGTCTTCACGTCCGGTTCCTGTTCCGGAATGATGACTTCGAAGTTCGGCAGCATGCTGTAGAAGTCGAAACGGGGCTTCGCCGGCTCGTCGGTAGCGGACGATGGATTTTCCACCGGCGGCGGAACGGCCAGGTCAGTGGCTTGTTCCATGCTTGCAGCCTCGCGCGCCCGGGGCTCTGCCGGAAGGCGCGATTCGCGGCCGTTGATGTAGATGGCGAACGCCACCGACAGGCCCACTGCCAGCCCGAACAGCATCCACGCCCAGCCCGGGTACTCGCTGGTTTCCGAGCGGTGTCTTGATCTTCGCTTTGCCATTTTCTACATCGATTCCGGCGCGGACACACCCAGTATGTCGAGGCCGCTTGCGATTACCTGCCGGGTAGCGGCGATCAACGCGAGGCGCGCGTTGCGAAGATCCTCGTCGTCGACGATAAAGGTATGGGCGTTGTAGTAGGTATGGAAGTCGTTGGCCAAGTCCCTCAGGTAGTGAACCAGGTGATGAGGTGCGCGGTTGGCCGCTGCCGTTTCGATGATCTCCGGGTAACGGCTCACGGTGCTCATCAGCGACTTTTCGTGCTTCTCTTCGAGACGGGAAAGATGCGAAACCCCTGCCTTCTCATCCCACGAGAGTTCTTTCTCGTCAAGCTGGCGGAACACGCTCGAGACCCGTGCATGGGCATATTGTATGTAGTAGACCGGGTTGTCGTTGGAGCGGCTCTTCGCCAGCTCGAGATCAAAATCCAGGTGCTGGTCGTGCGAACGCATGACGTAGAAGAACCGGGCTGCGTCTCGGCCGACTTCGTCCCGCAGCTGGCGAAGGGTGACGAATTCGCCCGAGCGGGTCGACATCGCCAGCTTTTCTCCTGCGCGGTAGAGCGTTACGAACTGCACCAGTTCCACTTCCAGGCTATCGCCTGCAAACCCCATTGCTTCCAGTCCCGCGCGTACGCGAGCGACGTAGCCGTGGTGGTCGGCGCCCAGGATATCCAGCAGGTGGTCGAAGCCGCGTTTCCGCTTGTCGTAGTGATAGGCGATGTCAGATGCGAAATACGTCGTCCTGCCGTTCTCGCGAACGACCACCCTGTCTTTCTCGTCTCCGTAGTCGGTCGCTCGAAACCAGGTCGCACCATCTTTCTCGTACAGCATCTGGCGTTCCTTCAGCACCGACAGGGCTTCCTCTATACGCCGGTCGTCCGAAAGGCTCCTCTCGGAGAACCAGCGGTCGAACTCGACGCCGAATTCGCCGAGGTCATCCCTGATGTCCTCAAGGATCGAGTCGAGCGCCTGGCGCCGGATGGCAATGAACCTTTCCGCCCCAAGAAGCTCCGTGGCCGCCGCGATCACCGCACTGATGTACGCTTCCTTGTCGCCTTCTGGCTCATCCGCCGGTAGTCGCTCCTCAAGTTCCGCCGCTTCTACCCTCGGCATTCCCGAACCGTCGATCGCGTCGGCAATCTCCTTTATATAGTCGCCGCGATACCCTGCTTTCGGGAACGCGACTACCTCGCCGTCCCGCTCGAGCATCCGCAGCCAAACGCTCGCGCCGAGGATGTCCATCTGCCGGCCTTCGTCGTTCACGTAGTATTCGCGCTCTACAAAAAAGCCCGCGGCCTGCAGCAGGTTGCCGAGCGTTGCACCAAAGGCCGCGTGCCTGCCGTGTCCGACGTGCAGCGGCCCGGTGGGATTGGCCGAGACGAACTCCAGCAGGATGCGTGGTTCGGCTCGGGTCGCCTGCCGCCCGTACGCCGATCCTTCCCGCAGCACCGCCGTGACCTCCTGTTGCAGCGCCACCTTGCTCAGGTGGAAGTTGATGAAGCCCGGACCGGCGATCTCGACCTTCTCCACGAGGTCGCTGGTCGGCAGAAGGGCGATGATCTGGCCTGCCAGGTCCCGGGGCTTGCTCCCGGCCGCCTTGGCAAGGCGCATGGCGATGTTGGTCGAAAAATCCCCGTGCCGCGGATCTCGCGTTCGTTCGACAGTCGTGCGCGTCGAGGTTACCTCGGGGGAGTCAGCCAGCTCCGGAAGGCCGGCAATGGCCTTGTCGACCAGTTCTGCAATACTGCTTTTCAACGACGTCTCTTTGCTAGTGCGGATGATGTTGGCGGGCCGGCAATTCTAGTGTACCCGGTCGTAAAGAATCGACCTTTCCCGAGGGCCAGCCCGGATATCTCACCGATTGAGCGGGCTAGAACAACTCGACCGGGTCCACATCAATGGACCAGCGGACTTTGCGGGCCCAGGGACCGGCTTCGAGTTCCCGGCGCATCGCCTGCAACAGACGGTGCAGGGGCTGCCGTTGTCGGCTCTGGAACAAAAGCTGTGCACGGTAACGTCCCGCGCGGCGCTCCATGGGAGCGCTGACCGGGCCGAGGATACGGACACCCGCCGCGTTCACTGCGTCTGCCCTGCCGCGGCACCGCTCCAGGAAATCATGAGTGTCCTGGCGGCGGGTGGCGGCGGCACGCAGGAGGGCCAGGCGCGAAAATGGCGGCCACGCCGCCTTTTCGCGCTCGGCCAGCGCGCTGGCAGCGACGCGCTCATAGCCGCCCTGGAACAGCTCGTGCCAGAAGGGGTGTGAGGCGAAGGAAGTCTGGATCATGACCTCACCCTGGCGCTGTTCGCGCCCGGCGCGGCCGGCGACCTGCATCAGGCTTTGCGCCAGCCGTTCAGTGCCGCGGAAATCGGTGCTGAAGAGACCCTGGTCGGCATCGATCACGACAACCAGCGTCAACTTCGGGAAGTGATGTCCCTTGGACAGGATCTGCGTGCCGACGAGGATCCCGGTCTCGCCGGTCGTCGCCATCTCCAGCGCCTTGTCCAGCGCGCCTTTAAATCGCGTGCTGTCGCTGTCGATGCGGCTGACAGCCTGGTCCGGGAAGTGGAGCTGCAGCGCATCCTCCAGCCGCTCGGTGCCGTGGCCCAGCGGCTTCACGCCGCCGCCGCATTCCCGGCAGGCAGGATCCAGCGCGCGTTGGGCGCCGCAGTGATGGCACATGAGGCTTAAGTTCCGCGCGTGCACGGTCATCCGCGCATCGCAGCGGCTGCATTCGGCAATCGCGCCGCAATGCTGGCAGATCAAGGTCGGCGCGAAGCCGCGGCGGTTCAGGAATACCAACACCTGGCCCCCTTCCGATGAGTGCCGTCGCATCGCGTCGATCACGGGCCGGCTTAAGCCATCCAGCGGCGGGTGCCGGTTCAGGTCGACGAGCCGCATTAGCGGCGGGACGGCGTTGCCCGCCCGCACCGGCAGCACCAGGCGCTCGTAGCTGCCTTCGGCGCATCTCTGCAGGGTTTCCAGCGAGGGCGTCGCTGAACCGAGTATCACCGGAATGTCCAGTTCCTTCGCCCGTGCCACGGCGAGGTCGCGGGCCGAGTAACGAAGCCCCTCCTGTTGCTTGAACGAGCTATCGTGTTCTTCATCAACCACGATGATGCCTGCGTTCTTCAATGGTACGAATACGGCGGAGCGGGTGCCGACGACCAGCGGCATGCTGCCGTCCCTCGCACCACGCCACGCCTCGAGGCGCTCTGCATCGCTGAGCGCGGAGTGCAGGATGACGGGCCGAACGCCCAGGCGCTTTTCGAGCCTCGACACGAACTGGGGTGTCAGTCCTATCTCCGGCACCAGCACGAGCGCCTGTTTGCCGTCTGTGAGCGCATCCTCGATGAGGCGCAGGTAAACCTCGGTCTTGCCGCTTCCCGTGACCCCGTCCAGCAGGCTTACGCTGAACCCGGCCCGCCCCGATATGGAAGCGAACGCAGCTGCCTGGTCCTGGTTCAGCGCGGGCCCTGCCTCCGTATTCGTCGGGCCGGCGCTCACAGCCGCCTCGCCTTGCGATTCGACCACCTCCACCCAGCCCTTGTCCCTGAGGCTCTTCAAGAGGCGCTTCCAGCCTGGCGCGCGCTCCTCGAGAGACTCGAAGCTCATGCGCACCGATTGTTGCAGCAGCGACAGGAGCTCTGCCTGCTTCGGCGCCCTCCGGCCGATCGCAGCCGCGTCAGCCCGCCTCCCGGCATCCGTCAGCGACAGGTGATGGACAGTGGGGTGCAGCGCCTTCCCCTGGCGCAGTAGCGCGGGCAGCGCAGCGGCGACGACCTCTCCGACAGGGTGATGGTAGTACTCGCTGGTAAAGCGTATCAGCCACAGGTCGGACGGGCGTAAAAGCGGCTCCTCGTCGAGGACCTCGTGTGCGCGCTTCAGCTTTGTCCGGGAGACCTCACTGTCGCCTGCAACCTCGAGCAGCATGCCGGTCTGCGTCCTTCGCCCGAACGGCACGCGCAGGCGACTGCCCGGCTTCAAATCGGTGTTGCCGGCCGTCGGCGGCAGGTAATCGAACAACCGTGACAACGGCGCGTTGATCGCGACTCTCAAAACGATTTCGCGGCTCATCCACGGTCCGGGAACGTTACAGTGATTTCACGGCCTGGATCAGCTCCGACGCCATTGCCTGGCCGTCGCCGTACAGCATGCGCGTCTGGTCGAGGAAGAAGAGCCCGTTCTCGATCCCGGAAAATCCTGCGCCCTGGCCGCGCTTGATGACGATGACATTCCTGGCCTTGTCCGCATTCAAAATCGGCATGCCATAGATCGGGCTCGCGGGATCCGTCCGCGCCACCGGGTTCACGACGTCGTTCGCGCCGATCACCAGGGCCACGTCGGCCGTTGCGAATTCCGCGTTGATCTCGTTTTCATCGTAGATCACGTCGTAGGGCACACCGGCCTCGGCGAGCAGCACGTTCATGTGACCGGGCATGCGCCCCGCCACCGGATGAATGGCGAACTTAACGTCGACACCGCGTTCGATCAGGATCTGTGCGAGTTCCCACACCTTGTGCTGAGCCTGCGCGACCGCCATGCCGTAACCGGGCACGATCAGGACCTTGTTGGCAAACGCCATCATCACGCCGGCGTCGCTTGCTTCTATCGGCTTCATGCTGCCGTGCACTTCCGAGGCAACCGCCGCGGTATCGCCGAATCCGGAGAAAAGCACGTTCCCGAGGGATCGGTTCATTGCCTTCGCCATCAGCTGCGTCAGCAGCGTGCCGGCGGCGCCGACCACCGTGCCGGCGATAATCATGGCCGCGTTCTGCAGCACGAATCCCTCGAACGCGACGGCGAGACCGGTGAGGGCGTTGTACAGCGAGATAACCACCGGCATGTCGGCGCCACCGATCGGCAGCGTCATCGTGACTCCCAGAACGAGCGCCAACAGGAAGAAGATCGCGATCAGAGCCGGCCCGCTGTCCTGGGTGGCGATAAGGGTCGCCAGCACGAGCAACACGGCGAGCAGCACCAGGTTGAAGACCTGCTGTCCCCCGAAGCGTACGGTGGACTTCATCAGGCCCTGCAGCTTGGCGAACGCGATGAGGCTGCCGCTGAAGGAAACCGAGCCGATGAGGCCGCCGAGAACGGCAAGGACGCTGAAGGTCAGGCCGTGGTCTTCGCCGCCGAACAGCTCGACGGCAGCAATAGCGGCAGCCGCGCCGCCACCCATGCCGTTGTAAAGCGCGATCATCTGCGGCATGTCGGTCATAGCGACGCGCTTGCCGCTGACCCACGCAAGGGTGCCGCCGAGCGCTATGGCCACCATCATGAGGACATAGTTGTCCATTCCCGGCCAGAGGAACGTCACCAGTGTGGCGACGAGCATACCCGCGCCCGCCCATACAATGCCGCCGCGCGCCGTTACCGGCGAGCTCATCCGTTTCAGGCCATATATAAAGAGTATGGCCGCGATGAAATAGCTGGCCTCGATCAGCCAGCGCAGCGAGGAAGCGTTATCCATCAGCGCTTCTCCTTGCTGCTCTTGAACATCTCGAGCATACGCTCGGTGACGACGTAGCCGCCGACGGCATTACCCGCGGCCAGGAACACGCCGATGAAACCGATCGTCATCTCGAGGCCGGTCTCGGCACGACCCAGCGCCACCATGGCGCCGACCAGCACGATGCCGTGCACGAAGTTCGAGCCTGACATGAGAGGCGTGTGGAGGATGACCGGCACCCGGCCGATGACCTCGTGCCCGACGAACGCCGCCAGCATGAAGATGTAAAGCGCGATGAAGCCGTCAATCATCGATCTGCATCCTGGTCATCTGTCTGCCTGCCGGTGTCCTGTAACAGCCACTATTGGTTTTTTGCTTCGAGCGACTGGCGAGTGCCTTCGTGCTTGATTTCGCCATCCCGTGTCAGCACCGTCTTCGCGAACACCTCGTCTTCCCAGTCGATGTTCAGCTCGCCTTCACTGATCGCGGGACTCAGGAAATTGAACAGGTTTCTTGCGTACATTTCGCTGGCATGCCTGCCGAGCTTCGCCGGCAGGTTGACGGGACCCACGATTTTTACCTTGTTCTCGACGACGGTTTCGCCGGCACGGGTCAGTTCGCAGTTGCCGCCGGTTTCGGCCGCCAGGTCGACAATTACCGCTCCGGGCATCATCGTGCGTACTGCTGCCGCTGAAATAATCCTGGGCGCCGGCCGGCCCGGAATCGCCGCCGTGCTGATCACGACGTCCGATACTGCGATTTCCTTCTCCAGCGCCGCCTGCTGTTTCTGCTTTTCTTCTTCCGTCAGTTCGCGGGCATAGCCGCCTTCGCCTTCCGCGCTGACGCCTGTTTCCACGAACTTGGCTCCCAGCGACTGCACCTGTTCCCTGGTCGCGCCGCGCACGTCATAACCCTTGACCACTGCGCCCAGGCGTTTCGCCGTCGCAATCGCCTGCAGGCCGGCAACTCCCGCGCCGATCACCAGCACCTGCGCCGGGCGGATGGTGCCGGCCGCGGTGGTGAGCATGGGGAAGAACTTGTCGAGCGTACTGGCGGCGATCAGCGCTGCCTGGTAACCGGCGGCCGCAGCCTGGGAAGACAGGACGTCCATACTTTGTGCGCGGGATATCCGCGGCACGAGTTCCATGGCGAAGGCGGTATGCCGCTTCTCCTTGAGCGCGCCCACCAGGTCTGCGTGCAGGTGGCCGTATACGAAACCTGCGGTAACCGAACCCTCGCCGAGCTTCCGGACCGTGTCCGCGGCGGGCGGCTGCACCGTAAGGAGCAGTCCGCACCTTCCGAGCACCCCGTCGGCGTCCGTGAACTCGACGCCTTCGTACGCCGAGTCGAGAAGCTGCGAACCCGCTCCCGCGTCGTGCTCCATCACGACGGAGACACCCAGTTTCTTCAGCTTGGTGCTGATCTCGGGAGTCAGGGCAACGCGAGTCTCGCCCTCGAGTGTTTCCTTCAGCACGCCAACGGTCAGCGGCATTGATTGTCTCCGGCTGGTCCTTAGACTCTTGTTGTTCGGACAGGTAGCCCTGTTTGCACGATTAAACGTCTGCTGGAATCGCGCGAAGCGCGCATGATGACATAGGAGTCTCGAGTGTAGAAAGTTTTCGTGCCGCGGGAGTGCCTCGTCGTTCTGTTGTTCTTATGCCTCACTGTTGCTTTTTGCCGGCTTCTTTCTGCAAACTAGACAGTCTCAGCACAGCCTGAGAACTCGATTATGCGTTTTGGTGCAGCTTCAGACATCTCGCAACAGGTCTTGCGGACCGACGTGGCGGGCATGCCGCTCGAATGGATCGACTACCGCGAGGCGGTAAGGCTCTATCACACGGAGCAGGTTGCGTATGCCTGCGGTACGCGGCTTTACACGATTTTCGGCGGTTACAGCGCACTCGACGGCCGGCGCAGTGCCATTGACGTGAGTTCCATCGTCGCGACGCGCGGCACCAGCCAGGGGCTGGCGTACGTTCGCGACCAGTACGTACCACCTCTGAACAATCGCACGCTCTTCAAACGCGATGCCAATCTCTGCCTTTATTGCGCGACGCGATTTCCCACCCGCGACCTCACGCGCGATCACATCACGCCGCTGTCGCAGGGCGGGCGCGATGCGTGGAACAACGTCGCGACCGCATGCAAGCGTTGCAACAACCACAAGGGCGGAAAGACACCGGAACAGGCCGCGATGCAACTCGTTGCGGTGCCGTTCACGCCGACCTATGCGGAATATATTTACCTGAAAGGTCGCAAGGTCCTGGCCGACCAGATGCAATACCTGCTGGCGCACATCCCGCGCTCGAGCCCCCTGCACGCGCGCCTCTCCGACCATCTTTCCGACGGCTCACTGTTTCTCGATTCCTGAGCAACATTGGATAAACCGGCCTATTCCGTGCCCGTCACGGCATCCGGGAGCTGCTATCATCACGGCACATCCGCCGTTCCCGGAAAGCCCTTACTCAAATGCAGTACCTGATCGACGCCAGTGTCTATGTCTTTCGTGCGCACCACTCGCTGCCGGACGACATGGTCGACGGCGACGGTAACCCGGTCAACGCGCTCTACGGCTTTTGCAGGTTCATCGGTGATTTCATCGAGCAGGTGCGTCCCGAGTATCTCGCGGTGCTGTTCGATGAGTGCCTCGAAGGCTCGTTTCGCAGCGAAATCTATCCGGCTTACAAGGCGAACCGGGAGCCCGCTCCCCAGGAACTGAAACGCCAGTTCAGGCAGTGCCGCGAGTTCACGCGGGCGCTCGGCATCATGGAGTGCGCGCACCCGGTTTATGAGGCCGACGACCTGATCGGCACACTGGTCGAAGCGGGACGACGTGCGGGGCGAGCCTCCACGATCGTGAGCCGCGACAAGGACCTGGCGCAGCTCGTCTCACAGCAGGACGTGTTCTGGGATTTTTCCGGGAAAGGCAAGCTCACCTACGACCAGATTCCGGGCGTGTTCGGCGTTTGGCCGGAACAGATTGCGGATTTCCTCGCGCTGGCCGGCGACAGCGTCGACAACATCCCGGGCGTGCCGGGCGTCGGTAAGAAAACGGCGGCGGCACTGCTCAGGCACTTCGGCAGCCTGGACGAGATATACGCGAATCTCGGCCGCGTGCACGAGGTCTGCTGTCGCGGCGCCAAGACGCTCGCGCTGAAGCTCGAAGTACACCGGGATGCGGCCATGATTGCACGACGGTTGACCGGCATAGCATGCGAGGTCCCGCTCGAGCGGGCATTGTC
>Ga0079224_100016104_pt1 | contig 10486 bp, 5 predicted proteins | sample Stecom2015_FD_80414 | JGI IMG/M metagenome (GOLD analysis project Ga0079224, IMG submission 80414) | Agricultural soil microbial communities from Utah to study Nitrogen management - Steer compost 2015 | ecosystem: Environmental > Terrestrial > Soil > Agricultural land | place: USA: Utah...
GCCGCGGTCGAGGACGTCGTCGAGGCCTTCGAAGCTGAGCACCCCGGTATCACCGTCGAGTTTCGGCCCTACGGGTACGACGACTACGTGCAGGCGTTACGCCCGGCGCTGACCAGCTCCGACGGCCCGGACGTGTTCCAGTTGCAGCCCGGTGGCATGGTGGCCAACTACGAGCCGCTCGCTGCCGATCTGGCGCCGCTGCTCGAGGCGGATCTCGGCGCAGGCTGGCGTGATCAGTTCCACGAGGAAGGCCTGACCCAGCTCGCGGTGGACGACAAGCAGGCCGCGATGCCCAGCATCATGAGCGCCGCCGGATTGATCTACTACAACCAGTCGCTGCTCGACGAAGCCGGCGTGGAGGTACCCACGACCTTCGACGAGTGGGAGAAAGCTTGCGCGGCCATCGTCGCCACGGGCGCTCAATGCCTCGCCCACGGCGCCAAGGATGCCTGGGTCAACATCGACCTGTTCCTGTCCATCATCAACTCCGACGAACCCGGCCTGGTGTACGAGGCCATCGCCGGCGAAACAGCATGGGACGCACCGGAGTTCGTCACGGCAGCCACGGAGTTCGCGCGCCTGTTCGACGGCGGCATCGTCGCCGAGGGCGCGGCCTCGCGGGCCGAATACCCGGACGCGTTCAACGCGTTCATCTCCGGCGAGGCCGCCTTCATCGCCTTGGGCACGTGGAACACCGCCGGCACCATGACCAACACCGGCCTGGGGGCATCGGCCGAGGGCATCTCCGGTGAGCCGGCCGGCCCGTTCTTCTCCGCTCCGTTCCCGGCGGCGCAGGCCGGCAAGGAACCGACGGCGCTGTTCGGCGGTCCGGACAACGGCTGGGCCGTATCGGCGCAGAGCGAGCATCCCGACGAAGCCTTCGCCTTGCTGACGTTCCTGACCCACGGCGAGGGGCAGCAGATCCAAGCCGGTCTCGCGAACATCCCCGCTGCCACAGACGTCGACGTCAGCACCGACGACGTCGTGGTGCCCGAGCAAGCCGCCAACATCGAGCAACAGCAAGCCGCCGTCGGTGACCTGATCGGCGCGCGCCAGATCCCGTACCCGGATCTGGAGGCCGCACTCGGCCAGGCGCTGTCGAGCATCGTCGCCGACCCGGACTCCGCTGCTGAGGCGATGGCGCAGGTCGAGCAGGTCTCGGCGGGCCTCGAGCACTGAGCACCGACCGGACCGAGCACACGATGCCCGTCACCGAGACCCGCCGGGAGCACGAAACCGCAGCACCGGCCCGGGCCCGTCCCGCCGGGCGTGCCCGGACGACGTGGCCGCGACACCGCGCCCGGGCGGCCGCCTTGCTGTGGGTGTTGCCGGCGGTGATCTTGGTCGCCGGTGTAGTGCACGTCGGTATCGCGTACAACGCCGCCGTCGGCACGACCGAGTGGAACGGGATCTCCCCCACACGCCTGCCGGTCGGGTTCGACAACTACGTGGCGATGGCCCGCGACGACGTGTTCCTCGCGGCCCTGCGCAACACCGCCGTGTACGGCGTGGCGATCATCGTCCTGCAGCTCAGCCTCGGCCTCGGCCTCGCCGTCCTGGTGCGGACCCAGACGCGTGGGCGCCACCTGCTGCGCGTGCTGGTCTTCGTGCCGGTGGTCCTGTCCCCCGCCATCATCGCCACCTCGGCGCGCCACGTGCTCGACCACGACGGCGCGCTGAACGCCGCCCTGGACGCGATCGGGCTGGGTTCGCTCGCCCAACCGTGGCTGGCGAACCCCACCACCGCCCTGGCGACCCTGGTCGCGATCACGGTGTGGCAGTACACCGGCTACAGCTTCGTCATCTACGACGCGGCGATCGCACAGGTCGACGAGGCGACCTTGGAGGCCGCGCAGATCGACGGAGCCGGGAACGCCCGCATGTTCACCGCCGTGATCCTGCCCAGCCTGCGTGGATCTCACCTCGTCTTGATCGTGCTCACCGCCATCAACGCGCTCAAGACGTTCGATCTGGTGATCTTGACGACCGGGGGCGGGCCGGGCATGTCCACCGAGATGCTCACCCTGCACGTCTACGAGCAGACGATCGTGCGCTTCCACGCCGGCTACGGAGCCGCCCTGTCGATGGTCCTGGTGATCATCGCTCTCGTCTTCGCCGTCCTGCAGGTTCGTCTCTCGCACGTCAGGGGGGCCTGAGCCCGATGTTTCGCTACCAGTCCATCGCGAGCCGCGTGGTCAGCCAGGTCCTCGTCGTTCTGGCCTTGTTGGTCGTCATCGTGCCCCTGGGCCTGGTGCTGAAGGAATCGTTGGCCGGCGCGGGTTGGCGGAACTACACCGAGGTGCTGACGGGCACGCCGTTCCTGCGCTTCTTCCTCAACAGCCTGATCATCTCGGCCTCGACCGTGGCCGTCGTGACGACAGTCGCCATGGCCGCGGCGTACGGCCTGGTGATGCTGCGAGCGCCGTTCGGGCGGACCAGCCAGGTCGCGGTCATCGCCGGTCTGGCGCTGCCCGCGGTGGCTTTGACGGTCCCGTTGTTCGTCACCATCCAGCGGCTGGGACTGTTCGACTCACCGTTGGCCGTGATCGTGCCGCTGTGCGCCTTGAGTGTGCCGTTCGGGTTGCTGGTTGGTCGCAACTTCCTCGCCGGTATTCCGGGAGAGATCCACGAGGCGGCCAGGCTGGACGGCGCCGGGGCGGTCACGATCTTCGTGCGGGTGGTGGCCCCGCTGGCGCGCCCGATCATCGCGGTGATCGTCATCTTCACGTTCCTGGCGGCGTGGAACGAGTACTTCCTGCCGCTGCTGCTCCTCCAGGACTCGTCAGCTCAGGTGATCACGCAGGTTCCCACGTACTTCCAGAGTGAGCGGCAGGTCGATCTGCCCAAGGTCTTTGCCGCCAACGTCCTCATCAGCCTGCCGATCATCGCCGTGTACCTCGTTCTCCAGCGCCAGATCCGGGCCGGGTTCGTGGCCGGCGCCATCAAGTGACCGGTCGAACACGTCGCACCACCACGCACCTTCTCACCGCAGCCCTGTCGACACCCATGATCAAGGACACCCATTGAGACCCGACGTACTCGCCTACTACTTCCCGCACTGGCACGCCGATGAACGCGACAGCCGATGGTTCCGGCCGGGATTCACCGAATGGGAGTTGGTGCGAAACGCCACGCCGAGGTTCCCCGGGCATCGCCAACCGCGGATTCCCACGCTCGGCTATCGCGACGAGACCGATCCACGCGTCATGGACTCCGAGGTGCAGCTGGCCCGCGCACACGGCATCGACGGCTTCATCTTCGACTACTACTGGTACGACGACGGCCCCCACCTGCAGCGTGCTCTGGACGAAGGCTTCCTCGGCCGCGGCCAGGACGCTACGCCGATGCGGTTCGCGTTGATGTGGGCCAACCACGATCTACTCGACCTGTATCCGTTGCCGGCGCCGAGCAGCGGCGCGCAACCGCGGCTGCTGCGCCCCGGTGGTGTCGGCCTGGAGAGCTTCGAGCAGATGACCGATCACGTCGTGTCGGCGTATTTCGCCCACCCGGACTACTACACCGTCGACGGCAAGCCGTTCTTCTCCATCTACGAGCTCGGCACGTTCGTCGCCGCCATCGGTGGGGTCGAGGCGGCTGCGGAGGCCTTGGCCGGACTCGACCGCAAGGCCCGGCAGGCCGGCCTGCCCGGGGTGCACGTCGACGCGGTCGTCTGGGGAGCCGGCATCCTGCCCAACCACGTCACCATCTCCCGTCCTCGCGAGCTTTTGAGCGCCCTGCCCGTCGCGTCGGCCAGCTCGTACACGTGGCTGCACCACGTCGACATCGATGCCCACCCGTTCCCGGTCGGCGACTGGGACCGCGTCCGTGCGGAGGCGTTCGCGGCCTACTGGTCCTACCCGGACGATCTGGCGTTGCCGTTCGTCCCGAACATCTCCGTGGGGTGGGACAACTCGCCGCGCACGTCGCCGGAGGCGGTGTGGGAGCGCAATGTCGGCTACGGCTGGACGCCGTCGTTCGAGTGTTCGGTGGAGTCCATCACGCTGGCGGCGGCGGAGTCGGTCAAACTGCTCGCCGCGCAGCCGGGCGCACCGGCGATGGTGACGGTGAATGCGTGGAACGAGTGGACCGAAGGCTCGTACCTGTTGCCCGACACCGAGCGCGGAACCGAACTGCTCGAGGCCCTCGGCGCGGCGTTCCCGCGCTGAGGGCCTGCTGAGAGGGCTCGAGCCGTCAGTCGATCTCGATGCTGTCCACGTGGAAGGTGCCGCCGGCCGCGCCCTCGGCCGGGTCCACCCGGAGCTGGCGCAACACCCCGCGCCAGCCGTCCACACCCGTCATGTCCAGCACGTAGTCGACGTACCCGGTGGCATCGGGATCGAGCGGAATCCGCACGCTGTTCGCTTCACTGAAGTTGGGGCTCGCTTCGGTGGTGAAGTACACCGTGCCGTACTCCGCTTCGGTCTCGATCGCCATCCGCACGGTGATGGTGCTCAGCTCGGTGAGGTCGAGCCAGAGTGTGGGTTGCGAGTAGAACTGCGGGTCCGGGCCGGCGATCGTCCCGCCGACACCGCCGTCACGCCATCCGAACCCCTCGATCGCCCCGGCGTTTCCCCAGCCTTCGGTGCCGGTGTCGAACGTCCACGACCGCTTCGTGTTGAGCTCGTTGAGCACGAACGGCTCGACGCGCACGGCGTCCAGCACCACCTGCTCGCCCGGCGCGGCGCCGCTGAACTCCACCTGGAGCTGGTGGAGCAGCCCCTCCCACCCGGGGGCGTTGCTCATGTCGACCTGATAGGTCCGGACATCCTCGTCGTGGGCGACGAGATCGAATGACACGCTGCGCTCGGGGGCGAACTCCGGGCTGGCTTCGGTGGCGAAGCGGACGGTGCCGCGGGTGGCCGACGAGGCGTTTCGCAGCCGGAGGGTCACGGTGTCGGCGTTGGTGATGTCGGCTTGCAGGTTCGCCGGCGAGGTCAGGACGTCGTCGGTGCCGTTCACGGCCAGGCTGATCGAGCCGTCCTCGCTCCAGCGCGGGTCCGCCGACTGTCCGGTCCAGCCGTGCCGGTCGGTGGTGAAATGGGACGCGACGACCGCGTGATCGGGCGCCATCCGGACGTATTGCACGTCGATCCGGCCCGAGTCGGCTGACACCTCGAGACCCAGCTGCTCGATCGTGCCCGACCAGCCGGGCGCGTCGGTCAGGTCGACGACGTAGTCGACGTAGGAGCTGTCGGGTTCGATACGGAAGGGCCGGCTCTCGGTGACGGTCTCGCCGGATTCGCTGGTGGCGACGTAGCGCAGCCGGGCCTGGCGGGCCTCGGTGCCGTTGCGCAGCTTCACCAGGACCGATGGGTAATCACGCGCGGCGACGTCGAGGCCGTCGGGTGACAGCAGGCTCGCTGCGGCCCCGCTGACGTCACCGCCGATGGCGCCCTCCTCGGACCAGACCGGTCCGTTCAGGGGGCCGTCGGCGCTCCACCCGTCCACGCCGGAGGTGAACTCCCAGGACGTCGCCGAGCGCTCGGGCGTGGGCACGTGTCGCGACCCGACAGAGAGCTCGGCGATCTCCGGCGGCCCACCGGAGGTCTCGTCGACCACCAACCGGATCCGGTCGCCCCGGGTCGCGCCGAGCTCGATGGTCGACGCCGCGGTGAGTTCGCCGCCGCGGTGTACGACGCTCCAGCCTCGATGGTCGTGCACCTGCAGCTCGAACGACGTGACCGTGGTGTCGGTGGTGCGCGGAACGATCCGCACCCGGTCGAACGGGACCGTACGCCCGAACGACAAGGTGACGTCGTCGCCGCTCTCCCGGGTTCCGCGCCAGTACGTCGCGGGGTTGCCGTCGTTGACCTGACCTGCGTTCGTCGCGAACCACTCAGCGGGGTCGAACGACGACGCCGTGGCGAAGGCGGTGGCTGCCGGGTCGGCGGGGTCGATGCCACCACCCAGACCGGCCGGGCCGACGCCGTACTCGAAATAGTCGTGGTAATAGGTGCCGCTCTGCGGCTCGAACACCACCATGATCTCGTGGCGGCCTTCCGGCAGACCTCGGGCCTCGAAGACGGACTGCTGACGCGCGGGCTGGGAACGGTAGAGGTTCACCACGCCTTGCGACAGTCCGTCAATGAAGACCTCCGCCTCGGTGCCGTCCGGCCCTGTCGGGGCGACCCAGCGCACCGAATTGCCGTCGAATCCGGCCCGGACGAAGGTCCGGAAGAACCGGTCTGCGCCGCCACCGGGGTTGTAGAGGTAGCTGTGGGAACCACCTGAACTGTCCGGATCGTCCACCTCGACCCAGGTGGCGGCCTCCGGCGTGACGAAGGCCTCGTAGTCGGTCGCCCGGTCGTCGTTCTCGATGCGGTACTGCCCCGGGCGTTGTTCGGGCGGCGCGGCGACGTCCGGCGGCTCCGGGGCCGGTTCAGCGGCCGGGTGCTCGCCGGCGTCGTAGAGGTAGTTGAACCGCCCGTCCGGTGCCGCGTCACCGGAGACGTAGGCGTCCATGATGGTGTCGTCCTGCTGGTTGTCCCACCAGCTGAATTCCAGCCGCAGCGGATCCGCGCCGAGCCCGATGTCGTCGCGGGCGATCGCGACCATGAGCTCGTCACCGGCGGTCCGGAACGCCACGTCATCGGCCACGACCTGCCACGTCTCACCGTCTGCGCCGGCCCGCTCCAGCCGGGCCGACGTCGGGTCGTCGGCCCGGAACCGCACACGGTGGTCGTAGCCGTGCCATCCGTTCGTACCGTCGGCGTCGGTGCCCAGGTAGAGCGTCATCCAGTTCGTCTCGCTGATCGGGGTCAGATCCTGGGCCGTGCGAGCGTAGAAGTAGACGAACTGATCGTCACGGGCCACCTTGCTGCTGACGATGTCGTTGCGGCCGGTCTGATTGACATAAGTCTCGTTGCCCACGCCGGGGTGATGGCGAGGCTCGGTGTCGCCTCGGTAGTCGGTGTACTCCGGTGCCACGTCGGCCCACTGGCGGAAGGAGCCGTGGAGGTCGATGGTCGTCTCGTCGCTGGGTGTCGCCGGCGGGCTGACCCCCTTGTAGCGGCGGATGTTGTCGACCATCTGCAGGTAGTAATTGTCCTGGTAACCGCCGACCATGGGCGCGAGGTCGCGGCTCCACCGGGTGTTGACCACGTCGTAGAACATCAACGGGTCATCGGGCGCGTTGGCCCAGTTGCCGGCGATCCATTCGTTCCACTCGAGGATCAGGATCGTCTCGGGATCCTGCTCGATCGCATGGTCCCACTGCTCCTGGAAGTTGTAGCCCTGGTTCTGCGCCCCCGGCGACTCGTCCTCGGCGCCGTCGTGAAAGCTGCGGCTGCGCGAAGGCACCTCGTCGAGGCCGTACCAGGCGGTGTAACTGAACACCGATGAACTGCCCGAGTTCTGGGCCGGTGAGACGGCCATCTGCTCGAGCGTGCCGTCGGCGTCGTAATTGCCCCGCTGCGGGCGGTCGAAGCTGATCCAGTCCCAGCCCTGCTCTCGCTGTTCTTCGTTGGGCCACTGGGCGTAGCGGAACGTGAAGAACTGCTGCACCGTGCTGGACGGATCAGCACCCAGGATCAACGGCTTGCCGTCCCAGTGGAACCACGTGCTCGGATAGCGGTGCGGTGCGTCGTCGGCGTAGAAAGTCCGATAGATCTCGTCCATGGCGCTGGTCGAGTCCGTGTGCGTCATGAACACGACCTGCGGGGCACGCACCCCCTGCGCTTGAAGCTCCACGATGGTGCGCATCAAGACGATGGCCTGGGGCTTGTAGATCTCCCAGTTCGAGGCGTCGAGCACCAGGTAGTCCACCTGGGCATCGGCGAACATCTGCAAGTCGCGGCGGATCACCCAGGCGTCGTCACTGCGGTGGTAGCCATACAACGGCTCACCCCAGTACGCGAAATGCCCGGGCGGCGGGAACGCCCCGCTGCCGGGGTTCTGCCACGCGAGTGGATCTTCGGCCAGGGTGGCGTTGTTGTCGTAGATGTTCTTGTATTCGCGCATGTCGTTGGAGCCATGCCAGAGCACGTAGAACAGTCCGACCGTGCGATCGGGCCGCGGGCGCGGCGCGTCGGTGTAGTCGGCGAGTTCACGGCCGAGCGCGTCGGTGGCCACCAGCGGGCCGGGCGCGTTCGTCTCCAGCGTCCGCTCCGAAGTGCTCACCGTCGAAGCCAGGTGGGCCGCATCGGCCGGAGCGGTCGGGCCGGGCACGGCGGTCAGCGCCGTGGCCGCGGCCAGGCCCGCGACCAGGACACGGGGCGCCCGGACCCCTGTTCGCCACAGTCGATGGCTCGATCGGACGTCCCTGGTCATCGTCACTCCTGAAGCTGGATGCGGACCGAAGCTTGCCGAGGTGCGAGTTTGATCGATTCAACGCCGTCCGATCCGCAAGCGCTAGCATCATCGCGGCGCGAACTAGCACGATCCGATCAAGTGAGGGCGATGGTCGCTCGTTACAGGAGGCAGGAGGCCCTGCCCGAGTCCGGCCCGGCCATCGGTGCGGAGCTGATGGACGGCCTGGAGACGGTGCCCGCGCACAGCCATGACTTCATCGAGATCGTCCTGGTGGCCGACGGGCGCGCCTGGCATGAAACCCGCTCCGGCGGGCGCACCGTACGCCGCGGATACTGTGCGGTGCTGCGCCCCGGCGAATGGCACAGCTGGAGCCACTGCCACGACTTGCAGGTATGGAACGTCTACGTCGGCCCGGAGGTGTTCCGGCACGAGGTGGGCTGGCTTCGCGACACCGAGCCGGGCAGCCGCCTCATCACTCCGCCGCTTCCCGGACGAGTCACCGAACGGCTCGTCCACGAGACCGCATTGGCCCGAGTCGTGCACTGGCTCGGCGCGATGCCACCTCGGCATGCGCCCGCCCAAGTCGACATCGCCGCGCGGCGGGTCGGGGTGCTGTCGGCCGTGCTCGGCGAGATCGCCGCCGCGCCCGATCTGGGCACCACCACGTCACAGCCGTCAACCGGGGCACACCTGAACCCCACGATCGCCGCGGCCATCCGGCTGCTGGAAAGCGACGTGTCCCATCCGTGGACGGTCGCCGAACTGGCCGAGCGCACCCACCTGTCGACCGCGCATCTGACCCGGCTCTTCTCCCACGCCACCGGCATGGCGCCCATCACCTACCTGGCCCGACTGCGCGCAGAGCACGTCGCTGCCGACCTCATCGACGGGGCGGATCCGATCTCGGAGATCGGGCGCCGGTACGGGTGGGCCGATCCGAATTACCTGAGCCGGCGCTTCCGGCACTTCTTCGGCGTGTCACCTCGGGTGTTCCGCAACCGGTACAGCACCCCCCGGGATCATCCCCCGGCGTGACCGGACGCCGTCGCGGCGGCAGGTCGTTTGCTCGCCACGGCGGCGGGTACGTCGAACACAGCCGTCGCGAGCCATCCGCACATCGCGTCGTACCACCGTGATCACGAGGACCTGACATGAACAGCGACTACATCGGGCCGGGTCAGTACGGCCCCGGCCCGTTCGACGAGTTCTTCGCCCGATTCCTCGGTGGACCCGGCCAACGACGACAGTTCCACCGGGTGGACATCACCCGGCTGCTGACTCGTCAGGCACGCGAGCTCCTGGCGGCGGCGGCACGGCGAGCCGCAAAGTCAGGCAGCCGCGACCTGGACGTGACGCACCTGTTATGGGCGGCTACCAAGGACGAGACGTGCCGCCATCTGCTGACGTCGGCCGGCGCCGACCCCGACCGGATCGCCGGTGAACTCGAGGAACACTTCGACGAGGCGGAACCGCTCAAAGAGCTGCCGGCGCTGACACCGATGGCCAAGCGGGCGCTGCTCGATGCGCACCGGATCTCGCGCGCGCTGGGTTCGACCTACATCGGCGCCGATCATCTCCTGTTCGCGCTCGCGGTCAACGCGGACTCCGCAGCCGGCCGCGTCCTCGCCGCGTTCCACGTCACCCCGGAGTCTCTCCAACACGCCGCCGCCGGTGGTGGCGTCGAGCGGCCTGCCGCCGCGCACTCCACGACGCCCACCCTGGACGAGTTCGGCCGCGACCTCACCGCCCGCGCCCGCGACGGCCAGATCGACCCGGTGATCGGCCGGGACTCCGAGATCGACCAGACCGTCGAAGTCCTGGCCCGCCGCACGAAGAACAACCCCGTGCTCATCGGTGAAGCCGGAGTGGGCAAGACGGCCATCGTCGAAGGCATCGCCCAGCGCATCGCCGACGGCGACGTTCCGGACATCCTGCGCGATCGCCGTGTGATCGAGATCGACTTCACCGGTCTCGTCGCCGGCACTCGTTATCGCGGTGACTTCGAGGAACGGATGAAGAAGATCATCGACGAGATCAGCAGCCACGAGGACGTCATCGCCTTCATCGACGAGTTGCACACCGTGGTCGGCGCCGGCGCTTCGGAAGGGTCCATGGGCGCCGGCAACATGCTCAAGCCCGCGCTCGCCCGCGGCGAGCTCCACGTCATCGGCGCGACCACGCTGGACGAGTACCGCCGCTACATCGAGACCGACGCGGCGCTGGAGCGCCGCTTCCA
>Ga0079224_100016105_pt1 | contig 10486 bp, 9 predicted proteins | sample Stecom2015_FD_80414 | JGI IMG/M metagenome (GOLD analysis project Ga0079224, IMG submission 80414) | Agricultural soil microbial communities from Utah to study Nitrogen management - Steer compost 2015 | ecosystem: Environmental > Terrestrial > Soil > Agricultural land | place: USA: Utah...
AGGTGGGGTTGCAGGTCAGCGGGACCTCTCTGGACGGTCGCCTGGTGGAGTTTGTCGAACTGGATCGGGATCTGCACCCGTTCTTCGTCGGCACGCAGGCCCATCCGGAGCTCAAGAGCCGGCCGACCCGTCCGCACCCCCTGTTCGCCGCGTTCGTCCGGGCGGCGATCGACCACGCCCGCGCGGACCAGCTGCCGGTAGAGGTACCGGCGTGACCGCCTACCCGGTCCGGGAGCGGCACGAGCGATTCCACGGTCGCATGTTCTCCGTGGTCACCGACGAGGTGGAGTTTCCCGGCGGGCAGGTGGCGGCCCGGGACTACCTGCGCCATGTGGGTTCGGTGGCGGTGGTGGCGCTGGACGCGCAGGAGCAGGTGGTGCTGATTCGGCAGTACCGGCACCCGGTCGGCGCCCGATTGTGGGAGTTACCCGCCGGTCTGACCGATGTGGCGGGGGAGCCGCCGGCGGCGGTGGCGCGCCGGGAACTGGCCGAGGAGGCGAACCTGCGGGCCGACCGGTGGGACCTGCTGGTGGATCTGCACCCCTCTCCCGGTTGCTCCAACGAGTGGATCCGGGTCTTCCTCGCACGGGGCCTGTCCCCGGCCGACAGCCAGTTCCGCGGTGAGCATGAGGAGGCGCATCTGGAGGTGCGGCGGGTGCCGCTGACCGAGGCGGTGGACATGGTGCTGGCCGGTCAGATCACCAACGGCCCCGCGATCGCGGGACTGTTGGCCGCCGCGCACGCCCGAGACCGAGGCTGGGCTCCGTTGCGCCCGGTCGACTCGCCGCCACCAGGCTGAACTCGTCCCCACCCTTCTCCCGAGTGGCACGTGGCCGGCCACCGCCTACAGTGGGGCCAAACACAGTGAGGCCGGACACACCCGATGGCGATCCCATCGGGGGAGTGCACCGGCCACCGGCCAAGGCAGAAAGGGTGCGTGGACGTGAAGGTCGGAGTTCCCCGCGAGGTCAAAAACCACGAATATCGGGTGGCGATCACTCCGGCGGGCGCTCATGAGCTGATCCGCAACGGGCACGAGGTGTACATCGAGTCCGGTGCGGGGCTCGGATCCTCCATCACCGACGACGACTACCGCGCCGCCGGGGCGCGGATCCTCCCCAGCGCCGATGAGGTGTGGGGGGTCGCCGACCTGGTGCTCAAGGTCAAGGAGCCGGTGACGGAGGAGTACCACCGGATGCGGCGGGGGCAAGTGCTGTTCACGTACCTCCATCTCGCCGCCTCCAAGGAGTGCACCGACGCGCTGCTGGAGCGCGGGGTGACGGCGATCGCGTACGAGACCGTCACCGCCAGTGACGGCACTCTGCCGCTGCTCGCGCCGATGTCGGAGGTGGCGGGGCGGCTGGCCACCCAGATGGGGGCGTATCTGTTGATGCGTAACGGCGGTGGCCGGGGCGTGTTGATGGGAGGCGTATCGGGCGCGTACGGCGCCAAGGTGGTGGTGATCGGCGCCGGGGTCAGCGGGATGAACGCGGCCGCGATCGCGGTGGGGATGCAGGCCCAGGTGGTGCTGTTGGACAAGAACGTCAACAAGCTCCGCCAGGCGGACGCGATCTACCGGGGGCACCTGCAGACCGTGGTGTCCAACGCGTACGAGGTGGAGAAAGCCGTGCGCGACGCCGACCTGGTGATCGGCGCGGTGCTGGTGCCCGCGGCCAAGGCCCCCACGGTGGTCAGCGACGAACTGGTGGCGCAGATGAAGCCGGGCAGTGTGCTGGTGGACATCGCCATCGACCAGGGCGGCTGCTTCGAGCCTTCCCGGCCCACCACGCACGACGATCCGATTTACCAGGTGCACAACTCGGTGTTCTACTGCGTCACCAACATGCCCGGCGCGGTGCCGCACACCAGCACCTACGCCTTGACGAACGTGACCATCCCGTACGCGGTGGAGCTCGCCAACTACGGTTGGCGGGAGGCGATGCGGCGCGATCCGCATCTGGCCAACGGGCTGAACACCCACGACGGTGAGCTCACCAACGAGCCGGTGGCTCGGGCGCACGGCCTGCCGGCGCGCCCGCTGGCGGAGGTGCTGGCCTGAGCGTGCGCGAGTCGACGCCCCCGGCTCCGTCGCCGGCGCTCCAGGCGGTGGTGCGCAGCTACCTGGATCACCTGACGGTGGAGCGGGGGCTGTCGGGGCACACCCTGCAGGCGTATCGCCGGGATCTGCGTCGGTACCTGGCGGGGCTGGCCGCGGCAGGGGTGACTGATCTGACGGAGGTGACCGCCGACCAGGTGGCCGCCCACCTGGCGCAGCTGCGTGACGGCGCCCCGGACCAGCCGCCGTTGGCGGCGGCGTCGGCGGCCCGGGCCATGAGCGCGGTCCGCGGCCTGCACCGGTTTGCCCACCGGGAGGGGCTGGTCACCGTGGACGTCGCCGCCGAGGTGCCGCCGCCGCCGGCGCCTCGGCGGCTGCCCCGGGCGCTGCCGGTGGCCGCGGTGGAGCGGCTGTTGGCCGCTGCGGGGGCGGACGGGGGCGCGGCCGGGCTGCGGGACCGGGCGCTGCTGGAGTTCCTGTACGCCACCGGGGCGCGGATTTCGGAGGCGGTGGGGGCGGACGTGGACGACCTGTCCCTGGCCGAGGGCACGGTCACCGTGCACGGCAAGGGTGGGCGTACCCGCCTGCTGCCGATGGGGACGTACGCGGTGGCGGCGGTCGAGGCGTGGTTGGCGAGTGGCCGGCCGGAGTTCGCCCGCCGAGGGCGGGGAGGGGCGGCGCTGTTCCTGAACACGCGCGGGGGTCGGCTGACCCGCCAAGGGGCGTGGGGGATCCTTCGGCAGGCGGCGATGCGGGCGGGACTGCCGGTCACGGGGCCGGAGGCGGTCTCCCCGCACACGTTGCGGCACTCGTTCGCCACCCACCTGCTCGACGGGGGCGCGGATGTCCGGGTGGTGCAGGAATTGCTCGGTCACGCGTCAGTGACCACCACCCAGGTGTATACCCTGGTAACTGTCGAGCGGCTGCGCGAAGTTTACGCCACCTCGCATCCGCGTGCCCGCTGACCAAAGTGCTCCCGGTGGCGTACAGTCGGGCAGCAGCAACGTTGTTTCCGGGGGGAGCAGGCCCGAAGCATGGCAGCCCACGCAGACCAATCGGTGACGCCAATCCGCTCCGGGGCGGCGGCCCCGGCGGTGTCGCTGGCGCCCGAGCACGCGTCCGGTGGTTCGTCCGCGATGCCCGGGGATGGACCAGGCGGTGGACTCGGGCTCGGGGCCGACTTTGGCCCGGCCGACCCGGCGGCGTACACCACCCGTAAGCCGATCCCGGAGCCGATGCCGATCGACCGGCACGGCCCGGCCCGCATCATCGCCATGGCCAACCAGAAGGGTGGGGTGGGTAAGACCACCACCGCCATCAACCTGGGCGCGGCCCTGGCTGAGTACGGCCGGCGGGTGCTGTTGGTGGATTTCGACCCGCAGGGAGCGCTGTCGGTGGGGTTGGGGGCCAACCCGCACAACCTCGACTTGTCCATCTACAACGTGTTGCTGCAGGACGATGTCAGCATCGAGGACGTCCTGATCAAGACCAACATCGACGGGCTGCACGTGGTGCCGGCCAACATCGACCTGTCAGCAGCGGAGATTCAGCTGGTCAGCGAGGTGGCCCGGGAGATGGCGCTGGCCCGGGTGCTGCGGCCGATGCGGGCCGAGTACGATTTCATCCTGATCGACTGCCAGCCGTCCCTCGGTTTGCTCGCGATCAACGCGCTGACCTGCGCTGATGGAGTGCTCATCCCGTTGGAGTGCGAGTTTTTCAGCCTCCGGGGGGTGGCGCTGTTGTTGGACACCATCGACAAGGTGCGGGAGCGGCTCAACTTCAACCTGGAGCTGGAGGGCATCCTCGCCACCATGTACGACAGTCGCACCACTCACTGCCGGCAGGTGCTCCAGCGGGTGGTGGAGGCGTTCGGTGACAAGGTCTACCAGACCGTGATCACCAAGACGGTGAAGTTCCCCGAGTCGACCGTGGCGGGAGCCCCGATCACCACCCTGGACCCGGCCTCCTCGGGCGCGCGTAATTACCGGCAGCTGGCCCGGGAGGTCATCGCGGCCCAGGCGGAGCGTGGCGGCTGATCTCCGGTGGCCCCCGACCCGATGGTGCGCGAGCAACCGGACGCGGACCAGCCGGCCTCCCGTGGTTTCACGGTCCGTCTCGACAACTTCACCGGCCCGTTCGACCTGCTGCTCCAGCTGATCGGTAAGCACAAGCTGGACGTCACCGAGGTGGCGCTGCATCAGGTCACCGACGAGTTCCTGGCCTACCTGCGGGAGCTGGGGGACGCCTGGGACCTGGACGAGACCAGCGAGTTCCTGGTGGTGGCCGCCACCCTGCTGGACTTGAAGACCGCCCGGCTGCTGCCGGCGGCGGAGGTGGAGGACGAGGAGGATCTCGCCCTCCTGGAGGCCCGGGATCTGCTGTTCGCCCGGTTGCTGCAGTACCAGGCGTTCAAGGAGGCGGCCGGGCACCTGGCGACCTTGATGGAGACTGGAGCCCGCCAGTGGCCGCGGGCGGTGTCGCTGGAGCCGCGGTACGCCCAGGCGCTGCCGGAGCTGGTGTTGGGGATCGGCCCCCAGCGCTTGGCGCAGATCGCCGCGCGGGCCTTGACGCCCAAGCCGCCCCCGGTGGTGTCGACCGCCCACGTGCACCAGGTCCGGGTCAGTGTCCGGGAGCATGCGGCGCTGCTGCGGGACCGGCTGCTGCGGATCCGGGTGGCGAACTTCCGTACCCTTTGTGAGGACTGCACCAGCACCCTGGAGGTGGTGGCGCGGTTCCTGGCACTGTTGGAGCTGTACCGGGAGGGGCTGGTCGGGTTCGAGCAGGTCCAGCCGCTGGGGGACCTGACCGTCCGATGGACCGGTGGGGATGAGCCGACTGAGCTGTCGGTAGACGAGTACCTCGGGGCGCCGGGGACGGCGCCACCGGCCCAGCGCGCCGGTGAGGAGCGGGAACAGGAGGAAGCGTCACGGTGACCGAGCAGCCGGAGGTCTCCTGGCCGGTGCGGCCGGCGCCGCCGGCCGATCCGCCGCCGCCCGAGTCGCCGCCTTCGACGGCGGAGTCGCGGGCGCCGGAGGCGGCGTCGGTCGACGCCCCCGCGCCGCTGTCCTCGCCGCCCTCGACGGCGGAGCCGCGCGCGATGGAGGGGGCCCCGGTCGACGCCCCGGTGTCCCTGCCCGCGCCGCCACCTTCGGTGGTGGAGGCGCGTGACCCGGAGGCGCCTCCGACCGAAGCCGTCGCGCCGCCACCCCCACCCGCAGCGCCGGGCACAGCGACGACCCCGGCGGCAGATCCACCGGTCGAGACGGTGGCGACGCCGGTGGTGGGCGGGATGACCGAGGCCGAGCTACGGGCGGCGCTGGAAGCGATCCTGATGGTGGCCGACGAACCGATCAGCGAGACCGCGCTGGCGCAGGCGTTGGACGAACCGGAGGACCGGGTGGCCGCGACCCTGGCCGCCCTGGCGGCTGAATACACCGCCCAGGGGCGCGGATTCGACCTGCGGCAGGTGGCCGGTGGCTGGCGGTACTACACCCGGGCGGAGCAGGCGGCGTACGTGGAGCGGTTCGTGCTCGACGGACAGCAGGCCCGCCTGAGTCAGGCCGCGCTGGAGACCCTGGCGGTGATCGCCTACCGGCAACCGGTCACCCGGGCGCGGGTAGCGGCGGTACGCGGGGTGAACTGCGACGGGGTGATCCGCACCCTGTTGACCCGCGGTTTGATCGAGGAGGCCGGCACCGAGCCGGAGAGCGGCGCCTACCTCTACCGCACCACCAGCGTGTTCCTGGAGAAGCTCGGGCTCAACTCATTGGACGAACTGCCACCGCTGGCGCCGTTCCTGCCCGACGACCTGACGGATCTGGATCCGGACACACCACCGGAGCGAGTGACCGATGCCGACTGAGGCCGACGAACCGATCCGGTTGCAGAAAGTGCTGGCCGCCGCGGGCGTAGGGTCCCGCCGCGCCTGCGAGGAATTGATCGCCGAGGGCCGGGTGACGGTGAACGGGCGGGTGGCGCGGCTCGGCGACCGCGTCGACCCGACCACCGCGGTGATCTATGTAGACGGCGAGCGGATCGTCACTGATCCCCGGATGGTCTACCTGGCGCTGAACAAGCCCCGGGGGGTGGTGACCACCATGGAGGACGACCGGGGCCGCCCCACCGTGGCCGACTACCTGGGGGACGTCGACACGCGGGTGTTCCACGTCGGCCGGTTGGACGCCGACAGTGAGGGGCTGCTGCTGTTCACCAACGACGGGGACCTCGCCCATCGCCTGACCCACCCCTCGTACGGGGTGTCCAAGACGTACCTGTGCCAGGTGCCGGGCCCGGTGCCCAAGAGGGTCGGCCGGCAGCTCCGGTCAGGGGTGATGCTGTCGGACGGACCGGCGAAGGTGGACTCGTTCCGGGTGGTGGACGCGGTCGGCCGGGCCGCCTTGGTGGAGGTGGTCCTGCACGAGGGGCGGAAGCACATCGTGCGGCGGCTCCTGGCGGAGGTGGGGCTGCCGGTGGCCCGCCTGATCCGGACGGCGATCGGGTCGGTCCGGCTCGGTAACCTCAAGCCCGGCCACACCCGCCGGCTGACGCGGCAGGAGATTTCGGCGCTGTTCGCGGTGGCGGACCGCGTGCCGACCCGGCGGTGACCGGGGCCGGTCCCGGGCGTCCCGAGACGGCGGCCGGCGGGTACGGGGATGATGGAGGTGTGCGGATGGTGGTCAAACGGTGCGTGGTGGCGGTCGACGGCCCCTCCGGATCCGGTAAGTCGACCGTGTCCCGGCGGTTGGCGAGCAGGCTGGGCGCCGCGTACCTGGACACCGGCGCGATGTACCGGGCGGTCACGTGGGCGGTGCTGCGGGCCGGCATCGACCTGAGCGACCGGGAAGGGATCGCGAAGGTGACCGGGGAGGTCGCGCTGGAGATCAGCACCGATCCGGAAAAAACGTACGTACGGGTAGATGGCACGCCGGTGGACGGGCCGATCCGGGGCCCGGAGGTCACCGCCGCGGTGTCCGCGGTCGCGGCGGTGCCGGAGGTACGCCGGCGGCTGGTGGAGCGGCAGCGGCAGATCATCGCCGGGGTGGACCGGATCGTGGTGGAGGGCCGCGACATCGGGGCGGTGGTGGCGCCGGATGCCGACTTGAAGGTCTACCTGACCGCCTCCGCCGCCGAGCGGGCCCGGCGACGCAGCGCCCAGGACGGCAGCGACGAGCAGCGGACCGCCGCCGATCTGGCGCGGCGGGACCAGCTGGACTCCACCCGGGCCACTGACCCCCTCCGGCAAGCACCCGACGCCGTGGAGGTGGACACCACCGACATGGACATCGACGCGGTGGTGTCGGCCCTGCACGAGCTGTTGCGTCAACGGGTGGGGGAGCAGCCGTGACCGGAGTGCGCAGCGGGGCGACGCCGGTGGTGGCGGTGGTGGGCCGGCCCAATGTCGGCAAGTCCACCCTCGTCAACCGCATCCTGGGGCGGCGGCAGGCGGTGGTAGAGGACAAGCCCGGGGTGACCCGGGATCGGGTGGCCTACGACGCCACCTGGGCGGGGCGGCGGTTCACCCTCGTGGACACGGGTGGGTGGGCCCCGGACGCCAAGGACCGGGCAGCCGCGATCGCCGCCCAAGCCGAGACCGCGGTGGCCACCGCCGATCTGGTGCTGTTCGTGGTGGAGGCCACGGTAGGCGCGACCGACCTGGACGAGGCGGCGGTCCGGATGCTGCGGCGTAGCGCCAAGCCGGTGATCCTGGTGGCGAACAAGGCCGACAACCCCACCCTGGAGTTGGAGGCGGCCACCCTATGGTCGCTGGGGCTGGGGGAGCCGCACCCGGTCTCGGCCCTGCACGGTCGCGGGGTAGGGGATCTGCTCGACCGGGTAATGGAAGGGCTGCCGGAGCCGCCCCCCACCGAGGAGCCCGCGGGAGCGGGCCCGCGGCGGGTGGCGTTGGTGGGCCGGCCCAACGTCGGCAAGTCCAGTCTGCTCAATCGGCTGGCGGGGGAGACCCGGGCGGTGGTGGACCACGTAGCGGGCACCACCGTTGATCCGGTGGACAGCCTGGTGGAGATCGGCGGCGAGCAGTGGCTGCTGGTGGACACCGCCGGGCTGCGTCGCCGAGTGGGGCAGGCGCGGGGCACCGAGTACTACGCCAGCCTGCGTACCGCCGGGGCGATCGACGCCGCCGAGGTGGCGGTGGTGCTGCTCGACGCGAGCGAGCCGATCGCGGAGCAGGATCTGCGGATCGTGTCGATGGTGGCCGAGGCGGGGCGGGCGCTGGTGCTGGCGTTCAACAAGTGGGATCTGGTGGACGAGGATCGGCGGCGCCAGCTGGACAAGGAAATCGACTGGGAGCTACGCCGGTACCCGTGGGCGCTCCGGGTCAATGTGTCCGCCAAGACCGGGCGGGCGGTGGACCGGTTGGCTCCGGCGTTGCGGCGGGCCCTGGCCAGCTGGGAGCAGCGAGTGCCCACCGGGCAGCTCAACCAGTGGTTGAGCGCGCTTACCCAGGCCACTCCGCACCCGGTGCGGCAAGGTAAGGCCCCCCGGGTCCTGTTCGCTACGCAGGCCGGAGTGGCGCCACCACGGTTCGTCCTGTTCACGACCGGCCAGTTGGATCCGTCCTACCTGCGTTTCCTCGAGCGCAAGCTGCGGGAAGAGTTCGGATTTGAGGGGAGTCCGATCGAGTTCACGGTCCGGCCCCGGGCCCGGCGCTCCTGAGGTCCGGAAGCGTTCCCGGTCGTCGCCGGGGTCCGGCGGGTGTGCGGGAGAAATTTCGTTTCGGTCGACCGGAGCGGCTTCGTTCGGCGTTCAGCATGATCCTAGCGTCCTAGGATGAAATAGCGGATGTGACCCGACTCGACCAACCCAGATTCCGGTAACCCACCGACAGCGACACTGAGCACCCGCCGAGCCGACCACTACCAGCACACGGCCGCGGGACCGACGCCGATCGGCGGGCAGGAACGGCCGGTCGGTCGACCGGCGCTGGGGTGGGCCCGCCGTGGCGCAATGGGAAAACGTAGGGCCCCCACCGCAGCCATCGCGGTGGGGGCCCTACGTATGAGTGGTCGGGCTGCCCGGATTTGAACCGGGGTTCTCCACACCCCCAGTGTGGCGCCTTGGACCAAGCTAGGCCACAGCCCGACGTCCGGTGTCATTACCGGACAGCGGAACTCTACCGCAGCCCGATTGCGGATGGCGAGGCGGTCGGCCTCGTTGGTCTGCCTGACTTTTCCGTCCGTTCTGCCTAGTCTGTCAGTTCGTGGGTGGTTTTCGGACGATGTTGACGAGCGGGGCGCTGGCGTTGCTGATGATGCCGGTGGTGACGGTGGGGCCGGCGTCGGCCGTGCTTCCCCTCCCGGAGTACGTGCCGTGTCCAGTGGCGGAGGTGGGCACGCCGCCGGTGCGGCTGGAGCCACCAGCGTCGCCGCCGAACTTCGCTCCCGGGGAGCGCCGGGTGGGTGGGGAAGCGTTGGCCACCGCGGGGTTGGTGGTGCCGCCTGAGGCGCCGCCGGTGCCGGGGGAGCGGTTGTCGGCGACTTCCTGGTTAGTGGCTGATCTGGACACCGGAGAGGTGCTGGGCGGGTGCGGGCCGCACGAGTACGGGATCCCCGCCTCTACGCAGAAGTTGCTGTTGGCGGCGGCGTTGCTGGACCGGCTCGATCCGGAGTCGATGGTGGAGGTGACCGAGGAGGACATGGGTTTCGAGCCGGGCAGTTCCGCGGTGGGGCTGCTGGTCGGCGGCGAGTATTCCGTGGAGACGCTCTGGCTGGGGCTGTTGCTCAACTCCGGCAATGATGCGGCCAATGTGCTGGCCCGGTTGGGTGGGGGGCCGGACGGGGTCGCGGGTGGACTGCGGTTGATGAACGAGGAGGCGCGGAGGCTGGGGGCGTGGCAGACCCATGCGGTGACGCCGTCGGGTTTGGATGGGCCGGGGCAGTTCACCAGTGCGTACGACTTGGCGTTGATCGCGCGGCAGTTGTTTGATCGGCCGGATTTTCTGCGGTACGTGCAGACGGAGCGGACGCGGATTCCCCCGCAGCCGCCGCGGGATCCGCATGGGTTTGAGATCCAGAACCAGAACCGGTTGTTGACGGAGTACCCCGGGGCGTTGGGCGGTAAGACCGGTTACACGGATCTGGCGCGGCACAGTTTCGTGGGGGCGGCCCAGCGGGATGGTCGACGGTTGGTGGTGACGCTGCTGGGGGCGGAGGCGACGCCGCTGCCGGGGTGGGCCCAGGGGGCGGCGTTGCTGGACTGGGGGTTCTCCGTGCCGGCGGGGGCGTCGGTGGGGTATCTGGTGGAGCCGGGGCAGGGGCATCCGTCGGAGTTGACCGGGATCGGGTTTCAGGCCACCCCGGAGCCGTCCCCGGCCCCGGAGGGGGTGGCGGGGCCGGCGCGGGAGGCGGCGAGGTGGTGGGAGCTGTCACTGCCGGGGTGGATGCCGGTGGGGTCGCTGGTGGCCGTGGCGGGTGG
>Ga0079224_100016107_pt1 | contig 10486 bp, 5 predicted proteins | sample Stecom2015_FD_80414 | JGI IMG/M metagenome (GOLD analysis project Ga0079224, IMG submission 80414) | Agricultural soil microbial communities from Utah to study Nitrogen management - Steer compost 2015 | ecosystem: Environmental > Terrestrial > Soil > Agricultural land | place: USA: Utah...
AACGGCACGAATCGGGTAGGCATCCTGACACAGAGTATCGGCGGTGTTTGGGGATTCCACCGGCACCGGGTTTTACGATGGAAGCTGGCTCTGCCCGCCACCATACCGGCGGCTGCGGGCGCGGTGCTTGGTACCTGGGGAGCCCTGATCATCGGAGACACGGCTTTTAAAAGGATTTTGGCCGTTTTGATGATCGTGATGAGCCTCTGGACACTGTGGGATCCGTTTGCGGGACGAGAAATCAGAGCCGAACACCCGGCGAAGACTGCAGCGATTTCGGTCGGTTTCTTTCTAGTGGGAATTTATGGTGGATTTGTCCAGGCGGGAGTAGGTTTTCTGATCCTTGCGGCTACAACACTAACCGGCCTTGACCTCGTCCGGGGCAATGCAATTAAAGTCCTCAGCGTCCTGGCTTTCACGATTGTGTCGCTGGTTATGTTCTGGTGGGAGGGAAAGATTGACTGGGTGGCAGGGCTCATCCTTGCCGTTAGTAACGGTCTGGGATCCTTACTTGGAGTCCGTTTAACTGTTTTTAAGGGTCATACCTGGGTGAAGCGTTTCGTCACCGCTATGATTGTCATTTTCGCCCTTCAGCTCTTACTGAGGGGATAATGTCAACGTCATGGATCCATGTGAAATCTCACTCCGAGCTGAAGTTCGCGACCCGGCAGAAAAGCATTAGGTACGCCGAATGATGGCCCCGCTACCGCTTGAACGTTGCGCACGTTCGCCCGATTGGTTAGATTGAATGCCTCCAGATAAAAGGAAAGAAACTGACGATCCCCTAGCGCGATACTCTTCTCCAGTCGGAAGTCCAGATCGAAGTAGGGTGAAGTTCGGAAACTGTTCCTGGGGACGCCCGGGTCTCTCTGGTCGACCAAGCCGTCACCATCTTGATCCGTGATTCCACGAGGATTGAATGCACTGCCGCTGCGCCAGAACGCGATCTTGCTTAGTGTGACGCCGAAAGGCAGTTGAACCAGACTGTGAGCCACGAAAACGTGAGGTGCAGATAAGTTGGATGGCCCCCAGTCCAGCTCAGGATTGTTATTATCAGTAAACGTTGACCCGACTTCTCCGGTAAGCAGGTTATCCTTCACCCTGGAACCGGTATACGTGACCGCAAGACTCCACTGCCCCGCCAATCTTTTCTTAACCGATGCGATCAGTCCGTCGTAATGAACCCTACCCTCATAGGTCACCTGATTAATTCTGGGTCCTCCGTCTGTCGTTTGACCGAAGCGCGGGTCGCCTGGATCAACATCGTAGAGATTGACGATACGGCGCGTGAGGAGGTCTCGACTACGCCGATGAACGTAGTCAAGCGAAAGCAGAAAATTGCCGGCAAACTCGTGCTGCAGCCCGATATTAAAAGCCGTTGTCCAGGGGGTGCGTGCATCTGAGTATCTAGAAATCTCGCGGGTCAGTCCTAGCGGGCCCCGGGGGAAAAAGGATAGTACGCGATTTCCTACCAGAGAACCACCAGGAATATCAAAGAACTCCCAATCCGTCCCGGGAAAGGTCGACTCGATCCGTTCGAGGGCTTCCCTCGGAGACAACCCGCTTAAGTCCTTGATATTATCGGCGCTTACGACCGGTGGAAGGGTTGGATCCTCAACTGCAATGCCGAGGATCTTGTACAGCGCGAGCGGATCGTTTCTGAGTGCATTGGCGAAATCGGAATAGCGAGGATTTTCCGGAGGCGTTCTGCCCCCTTCGGCCGTGGGAAAGCCGGATGTAATCACCAGATCGATCAGGGAATCGGTATAGGTATAGCCCAGGCGTGGTAAGGCCACGTCGAATAACGATCGGGTGAAGACTCCTCCCAGCTCAGGAACAGTGGCAGCGGCTGAGAGAAGATTTCTATCGTGAAAGATCCCCATGCTTCCACGCAACACAGTTTTGTGATTGCCTGCCGGATCCCATGCAAATCCCATTCTCGGCGCCAGATTGTCGGCATCGCTTCCAAACAGAGAAGCATAGTCATAACGAAGGCCCAGATTCAGCGTGAAGTGATCTCGAAGCCGCCAGGAGTCCTGCAAGAAGAAGGCCCAGTCGTGATTGGACACATCTAGCTCGAGACTACCGTCCGGGTTTCCCGAGAGAGAGAAAAAACGCGCCGCCGGCTGCTGAAAACCGAACCTCCGGAAGTGTTCTCGCATCACATCAGCTTGATTTGGATCGAGAAAAGCAGCCGAGTACTCCAGATCGTTCGTCACCTGGTCGAAGCCTCCGACTGTGGACCGCGTCCAGTCCCATCCAAACTTGATATGGTGCTGCCCGCTGGCCCCTGCCATCAAGCCGACAGTCTGAGAGACCTGAATACGATCTGTCAGCCGGTCTCTCCTGCCTCCAAATGGGGCTCCCGTTTGGAGAAATCCATCATTTAGAAGCAACAGGACTGGCTCCGGCCTACCGATTCGATCGCGATTTAGGTGGTGATCAAGATCGGCGAAATGGAAAGTAGTCTCCAGAATAGAAGACGGGTTCCACACCCATACATCGCGTACGGTCCATCCGCTCGAAGAGGTTTCTTCGAGCCTGGCTGCGCTGGGAAGGGCAAGCGTCCCTGCCACTGGAGAGCTCACCTCGCCGGCGACCGCGAGATCGTTCCAGTTCACCATGCCAAAGAGGCGGTGCTCATTTCCCAGTTCGGCATCCAGCCTGAACATTCCTGTAAGACCATCAGTTTGCGGTCCCCGGTTCAGGTCCTCTTCACCCTCGGGAGTAGCAATTCCTTCCTGAACGAAATGAGGGATCCGGGATTGATCAATGTTCAATCCCCGCTTTTCGTCCAGGACTTCCACTGCACCGAAAAAGAAAGCTCTACCCTTTCCGAGGGGCCCACCAATGCTTCCACCCCATTGCTGTCGCGATAACTCGGGCGTCGGCTGGCTTTTCACATTCGAACTGTCCAGGCCATCATCTCGTGCGAACAGGAATCCGCTTCCGGAGAAGCGGTTCGATCCGGAGCGAGTAATGATGTTAACCACTCCTCCCTGCGCACGACCGAATTCCGCCTGGTAACCGGTCGTAATGACTTCGAACTCCTGAATCGATTCCTGCGTGTAGTGCTGCAATGGCCCGCCCATAACAGGATGATTATTGTCAGCCCCATCGACTACAAAGCTTGTGGCGGCTGCTCGCTCTCCAAACAGGGAGATCCGGGAAGCGTTCTCTTCCTCGGTCCTGGGCTTGGCACCTGGAACCAGTGCCACCAGGTCGACAAAATTGCGACCATTTAAAGGAAGAGACTTGATGAACTGGCCGTCGACGCGCGAGGAAAGATCGGAGCGCCGCGCTTGAAGCAGCGAGGGTGCGGCTTGTACCTGAATGGTTTCCGCGATATCGCGGACTCTCAGCTGTATGTCAAGGCGGAGCTCCTGGTTGATTGCGAGCCTAAGATTTCTGTACTCCTGATCGGCAAAGCCACTGAGACGGGCGATGACGGTGTAGGAACCGGGAGGTAGCGGCGCTATCCAGTAGGACCCCTGGCCATCGCTGATTACGGATCTATCTGAAATGATGCCCTCTTCGCTGCTCGCGGTTATGCTGACACCGGGGAGAACCGCTCCAGTCTCGTCACGAACGGTGCCCGTAATGGCACCGGTAACCTGAGCGCTGAATGAAGATTGCTGGGCAATGAACAAGCACAAACAAACTAACAGCGGAACCAGAGTCACACTCGACCAGCTCGTAGACCAGCGAGCTTTTCCACTCCAATGCGCGGCGGTCGGACCCGTATCCTGCTGCTTCCCATGACACGTCCTGTTCATGCTTTATAATAGCCCTCTCATGGATCACGATTCGTTGAAGAGCATTATTCGTGAAATCCGCAAGTCGACGGCCGACTTGGCGGGCGAACTCGAGAATCTACAAGAGATCGCTCAGTACCTCAATCCTTCCTCCGGAGACCTTCCGGAGTTGAACGGGATCGACGTGTACGGCCAGACCATCCCCCTCAATGGGATGATAGGGGGAGATCATATCATCTACATCGATTTCAAGAAGAGATACGACCTGGAGGCGCGTATTCAACGTGCCAGAGAACAAAACCGACCGGAGATCGTCGAGAATCTCGAACGTTGCCGTCAAAAAGCCGGAATCGTACTGGCCGACGTTTCCGGTCACTGGATCACTGATGCGCTGGTGGCCGGTATGCTCCACCAGGCGCTGCTGCTCGGGGCCATCTACGAATTAGACTTCTTTGGCGATATTACGACGCGTCTTTTCGAAAATCTCAATACACGGTTTTATCAATCTTCCAGTGTTCGTAAGTTCTTGACCATGGTCTACGGGGAAATCATGGAGGATGGCACATTCCGTTTCATCTGTGCGGGACATCCTCACCCGATTGTCTTTTCACGCAGTTTCGACAAGATCGTGAACATCAGTCCCGAAACCTTGACTACGTTCCCGCCTATTGGAACGATGCCCTCAGATGAGAATATTGACCGGCGCACTACTCGAAGTCCACTTGGCTTCAAAGAGCGCTACGAAGTGAACCAGCTCAATTTGATGGGCAGTGGAGATATCCTTTTGCTCTATTCTGATGGCCTCTCCGAACACAGCCAGAGAGGCGAAGCATACTTTCCCCGCCACCTTGAAAATTGCCTCCGACGGGTGAAGGATCTATCGGCTAAAGAAATCTTCCAGGCGATCGAGAGCGACCTCGTCGCTTTTAGCCGCCCTTCCGATGACCTGAGCCTCGTTGTAATCAAACGGACGGTTTAACTGTCTGACATCCAACGTATTCCTCTATCTGCTTGCCAGCACCGCACAAAAAGGCCAGACCGACTCGGTAAAGTGACACTTAACACTAAGCGTTTCGTTGCCTTGTCTGCTTTCAGCTTTTAAAATAGCGCTCGTTTTTGTCACGCTTTGCAGTAACCCGCAGTATGAGGAGATCATGCTACGAGATAAATACCGTTTAGTCTCTCTGTTGACCGCAATCATCCTTCTTGTCTCCTGTGCTTCCAATCGAACGACCACCACCAAACTGATCGCGACAGTGAAAGAGCCAGAGACACGTTCAGGCGTTATACGTGTTCCGCCTCCCAGGTTGGAATCTCTGGATGCCTCAGACCGGCTCGAACTGCTTTTAACTCAGGCAGAGATCCAGTTCGACCGCGGTGAAGAACTGTTCAAGAGTGGTGAGCGTGAAGATGGAAGAAAAGTACTTAAGGAGGCATTACAGATTCTTTCAAGCGTGTCGGGGACGATGGCACACAGTACCCGTCTGAGTCAGAAGAAACGGGAGCTGGAACAGCGTATGAAAAACCTGGAGATCCAGGCCCTTGCGGAAGACGCGGAATTTCCAGTCTTTAACGGGGATAGTACGCGGTCACCCCTTGATGAGATCGCCGATCTCAATCTCTATATGGTGGAAGTGGACCCGGGCCTTGAGCTGGTCGCAAGCCACGAGCTTCATCGTCTTCGTTTCGACATTCCTATTGTGCTGAATCATCGAGTTCTAACTTTCCTGGATTACTATCGCAACCGCGGGCGGCGCGTCATTGAGAGAGGGCTTTTTCGATCAGGGGCCTACCTGCCTCTTTTTCGCGAAATTTTCGCCGAGGAAGGGACTCCCCTCGATCTCGTCTACATGGCGCAAGTAGAGAGCCTATTTAATCCTCGAGCGCTCTCAAGGGCCCGCGCTCTCGGTTTGTGGCAATTCATGAGCGAAACAGCCCGCCTTTACGGCCTGCGAGTTGACTGGTGGGTTGATGAACGGATGGATATCGTCAAGTCGACCCGCGCCGCTGCCCGACACTTAAACGACCTCTATGACGAGTTTGGAGACTGGTATCTGGCTCTTGCCGCCTACAATGCCGGCGCCGGCCGCGTCTCCAGGATACTGAAGCGACATGGACCGCTTGACTACTGGACGATGTGTGAACGGGGTTTGCTCCCACGAGAAACACAAAACTTCGTTCCCTCAATTCTGGCTGCCATTCTCATTTATCGGAGCCCGTCCAGTTACGGCTTCGAAATTGAACCGGCTGCCCCGCTCCAGTTTGAAAAAGTACAAGTGGACTTCCAGATAGATATAAACGTAATTGCCGAATCGGCCGGGATTCCAATTGAAACTCTTTTCGAATTGAATCCTCAGTTGCGCCGTGCGATAACGCCGGGTGATCCAAATGGGTACGAATTTAGAGTGCCTCTGGGAAGTGCGCATCAAGTCCTGGCGGCAATGGCTGAAATCCCTCCAGAGAAGCGTTTGCGTTTCCATCATCATCGGGTACAACGAGGAGATACTCTGTCGCGAATAGCCAGCCGTTACGGTACGACGATCCAAGCGGTTGCTGAAGTGAACCAGATCAAGAACATTCACCGCTTGAGTCTCGGACAGGAATTGATAATCCCCGTTTCAGATTGGAAAGCCACAGTTGCCCTTACTCGAACTTCAGGAGGAAGCTATACCGTCAAGAAGGGTGACTCGCTGTACGCGATCGCTCGCCTCCATGGAGTAGACCTGGATGATCTCGTTCGCTGGAATGATCTCAGTCCGAGCGCCGTTATCCACCCGGGGCAGGAAATCAAATTATCGGCCGATGCCGAGTAGAATCCTGCAGCCACACCTTCACTATCGGTCTTCAGAACCAGGGTAGTAAAAGCACTTACTCCAGCTGCAGTGCCTCTTCTCGACGAGAAAGGTAAACCTGGCGAGCTTCCTCGAATTGACTGAAGACATGTTGCTTCTCCTGCGAAGACCTCCAGAAGGGATCGTTATCGGCCATCGCTTTGAGAACGTCGATCCACTTGAGGAAATACTCTGCTGATTCGACCGAACGAATGGGCTGGTCACCGACCATCACGTAAAAGGGGTTGGTCGTGGCTTGAGGAAAACCATCGTCAATAGGATGGGCCGCAGTCGACCCATAGGCCTGGAGCGTAATCCAGCTACTCCTTTGTACCGGTAAAGTTTTGGAAAAAACGTACTGGAACCCGCGATCGGCTGTATTCGTTACGTCCAGTGGCATTCGCTCGCCATTCACAACCAGTTCGACACGGTCGAGCGGGACGATGGCGTCAACTCTCCCCTCAACGGTGACTTCACCTCCTTGCTCAGGCAGTTGTATCTCTTCGCCAGGCATTCGCCCGTTTACCATCACCTGCAATAGCGGTCCGTTTGTCACAAATCCTCTGCCTCGACGGAGCGCTTCTATCCAATTAGACCAGTTCAATTCGCCGCCGAGGTGGAGATAAACGCGATCCTGCCCCACGATAGCGGTGTAGTGCAGGTCACTGATCGAGTCTTCACCGCCAACAACAGGAATTCGAAAACCGTTGTTTAAGACATGGTGCCAAACCTGATAGCCGGCCCAGTTTGCCCTGGACATTAATTCAAGGTAGTCAACGGTTCCCAGGGCCACATCTACCGGGAATCCTTTAGCGACGCCAAGTCCCGATTCCAGGGGGTCCCTGTTCCCACCATAAGGATGTACGTAAGCTCCTAAGGCTCCCTGTTTTCTGGCTACACGGAAAACATCTGTATTGCTCGGATAAAGGCTGGCAATGGCCGTTCCCTCGTACCCGGTTGTAAAGGGAGAGATCAAATGCTCGGTAAGGTTGATGAGGGAAATGTGACCGTAAAATGGCGGTCGATATTCCTCATTAAAGTAAAGCAGTCGGTTTTCTGATGAAAGCGGGTGCGGTTTCCCGGTAAAGTACTGATAGTCGAGAATACGGTTGTCTTTGTTGGCTACCAGTTCTCCGATCATTTCCAGATCTTCGGCCTCGGCCATGAAGACCAGGTTTTCAGGAGTATTGCGCAGGTTTCCACCGTAGTTCATATGAACGTGGTTGCTTCCGCTGTACCAGCCTTTGGCTTTCAGATCGGTCATCCGCTCCAGCGTGATGGTGGCCTCCTGGACCTCGCCTGGACGGACATCCACTGTCAGCGACGCCGGCCAATATTCGAATCCGCGCGTCACCTCCAGCTTCAATTCGCCGGGTGGTACTTCCAGTGTGAATCGTCCACCCGTGTGGAAGAAATGCCTCCCCAGTCGGCTAACTCGGTGAAAAGCGCCGTCCGGCACATATGCCTTGCCGTCGGATGCGCGAGTGTAGACGCGAGCGGACACTTCTGAAGCTCCCCCATTGACGATCCTTACCTTGACGTGTCCCATTGGAGTTAGCCATCTTCGAGACTGGATCGTCAGCTGGCGATCTTTTCCACCGAACGTTTGCAGGATATGAATCTCAGGCAACTCTCTCTGATTCGAGATATAGGCAATTTGATGGCCGTCTGGCGACCAGCGAGGATGGAAATGATCCCACTCACCGAACGTCAGCTTGTAGGGTTCTCCGCCATCGACGGGCAAGACGAAGAGCTGGCTGAATTGTCCACCCAGATGCGAACTGTAAATGAAACGGGTGCCGTCTGGGGACCAGTCCGGACGTGTGCGATAGAGTGTTTCCTCCCGATGAACTTGTTTCGCTTGATCTATTCCGTTCTCAACGGCAGGCATTCTCCATATCGCACCCGAGCCGAGAGGAATCCCTCGATTGCTGACAAACAGCAACTCCTTGCCATCTGGAGACCATGCAGGCTGAATATGGAGATCATAGTCGCCGAAGTAAAGGCGAGACTTGCCGTAACGATTATCGCGGGTGAGCTGGATAGGGGGACCTGGGCTTCCATCGTCGGAAATCTCGACAATGAAAATATTGTAGTACCCGTTTGGCTGTGTCGAGACGTAGGCAAGCCTTGAAGAATCCGGCGCCCATGCGGGATCGAGATTGAGATCGTCGCCGGTCGTAATGGGAACTGTCTCACCGGTTTCGACATTTAACAGATGAAGATTGATGCTATGGCCCTCTTTCTCTGCCGTGAAAGCAATCCACTTCCCGTTCGGAGACCATTCAGGGGAGCCCAGATACTCGTCAGTTCGCACCAATTCAAAAGCAACCCCATCTTCTACCCGCACCTTCCAAATTGAACCGTGTATGGAAGTGGCCACCCATTCCCCATCCGGAGACCACGACACCCACCATGGCGTGCTGGTGCCCGGTTGCGGCAGGTAATAGTTGTACATATAGTTGCCTCCGGTCTTGGCGCGGGGGAAGAGGTCGACTGGAGGGGCCGACACCGGATACACTGCCACCTGAGCGTGAACCGGAATGACGAATAGAGCTGAACAGATAACGAAGAAAAGCCTGATCCCAATCATGGCAGGATATTAACTCAGGCAAATAGGAGTCACAAGATTGGGGATTTTGATCAATTGGGAGTTTCGACGCTCAGACTACGGCCGCTATGCGTGCAGTTTCACGTACGGCCTCTGGCCTGGTGGCTACAAAGCTATCCAGGGGAAACCGGATCTGCCAATGTCGACTTAGGCGGCTGTTGTAGGCGCCGAAAGGTTAGTTCTATTTCAGGGACTTAATCTTAATGTTGCGAAAGTATACAGGCTGGCCGGCTCGTCCATGGATCCCTTGAAAGCCGATCGGACCTGAGCGGGCATAGTCCTTTAACGCTTTCGAAAACTTGTTTCGGCTGCCATCTGGATTCTTATGAGGCTCGGTCCAGTCATTTAAATCCATGTTAATGACCTGGGTTCCATTGAACACTACATTGATAAGACTACCCTTGCAGGTGATGGTGTAACGGTTCCACTCACCGGCAGGACGGGATACATCCTGACTGGGAGCCAGCACGTCATAGATGGCACCGACCATGCCTCGAGGACTCCCATCGTTTGTCTCATGAATCTGGACTTCAATAGCTGTCAGCACGTCATGGATGTCTCCTGTGCGAAGGAAGACTCCACTGTTTGCATCTTTTCCTACTTTAAATTCCAGATCGAGAATGAAATCCCCGTAGGATTCCTTCGTCCAGATGGTCCCATGGTCGAGAGCTCGCAGTACTCCATCTTCGATGATCCAGCCCCCGGGCTCGAGAATCGCGTTGGAAAGATCAGATCTGAAAAGAGAGTCCCACCCCTGCGTGTCAGGGTGGAAAGTAAGCGGCAGTTCTTCTGCCTGCACCGACACGAAGATTGCCGGCAGGAGAAGGAGCGTTGAAAACCAGTGAACCATCTGTCGCATAGTACCCTCCCAAAGATGAAATCCTCGAGTTTTCTTTCTTTTCCCGTCGACCCAAGCATGGAAGTAAGGATGAACGAGTTTACGGATATCAGGGATCGTTTCAACTTTGCCCATTAGAGTCTGTTTTCGTATGATGAAGTCAATCACCAATTTAATCAAGATTGGGGGGAGACTATGTTCATTCGAAGTACGATTTTGATTGCATTCTTGACTCTGTTCACAGGGTGCTCGGTTTCGGAAGAATCTGAAGCCATACCTTCAGAGCCTTCTGGGTCGATCATCGCCTTTACAGATGTCTCGATTCTCACCCCGGATGGTACCGATTTCCTCGCTGGACAAACAGTGCTGGTGGAAGATGATCGCATCACTCAGGTGGGGCCGGCTTCGGAAGCTAACGTTCCAGAGGGCGCAAATACAGTAGATGGCGCAG
>Ga0079224_100016109_pt1 | contig 10485 bp, 10 predicted proteins | sample Stecom2015_FD_80414 | JGI IMG/M metagenome (GOLD analysis project Ga0079224, IMG submission 80414) | Agricultural soil microbial communities from Utah to study Nitrogen management - Steer compost 2015 | ecosystem: Environmental > Terrestrial > Soil > Agricultural land | place: USA: Utah...
ATATTGCCAATATGTTAGCCAAAATGCCACCTGCACAGCAAATCTATTTTGCTACCGTATTGAGTGTGGCAGAAAGCGGGTGGACAACGCAACTGCGCGAGGCTTACTTTAAATGGTTTTACGATGCCTTTGGATATAAAGGGGGCAATAGCTATATCGGCTTTTTGGACAGAGCGCGAAAGCGGGCCTTACAAAAGGTTGGGAAAAATGAATACGTCCATTATAATAAATTATCCGGCGATTCGCTTTTGAGTGCTACCGGCACTTCCTTGGCTTTTGAGGGAGAAGGACCAAAGGGTCCGGGTAAAAATTGGAAGATGGAGGATGCCCTGCCGATTGTCGAAAAAGACTCAGGCGATCGTGATTTTAAAAGAGGGGCAGCGCTATTTGCCGCGATTCGTTGTAAATCATGCCATACGGTACGGGGTGAGGGTGGTTCTATCGGACCCGACTTAACGCAGCTGGGTACACGTTTTACCATGAAGGACATTTTGGAATCAGTTATCGAACCCAATAAGGTTATTTCAGATCAGTATGCCTCTACGGTCTTTACGCTGAAAGATGGCAGTTCTATTTTAGGCCGACTTAAAAATGAGGACGAAGAGAATTATTATGTATCGCAAAACCCTTATGCACCACAGGTCTTAAAGCAAATCCCTAAGAAAAGTGTGACGGCTAGCAAGATAGCAGAAGTTTCCATGATGCCTCCGGGTACGATCAATGTATTAAATCCAGCGGAGCTTAAAGACCTGATGGCCTACCTGAAGTCGGGGGGAAATGCCGAAAGTGAATTGTTCAAACCCAAGAAAGCTAAATGATGGATGACAAGCAAAGAAGCAATTGGTTAGAAAAAGTCACTAATCCCAGTCAACTGGGTGGGATAGAAACCTCGGTGTTGGATAATGGCCTTGGGGCGGGAACCCGTATTGCTTGGATTAATACCGGCGCAGGCTTGCGGTTTAAGGTCGTCATCGATCGGACAATGGACATCGCGGAGGCCTTCTTTAATCAGCATAGCCTATCCTGGTTAAGTCGGTTAGGCGTCATGAAGGCACAACCATTTGCAGATCGCGGTACCGATTGGCTGCGAACTTTTGGAGGTGGTTTATTAGTAACCTGTGGGCTTACTCATACAGGTGGGCCCGAGCAGGATGATTTTGGTGCACGCGGTTTACATGATCAAATCAGTAATTCACCTGCTGAAATAATCGCTGTTATCCAACCGGATCTGCGTGATGCTGAACCTACGATGTCTATGACGGGAATCATCAGGCAAGGGCACCCGCTAGGGCCTAATCTTGAGCTAAAAAGGACGATCCGGGCTGTATTGGGAAAGCCCGCAATCTATATCGATGATCGCATTACTAATTACGGGAATACGGCCGTACCTCATATGCTACTCTATCACTTCAATTTCGGTTGGCCTTTAGTGGACGAAGGAAGCCGACTGTTATGGCATGGGAGCTGGGAAGCACGAGAGACGGGAGCAAAAAATAAGCTCTTTAAAGAAGGCCAAGCCTTCAAAAAATGTAGCGCGCCTTTGTCGATCCATAACGGACAAGGGGAAGAGGCTGCCTTTATCGACGTCAAGAGTGATCCGAACGGGAAATGCCAGTGTGGTGTGTATAACGAGCACCTCGGCTTGGCTGTTTCCTTATCCTTTCAAAAAAGCCAGCTTCCTTGGCTAACAAACTGGCAGCATTGGGGGCGGGGCGAATACGTTACCGGCTTGGAGCCGGGTACGCATCCGCCGATTGGTCAACATAAAGCGAGAGCGCAGCAGCAATTGATTTTATTGAAACCGGGCGAGTCGCGTGGTTACACGCTAACGCTTGACGTGATCAGCCAACAGGCGGCTATTGAAAAGCTGCTTTCAACGTATACAGACGAATTGTAAACTTTTAAATAAATATAGGATGAATATTATTCAAAAAGCAATGGAACAGGGAGAGGGGATATTAAGATTAGCACCCAATTGGGTGCCCCGATCTTTCTGTGTACCCGGTAGGCGTATTAAATTACATCCGGACGATTACTACATATTGGGTGGCGAACGAGGGGGTATTGACGAACGCTGGCTCTCATCCACGACACCCGCTAAAAATGGCCCATTAACAGGCGAGCACGAGGGCTTAAGCTTTATTGTGTATGAAGAGGGTTCTACCGTGCAAAAGGCCCTGCTCCGTGATGCTGTTGAACTACTCAAAGGCGAATTAATCGGTCAACGTCTATGGGATGCTTACAAAAGCTGGCCGATGTATTCCAAATTTTTTGACAATATGGGCCCACTTCCACATCATATCCATCATAATGATGAGAAAGCAGCACTCATCGGTCAACAGGGCAAACCGGAAGCCTATTATTTTCCGCCACAGCTGAATAATCATGGGGGCGACTTCCCTTATACATTTATGGGAATCGCACCCGGTACAACGAAGGATCAAATAAAAACTTGTTTGATGAATTTTTCAAAAGGCGATAATAAGATTACCAATTTTTCACAAGCATTCCGCTTGGAGCCTGGTACGGGGTGGGACGTCCCACCGGGTTTGCTTCACGCACCGGGCAGTTTATGTACTTATGAGCCGCAGAAGGCTTCGGATGTCTTTGCGATGTACCAATCGCTCGTCAACGAGGCCGTTATACCCGAAGAGCTATTATGGAATGGTACGCCCAAAGAGCGTATCGGCGATTTTGACGAATTGCTGGATGTGATCGATTGGGAGTTGAACGTAGATCCCCATATGATGAAAAATCGCTTCATGCGTCCTGTGCCGGTAAAATCAATGGCGGAGATGAGAGAAATGGGTTATGAGGAAAAATGGATATGTTATAAGTCTGACGCCTTTAGCGCGAAGGAACTGACCATTCTGCCAGGCCAAACGGTGACGATATATGATGGCGCCGCCTACGGATTGATTATGATGCAAGGCCGTGGAAAGCTAGGTGTTTGGGAGGTTGAAACTCCAGCGCTCATTCGGTACAACCAGCTTACTAATGATGAGTTTTTCGTATCGGAAAAGGCTGCAGTAAATGGTGTTACCATCAGCAATTATTCACGTGTTGATCCGATGGTCTTATTGAAACACTTCGGTCCTGCTAATCCTGATTTAGATAAAACCAACTTTTAGGCAAAATCCAAATTCATTCCAAAACAATCAAATTATGAAGAAGAACAATTTTCCCAAACTACATAATGCTACCTGGCCCGGTGTTGTTGGAAAAGGTGAAGGAGCTGAACCAATCATTTCGCTGGATACGCTGCTGGAACGGACGGCAACAGCGGTGGTGGATGGTGTTAAGTTCGACGGTATAGATTTGGGGCTTTTCGACGAGCATATTCGGATGGACGCTTCTGATGACGAAATCAAACAATTGGTGGATAAAGTAGAGACACTCGACCTGGTAATCGGCACCTTGGTAGCGCCGGTTTGGCCCCCTTCGGGCGGAGCAGCAATGGGATATGCGGAGGAGAGAAGGCGCTTCGTGGATGTGGTACGCAGGGCCTGCCGTTTCGGTGAAAAACTGCGAAAATTAGGAATCAGGACGAATAATGTAATCCGCATTGATTCGGCTTCGAGTGTAAATGAGTGGCTAAAAAATCCAGTGGCAAATAGCAAACTGATAGCACAAACCTTTCGCGAGGCTTGTGATGTTGCCGAAGGTTTCGGAGAAAGGCTTGCGGCAGAGGGTGAAATATGTTGGGGAGGAATGCATAGCTGGCGGGTGATGTTAGATACCTTGGAACAGGTAAATAGGCCTAATATCGGTTTTCAGGCAGATATGGCGCATACACTTTTATACTTGCTAGGGTATAACAGTCCGGAAGATCGCATCTTGCCGGCAGATTTTGAATGGAGCGACCGAAAAACCTTTCAGGCGGGCTTACGCGAACTGACTGAACAGTTAAGACCCTGGACAATTGATTTTCATGTGGCGCAGAACGATGGCACCGTTTTCGGATCCGGCTCGCACGATAAGACCGGACGCCATTGCCTAGCGAGTGATCCTAATGGAAAGCTTGATATTGCTACGGATGCCGGGTTTTGGTTAAGAGATAGTCATGGTGAATTAACAAAAGCTTTTAACCACATCTGTTGGGATGGCTGCATGTTTCCCAATACGGTTATGGAAAAACAAGATACTTGGGAAGATATCTTAAGGGCTATGGTTCAGGTGCGGGAGCAGCATGGCTGGTACGCAGCTGAATAAGGTGTTTACTAAACATAGAAAGATCATGAAGAAAGAAATTAGAATAGGTTTGGTTGGATGCGGTTTTATGGGAAGAACACATACAAATGGCTACAAGAGAGTGGGCGATTTTTTTCCCGAACTTAATTACCGACCAATTTTAAAAGCTGTTTGTGCAAGAAATAAAGAAAAAGTAGCCGCTTTTGCCCAACAATGGGGGTATGAGTCTTACGAAACGGATTGGAATAGGCTAATAGCCCGTGATGATATTGATGCGATTGATATCTGTACGCCCAATAATATGCACGCCGAAATAGCAATTGCTGCCGCTAAAGCAGGGAAAATGATTTTATGTGAAAAGCCATTGGCCCGAACGTTGCCGGAGGCAGCATCCATGGTTAAGGCCATTGAACAGGCAAGGGTAAAAAACACCGTGTGGTATAATTACCGCAGAATACCGGCTGTAACGCTGGCAAAAAAGATCGTTGATAGCGGTAAATTAGGTCGTATTTTTCATTATCGCGCTAATTTTCTGCAAGATTGGACGATTAATGAGCATCTTCCACAGGGAGGAAAAGCTTTCTGGCGTATGGATGCAAACGCCGCCGGCTCAGGAGTCACAGGCGATTTATTGGCACATTGCATCGATACGGCGATGTGGTTAAATGGTGCTATCAAGGATGTATCGGCTGTAACGGAAACTTTTGTTAAACAACGAATGCATGAGGAGACGGGACGGCTGCAGGATGTAAAAATTGATGATGCCTGTATTTTTCATTGCCATTTTGAAAATGGCTCTCTTGGACTTTTTGAGTCGACACGCTACGCCCGTGGTCATAAAGCATTGTACACCTTTGAGATTAATGGGGAGCACGGCTCATTAAAATGGGATCTGCATGACTTGAACCGATTGGATTACTTTAACCACCGGGATGAGTCGGAGCTAAGGGGATGGCGATCGATTCTCGTTACCGATGGCGATCAACCTTATATGGATAAATGGTGGGTTCCCGGCCTTTCAATAGGCTATGAGCATTCTTTCGTACATCAGGTAGCCGACTTTCTGCATAGTCTGGAGAGCGGACAAGCTTGTGCACCAAGCTTTCGGGATGCCTTAGAAACGCAAAAGGTCTGTGAAGCCGTCCTTCATTCTGCCTCGTCCGGCCAATGGCAGCAGACGGATGTGGTATGGGCAGCGGAAACACAATAATTGATCTGAAAATCTAAATAGATTATGGAAAAAATAATAAAGAAGCGCTTCGAGCGAGACTTAATCGCTTGTTTACTGCTTATACTGCCGTTCGGCGCTTGCAGTCAATCCACCGGCGAAAGCAACAATAACCATCAGGCGTCGACGGACGGCGAATACGTGCTTATGTTTGATGGTCAGACACTCAGGGGATGGGAAGGTGATACGAGCTATTGGCGGGTAGAAGACGGAAAAATAATAGGTGAACGTACGGCCACTGACGAACCCTTGAAGCGGAATACCTTCTTGATATGGAAGGGAGGGCAACCCGCGGATTTCGACTTGACTTTGCAGTATAAAATTTCGGACGCCGGTAATAGTGGAATAAATTATCGGAGCGAACAGCTTGAGGATACGCCATTTGCCTTAAAGGGATATCAAGCCGATATAGATGGGAAAAATAACTATACCGGGCAACTTTATGAAGAGCGTAAACGGACCACACTCGCTTATCGTGGACAGGTCGTTGAAGTCCCGGATGCTAATGGTGGTGAAGTAAAGAACAATGCCTGGACAGGATTGATGGTAAAAGGCACCCTTGGTGAAGACGCGAAGCTTCGGGCAGCGATCAAAGCAAACGATTGGAATACCTGTCGGATCGTCGCAAAAGGAAATAGCTTGCAACATTATATCAATGGTGTTTTGATGAGTGAAGTACTTGACAATGACGGTAAAAATCGCCGCGATGCAGGCTTCATCGGTGTTCAGATTCACGTTGGTCCGCCAATGAGAGTGGAATTTAGGGATATGAAATTGAAAATACTGCACTAAAATCTATTGATTATGTGGTGGTTACAGATACTGAATATTATTTTCTTTTTGTCGTTCTTACTCTTTGCTTATTTCAATTTAAACGACAAAGACTCTTGGTTATGGGTTCCCATTTATGTGTTAGCAGCGGTGCTCTGCGGACTTGCCGTATTGAATAGGTACTTCCATATAGTCTATTTAGGGGCCATCGGATTTTACCTCGCCTACGCCTCTATTCTCTTTTTTGTGAAGGATGGGGTGCTGGATTGGTTTACCAAATATAAGCGGCAGAGCATCGTGGAAAGTATGCAGGCCACGAAACCCTACATTGAAAAAACGCGGGAATTTTTTGGACTGCTGATTATCAGTACCGCATTGGGATTGAATTATTATGTAAGTGCCTGATCTATAAGGATATGAACGAAGAAACTAAAAGCCAGCTTAATGGATTAGCTTATCGCATTGGGCAATTAAACTTTGAAATCAATGATTGGAAGTGGCTGGAGGAACAGCTTGGTAAGGTGAAGATGAGTTCCGATCATATTTATGGTACCTTTTCATCGCTGAGTAGAATATTACCGAAAAAGGCGGTTGAATTATTGGACGCGGATCGCGAAGCCTTGCAGTTGATCGCGCCGGGTTTTCAGATGCGTGCCTGGGATACGCATCGATTAGCGCGTATGTTACTACTGCTAAATTTAAGAGACTTGATGGAAGCTGATTATGTCCGGGTGTTAAATCATTTATTTGATTATGCCGATATATCCGAAATGGTTGCCTTATATAGTTCGCTGATCGTTTTGGAATACCCTGATCATTGGAAATCGGTCTGTGTGGAAGGAATTCGGATGAATATTGGACTTGTACATGAGGCTATTATGTATGACAACCCCTATCCCTTTTTCTATCTGGATAATGCCGCATGGAATCAACTCATCTTGAAAGCAATCTTTAATGACATGCAGTTAGCGTATATAGTCGGAATATATGCACGTATGAATGAACCGCTTATTTCGGCGCTTTTAGATTATGTAGCAGAACGTGAGGCGGCGGGTAGGACTGTAAGCCTCCCTGTGCGGAAATTGCTCAGTTTGAGCGAAAAGAACTATTCTTTTAACATGAATTAGTAGCGTAAAACTTATGTGTGGAAACCAATTGTTTATAAATGGGGAAGATGCGGTATCCCCTTTAAGTGTCGACTTGTTGGAAACGGTAAAAGAGATGAATTTCTTTGATCCGCATATCCATATGACATCCCGTACAACCGACGATTATCATGCGATGGCGGATGCAGGTATTGTTGCCATTATTGAGCCAGCCTTTTGGTTAGGTCAACCCCGAACCAGCGCGCATACCTTTAAGGATTACTATAGTAGTTTGATCGGATGGGAGCGATTCCGAGCGTCGCAATTTGGGATTAAACATTATTGTACGATTGGATTAAACGCCAAAGAGGCAAATAATACCGCTTTGGCGGCGCAAGTAATGGAATTATTGCCTTTGTTTTTACATAAAGAGGGGGTGGTGGGTATCGGCGAAATCGGTTTTGACGATCAAACAGCTGCGGAGGAGCATTATTACCGCCTGCAACTGGAACTGGCGAAAAAGGCAAGGTTACCGGTGCAGGTTCATACACCTCACCGCGATAAAAAACGAGGTACGCTTCGGAGTATGGAAATTGCTTTAGAGCATGGGTTGGCCCCTGATCAACTCATTATCGATCACAATAACGAGGAAACTGTTGAAGAGGTCCTGAACAGGGGCTTTTGGGCAGCTTTTACGATTTACCCTTTTACGAAGATGGGCAACGAGCGCATGGTAGAATTGGTGAAAAGATATGGAGCAGCGCGTATCATGATTAATTCGGCTGCGGATTGGGGGATTAGTGACCCCTTAGCGGTTCCAAAAACCGCGGCGCTCATGAAAGCGAAAGGAATCAGTGATGAAGAAATTCACCTGGTAACTTATCAAAATGCCATAACGGCTTTCGCCCGGAGCGGTCAACTTGATCCGCAGGATTTCGTCGTGAAAGCAAAGGTAGACCAACGCGAAAAGTTTGCGGGTAATAGTGTGCTCCGCGGAGGGCAGCAACCACGAATAGACAAGTCATCGATCATCATTAGCTGATATGGGAAAAATAAAATACTACCTACAGTTGTTGCGACCGGCAAACATTTTAACCGCTATAAGTGATGTACTGGCCGGGGTAGCTTTGTCGACAGCCTCTAGCGATGCCGTCGGCATTGGCGAGACGGATATCCTGTGGCTCTGCATGGCAACGATCGGCTTGTATGGTGGTGGAATTGTTTTCAATGATGTTTTTGATGCGGCAATCGATCGATTCGAACGTCCCGAAAGACCTATACCCAGCGGAAAGGTCTCTGTTAGACAGGCTGCGCTGTTTGGAAGTCTTTTCTTTGTATTCGGACTTTTAGCTGCTTGTACGGTCAATATTGCAGCCGGTATGATTGCGAGCTTCATTGTATGCGCAGCACTTCTTTATAATAAATGGGCAAAACATCACCGGCTGTTTGGCCCACTGGTGATGGGACTTTGCCGAGGGGCTAATCTTTTGCTGGGAATAGCGATTGCTTCCCACAACCTGTTAGCTATGGGATACATATCGCTCGTGCCCATCGTTTATATTGCCGCAATCACCTTGATTAGTAGCGGGGAAGTTCATGGAGGTCGGAAATCCAGCGCTATGATAGCCACCGGTGCATATACGCTCGTGATTGCGGCTATTGGCTTATTTGCTTATATCCATCATTCCTTTGCTTATACCCTATCCTGTTTGGTTGTGTTGGTGATCGTCATCTATCCTCCCTTGTTTCGAGCCATGCTAGATGCCGATGCAGGAAACGTTGGTAAAGCGGTAAAAGCGGGTATCATCGGCTTGATCGTCGTGAACGCCGCTTGGGCAATGGCTAGCAGTGCCTTCGTCTTAACCGGAATCATCTTGTTACTATTGCCCCTTTCGATTTGCATTGCGCGATTTTTCGCGGTTACTTAAACAAAACTATCGCATGAAACACATTTTAAAGCAGCATTTGACAGTGACCTTTCAGTACGAGGTATACTTTAGTGAAAATATCTTTTCAATCGATAATTCTTTATTTAGGGATGCGCTAGCGCCTTACCTAAAGCCTGGTTTGGTTCGTCAATTACTTTTTGTAATAGACGAGGAACTTAGCCTTGCTCATCCGGGCCTCCTCAAGCAAATCGATGTGTACTTTCAGGGGCAGGTACATTTAGCGCTTGTGAAAGAAAAAATAATCATCCCCGGTGGCGAGGTAGCGAAGAATAGTCCGTACTACTTTAATCAAATTGTTGAGGCTATCCATCGGCATAAAGTCGATCGCCATTCGTTTGTGGTTGCTATTGGTGGCGGAAGTGTATTGGATGTGGCCGGTTATGCCGCGGCTGTTTCGCACCGAGGGATCAAACACATCCGCGTACCCACCACCGTGCTGTCTCAAGACGATTCAGGGGTCGGCATAAAGAATGGAATCAATTTTTTCGGTAAGAAAAACTTCCTCGGAACCTTTGCACCACCGATTGCTGTTTTTAATGACTATCAATTATTAGAAACATTGAGCGATCGGCATTGGGTGGCCGGGATTGCTGAAGCGATTAAAGTAGCGCTTATCAAAGATGCAACTTTCTTTGAATGGCTGCGTGATCAGGTGGATGGTATTCTAAAGCGAAATGCTGATACCATGAAATATTTGATCTGGAGAAGTGCGCAATTACATATGGACCACATCGCGAGTGGCGATCCTTTTGAACTGGGATCTTCACGTCCCCTAGACTTTGGGCACTGGAGTGCGCATAAAATAGAACAGCTGAGTGACTTTCAAATATTGCATGGCGAAGCTGTTGCCATTGGTATTGCACTGGATACAACGTATTCTTTTTTACAGGGATATTTAAATGAATGTGATTACAAGGAAATACTGCGTGTACTGCAAGCTTATGAATTACCTATTTTCCATCAACTATTAAAAGATGAAAGGGTCATATCCGATTTACTCGACGGTTTGGAAGAGTTTAGAGAACATTTAGGAGGTAAATTGACCATTATGCTGCTACGTGCGGTGGGTGTAGGTCTGGAGGTACATGAAATGGATCACGATCGGATTAGGGAAGCGCTTGCACGTTTAAAGAAGTTAAATGAAGTTCAACAACAAAGGAAATTGGTTTCGCTTCCAGATTAAATTTGAAATTATGTATACAGCAAATGGACATTTAACTTATTGTACGAATATACATGCCGGCGAAAGTTGGTCGGCACA